>Ga0315902_10005722_pt1 | contig 17434 bp, 11 predicted proteins | sample LakEriMetagenome_9_FD_203523 | JGI IMG/M metagenome (GOLD analysis project Ga0315902, IMG submission 203523) | Freshwater fungal communities from buoy surface, Lake Erie, Ohio, United States - Buoy 12 MA117 | ecosystem: Environmental > Aquatic > Freshwater > Lake > Lake biofilm | place: USA...
CTCGTCTGGGCGTCGAGTTGCTGGTACGTGAGCGACACCGTCCCGGCGACAACCGCCACCTGGTGCGGATGGCTCTCGGCCGCGGTGCGCAGAATGTCGGACAGGTTCTCGATCATCTCGGGGGGTGAGGTCACGTCAGGGGGACCAGCGTCTTGGACAACTGCGTGGCGATTGTATTGAGCTGCACGTCGGTCGTTCCCGAGGCCGACAGAATGGCCAGAGTATCCTGCACGGCGGTGGCCGAGCGATCGATGTTCCTCCAGCCCGCGCCGGCATACAGGCACTGGATCTTGTGGGCGCAGTCGTACACCGCTTCGCTGACGGTCTTCTTGACCATGGCGGGCCAGGCGATACGGTCGGTGCCGTGGGTAACTTCCCAGAGTCCCCGATACAACAGCCAGCGGGCCGCTTCGAGTCGGCAGCGGATCTCGGCCAGCGTGTGCTGGACCGACTGATGGTCGGCCAGGGAGGTCTGCTCGCCTGGACGGCGGCGGTTCTTGAGATACTGGTGGCAGCGGGCGAGATCGAACTCGGCGGCTCCGAGGAACCCGGCGAGAATGGCGGTCCGCTCGGCCTGCATGGCCGACAGCAAGACCCCCAACCCCCCACCGGCTGGTCCCAGGCGGGAGGCGGCGGGCAGACGCACCGAACGCAGCTCGACATCTCCGGCCGGAGCCCCGTCCAGCCCCACTGTCGCCAGCGGGCGGATCGTCACTCCCGGAGCGTCGGTGGGGACGAGGAAAGCCGACAGTCCCAGACTGCCCCGCTTCGGGAATTCCTTGGCGATCAGCACCATCACGTGGGCGACCGGGGCATTGGTGACCAGGGTCTTGGCCCCCGAGAGAATCACCTCCTCGCCTTCCGTGGTGACTGTGGTGGCGAGGGCCGAAATGGCCGAGCCGGCTTCGGGTTCGGTAATCGCCAGGGCCCCGATCTGCTCACCCGTCCCCAGGCGCGGGACCCAGTGGGTGTGCTGCGCGGGGGTTCCCAGTTGGATCAGCGGCCAGAGACAGCCAAAGATGTGCGCCCCGGCGGCGAACAGCAGGCCCCGATCGGCTCCCCCGGTACCGCACGCTTCCAGCAATCGGGCGGCCCGGCGAAAGCTGCCCGCGGGGTCACCCAGGTCGGCCTGGAACAGGCCGAACTCTCCGAGACGCCTCCAGCCCGCCTGATCAAACCCCGCCGGGGGAACCGCGGCCGACAGGTGCTCGCGCGCCAACCGTCGGGCCGCTTCGCAGTGCTGTCGATCGGCGGCCGCCAGAGTGAAATCCATCGTACGAAACAGTTCGGAGGGGAGATTCAGGAGATGACCGGGGAACGACGACTCCCACGGCGCGCGGGTTCTTTCGCGATCATGATCAATTCTCGGGGGAAGTCCCAGACTGGGGGAGCTCTCAACAGCCGAGCCCAACGGACCGGGTGCGAGTCTGTGGGCCGCAACGGTTGGCCGCAGAATTCCCAATCGGCGCAAAACGCCAGTTGTGAGGCCTGTCTCAGACCGGGCGATACGGCCGGTGCGGAGAGAGCCGGGTGACTACAGACTCGATGACCGGATTCCGCACGGGAATCGCAGGTGTCGCCGGATCAGTGCGCATAGAGCGTGGTTTTCGGATGCTGGGTGAACCACATGTACCACTCTTCCATGGAGTAGGTGACCGGTTCGAGTTCGGTTCCGGTCAGGGGGCCCGCCACGGCGACCCCGGCGTAGTTCCATGTGCTGCCCGTCTGCCGGTCGACAATCTCCCCCTTCTCATTGGTATCGAAATCGAGCAATTCCTCGTTGTGCCGGCGGGAGAACGCCGCCGCCAGAAACGTGTGGGGTTTGTGGAGGACAACGATCGGAAGTTCTCCCAGAACCTCCTGCAGCACGGCACCATTCTGGGTCAGTTCGGCCATGGGGAATGCCCGGGATTCGTCATTCACCACGACCCCCAGCACCAGATCATGCTGCGACAGACGCAGGCTGCGGTGCTGCATCGTCGCGAGCATGTTGCCTCCCATCAAGGTGGCCCCCGGGAAATGCTTGCTGCCGTGGCCTTCGCGGGCACTTTCCTCCTCAAAAGCCACCTGGGTCTGGGGATGCAATTGCAGCCAATCGGCCCAGGTGGCCTGGTCGACCCGGCGGCGTTTCAACTGCTTTCCCGCGTGGGGTCCTTTATGACCACGTCCTAAGAAGGGAAGCCAAAAAGTCTGGGTCTCTTCATCCCGAATGATGTGCGTGCCGTTGTAGACCCCAACCACCCGATAGTGCAGCCGTTCGCCATCCACCCTGGGATCGAACGCCGAGGCACTGCTGCACATCTCGCAGAGTGTGACCAGGATCTCTTCGCCGTCGACATCAAAATTGGCCACGTGGTGGTTCTTCAGCACCCACCACGGAAGGGCGTACGCCCCCTGCTGCGTCAGGATTCCGATAACCGGGTCATCGGGCCGCATGAAACCGGATTCCGCGGCGGGCTTCCAGACCGGCTGCTCGAGGGGGACGCAAAAGTCGTGGAATTCTCCGATCTCCTTGTCCTTGTTGAGGGGCAGGATCTCATCCCGCGATACCACCGGAGCGGGTCGTCCACAACCCGACAGCCAGACACAGCCCGCCAGGCCCAAAACCAACCTCCACGAGGAAACCGACCTCGCGAAACAGAAATTGAACTGCGGATTGGACATGCCGAAACTCACTGGTCAGGCTTCCGGGAAAGCAATTCCGGGCCAGCCTGTCGACGGCACCGGACGAAACGGTCAGACCTTTCCCGACACAAACGAATAAAAAGCGGCCGTCGGCTGCGAGACAATCCGGAGAGATCATTCACTTGCCGATTGACAAATGTCAAAATTTGTTCATTCCAGCCGTCACCGCAAGTGCAATTGGGGAAAAAAAGAGATCCGATTCCCATTGGGCTCAAGCGATATGCATCGTATGGGTCATGACAGTTTTACCAGAATCGTCGTTGGAGCGGGAAACAGAAGCGAGGGGCAGAGCGGTAGTATCCCCTCGCGGGCGCGCAGAGTCTTTCTGCCGGCCGGAAAGACCTGCCGTTCGACCGTTCCATCCTCCCAGATTCCTCACCCGATTCCAGGAATGATGCAGGGCGGGGCCGCACGAGTTGCCCCGGACAGAAGCCGAGACAGCATTACGACCAGCACCTCCCCGGTGGTACGATTTCCCGTGTGTTCGCCCTCCGTTCGTCCGGGAACAGCTTTCAAATGCGTGCCGTCACCTTCGCCGCCCCCTTCGACGTCCGAACCCTCGCGGTTCCCGACCCCACCCTGCAGTCCCCCACCGATGTCATCGTGCGGGTCGAGGCGGCCGCCATCTGTGGGTCGGACCTGCACGTCTATCGGGGTGTCGAACGAGGGCTCGATGCGGGGACCGTACTGGGGCATGAATTCACCGGCACGGTACTCAGAGCCGGGGAGGCCGTGCGGACCATGCGCCCGGGCACCCGCGTGGCCGCTCCGTTCACCATCAACTGCGGCACGTGCTGGGCCTGCCGGCGCGGGTTGACCGCCCGCTGTGTCGAAAGCCAGGTGTTTGGCTGGGTCCAGCAGGGGGCGGGACTGCACGGCGGGCAGGCCGAACTGGTGCGGGTTCCCCATGCCGACGCCACGCTGGTCCCCATTGGCCCCGAAATTCCGGCCGAGCGGGCCCTGCTGGCGGGAGATGTCTTCTCCACCGGGCTGCACGCCGTCGACCAGGGACAGGTCGCCCCTGGAGACATCGTCGCCATCCTGGGGCTGGGCCCGGTGGGGCTGTGTGCCGTGCTGGGGGCCGTGGCCGCCGGGGCCGGTGTGGTCTACGCCATCGACCGTGTTGCCGACCGACTCGAACAGGCCGGGCGCTACGGTGCGATTCCCCTCCACCTCGACGATGATGTGGTGGGAAGTCTCCGCCGGGGAACCGACGGGCGCGGGGTCGATGTGGTGATCGAGGCGGTCGGGTATCCCGACGCCACGCATCTCGCCTGGCAGATCGTGCGCCCCGGAGGGACCATCAGCGCCCCGGGGGTCCACAATGAACCCGCCTTCGCTCTCACCCCTGGGCAGCTGTACGACAAGAACCTCACCTATCGGGCGGGCCGGGCCCCCGCCCGGGCCTGGCTCGAACGCTCGCTCGACCTGCTGGCCCGCCAGCCGCTGCCGCTCGAAAGTCTGTTTTCCCACCACCTGGGGCTCGACGAGGCCCCCCGGGGCTATGAGCTGTTCAACCAGCGGGTCCCCGGGTGCACCAAGGTCCTGCTGCGGATGGAGTGACAGGGGCTGGCAGGCTTCCACAACGGCGCCGCTCCAACTTCGACGAGGGCCCTCCCTCGGTTGTCTCTGCGGGGGGTCGGTATACTGAAGCGGCTCCGTCCGACGGCAACCTGCCAGGGTGCCCACTTCGCGGAGAGATCGCGGGGGGTTCATAACAGGGTGCTTCGCGTGGCAACAGGTTCTTCTCCAGGGGAAGACAGATTCGGAATCGTCCCCGCCGAAGTGCAGGACTTCGGCGAGGCGCCGCTCGAGGTCCCGGCGTCGTTACCCCCCCAGGCCCCGGTGGAAATCCGCGAGTTCGCCGCGGAACTGGTCGATTTCACCACGACCCACCCCCCGGTCGGATCCCATGCGACCGCCCCATCCACCGCTGAGGCAACCCCCCCCGCGTCTTCGGTCACGCCGCTTCCCCCGGCCCCGCGGGTCGGCCTGTTCCGCCGAATGGCGCGGGGCGTGGCCTGGCTGGTGCGCACCCTCTGGGGCATTGTCAGCCTCACGGTGCTGCTGGCCTGCATTGCGGCGATCCCGGTGGTCAATTTCCTGGCGCTCGGCTATCTGCTGGAAGTCGAGGGACGGGTCGCCCGCAGCGGCAGGCTGCGCGATGCGTTTCCCCTGTTGCCCCTCGCCCCCCGGCTCGGTTCACTGGTGCTGGGGGTCTGGCTGTGGATCGTTCCCCTGCGGCTGCTGTCGCATCTGTTGGGGGACATCCATCTCATTCAGCCCGGTTCCCGGGCCGACGCCTTCGGCCATGTGGCCCTGCTGGTGGCGGCGGGGCTGGTGGCGCTGCACCTCGTGCTGGCGGTCGCCCGCGGCGGGGCCCTCTCGTGTTTCTTCCGGCCGCTCAAAAACGTGCTCTGGCTGCGGCAGCGCTGGCTGCAGGGAGACTACTGGCAGACCGCCGAACGCGAAGTGGGGGCGTTTGTCTCGGGACTGCGGCTCAAACATCACTTTCTGCTGGGACTGAAGGGATTCGTCGGGGCCCTGGCGTGGCTGGCGATCCCCACGCTGATGTTCGCCGCCGCCGACCGCACCGAAGGGGGCACCGTGCTGATCACCCTGATCGGCGCCGCCCTGCTCATTCCCGTGCTGTCGTGGGTTCCGTTCCTGCAGGCGCATCTCGCGGCTGAGAACCGTCTGGGAGCGATGTTCGAACTGCGGAAGGTCCGCGCGATGTACCGGCACGCCCCGTTCTCGTGGCTCATCACCATCCTGGTGACCCTGCTGTTCGCCCTGCCGATGTATCTGTTCAAGGCGGCCATCCCTCCCCGCGACGCCCTCTGGCTGGTGACGATTGTGTTCGTGGTCTCCCTCTACCCGGTGAAGGTGCTGACCGGGTGGGCCTATCATCGGGCGATCCGGAACGAACGCCCCAGTCATTGGCTCTGGCGGTGGATCTGCTGGCTCCCCACCCTGCCGCTGTTGGCGTTCTATATCTTTTTGCTGCACTTCACCCAGTTCATCGGCAAATACGGCAAGCTGACGCTCTTCGAACACCACTCATTTCTGGTTCCGTCCCCCTACAGCTTTCTGAATTGAAGCGTCGTTCTCCCGGCGGGGAGAATTGATCGACTGACGTTCAACAGAGGCGGGAAGGCACCGTGCAACACCCCAAACGGACGAGGAAAGCCTCCCTGCCGCTCAGTCGCGCTGTTTCTCGGCCAGCGACTCGTAGTATTTCCGCACGAGTTCTTCGTACTTGGGGAGATAGCGTTCGTTGAACGACTTCTGCAGCGCCTCGCGCACATTCGGAGGCAGATGCCCCCAGACATCGTTCGCGACCGCCCGCCGGCGAGCCTCTTCCGCCGCCTTCTGCTGGGCCGGGTCGAGTTTGTCCTGGGAGTCTTGCGGATTCTCACTCCGCTCGCCCGGTTGCGGCTGGGCCGGCTGGGGCTGCTGCTGCGCGAGTTGGCGATTGCGGTTCTGCTGCCGTTGCCGCCGGCTGCCCGACTGTCGCTGCTGCCGTTGCCGCTGTTGCTGCGACCGGCTCTGCCGCTGCTGCTGATTGCGTTGCTGGTTCTGTTGCTGTTGCTGATTTTGCTGCTGCTGGTTCTGGTTCTGACTCTGCGACTGCGATGGCGGGGGAGGCTGCTGCAGCAGATCGAGAATCTTCTGCAATTCATCGGCCGCCTGGTTCTGCAGCTTCCGGGTGTCGTCGCCCGTGTCCGATTGCGTCAACCGGTCTTTGGCCGTGCGCATCTTCTCAATCGCCTGCTCCAGTCGGTCACGCGCCTCGGCAAGGGGAGGGCGGCGGTTGGGATCGATCTGCTCCGCCAGATCGTCTTCGGTCAGATCGTCGTCCGTCTCACGCACCGCGGGGGGAGCTGCCGGCTTCCCGGCCGCCGGCGAACCAGCGTCCGCCTCGGGCACCGGGGCCTCGTCTTCGGAAGACGTGGGAGTCTCCGCCGGCTCCGCCGCTTCCGGAACCGGTTTGTCGGAACGTTCCGCCGGGGCGGGTGTCTCGGGCGGAGGTGTCTCGGTGGGGGAAGTTTCCTGCGCCGCCACTGCGGTGCCTGGTCCGATCACACCAGACGCGCTGGGGTAGAAACCGGCGGCCGTCAGGCACAGGCTCAACCACGCCACGACCCCACACCGCAACCAGCGGGATGAGACCGCACGCGGAGCGCAAGAGGATTCAGTCAACATCGGGCAGATCCTCGGGGGTGGCCGGCTTCTCGGGTTGGGGGGCGGGCTTGTCGTCCGGCAGGAATCCGGGCTCTTCTTCGGTCTCTTTCACCGGGCGCTTTTTCTTCGGCTCGCCGATGATCATGTCGGGATCATCCGCCTCCATCTCGCCCGCTTCCTCATCCTCCCCGGCATCGCTTTCGTCTGGCTCATCCTGTTCAGCCAGCAGTTCCGAAAGCTCGCGCGCCAGGTCGGCCAGTTCTTCCTGGTCGACCTGCAGGCCCCGCAATTCGGCAGCATCCGAATCGGTCCAGTCGCGCCCCGGCTGGGTCCGCTGCGCGTCCAGTTCCGCCGTGCGGGCCTGCATCTCACGCTGCAGATTGACCAGAATCCGGAACTGGGCGATGGTGGGAACCATCTCCCCCTGGGGCGGCCCGCCAGACTCCTGTCCCTCTTCTCCCTGCTGCTGCTGTTGCTGTTGCGGCTGCCCCTGCTTCGCCTGCTGCCGGGCATTGATGGCCTCGACCATGTCGACAAACCGCTGCCGGGCGGCCAGCTGCAGTGCCTGGGTGGGAGCATCGACCTCTTTGCGGGCAATTCTCTCGGCCGCCTTCTGCATCTGCCGGCCCGCTCCACGCAACGACAGGGCATACACCTTCGCCGGAGCCAGCTTCTCGGCCAGACTCTCGGTCTCCAATCCCAGGCCCCGCTGCAGATCCCCCAACTGCTTGAGCGACTGGCTCTGCGAACGGCTCCACTTCCCCGCGGCCGTATGGGCGGCGTCGAGTCGCTGCGCCTCGTCAATCGCCGCCTGTTGCCGACCAATCATCAACTGCAGATCCCCCAGGCTCTTCTCGACCAGCTCCTCGGCCAGCCGCTCGCGTGCCTCGGTGATCTCTTCCTTCAGCTCTTCCTCGGCCTGCTGCAGGTCGTCGAGCGCCTCCTGCATTTCGTCCTGCGCCTGTTCGGGGGGAGACTGCTCGAGAGATTCCTCGGCATCTTCCATCCGTTGCCGGGCCCGCTCCGCCGATTCCGACGCCCGCTGCGCGCCAGATCTTTGCAGCAGCCGCGCGAGGCGGGCGGTCTCCTCGCGCAACTGCTGCTGCTCTTGCCGCAGTTTCTCGAGCGTCTCTTCCTTCTGGGCTCCCTCGGGCATCCCTCCTGCCTGCTGCAATTGGTCCTGCAACTGCTGCTGACGCTGGGCGAGGCTCTCCATGTCGCTGGCCGCCTGCTCCAGCTTTTTCACCAGGGTCTCGTCATCGCGGCTGCGCCGTTGTTCGAGCGTGGCCGAGAGTTCCTGCATTTTCTTCAGCACATCCTGCTGGGTGCGCGAGGCTTCGCCCAGGTGCTTCTGCTCGATGTTCGAGGCGGCCTCTTCCATCTTGCCCGCCAGCTCGGCCTGCCGTGCCTCTTCGAGCGTGTCGCGCAGCGCATCGGCGGCGGGGGTGGGCTCGGCCTCCGCCTGGTTCTTCACCTGCTGCTGCAGTTTCTCTTCGAGGTTCTGCAGATCCTGGGCCGTGGCCCGCTGCTGCTCGGCCAACTGCGCCAGATCCGCCTCGGTCTGGCGGTTGTTCTCTCCCGCCGCCTCTTGTTCCAACAGTTTCGACTGCAGTTCCGACGTCTTCTCCTGCAGGTCCCGCTGCTTCCCGGTCAGCTCGTTCAATTCCCGACCGAGATCCCGCTCAGACCGCCACTCGGCCAATTCCCGCTGCATCTCGTCGAGCGATTCCAGCACGTTGGCCTGGTCCTCCCGGGCCTCTTCCAGTTGCCTCGCCACTTCCTCCGCGGCGTTCCGCTGGTCGGTCTGCTCGGCCGACTTGCGCGCCGCCCCCAATTCCGACTCGATCTCGGGCAGGGTTTCCTGACCCAACTGGTCGAGCTGATCGGCAATTGCCTCAAGACGCCGTTCGACCTGCGGATCTTCGATCTGGTTGTTGCGCAGTTCTTCCAGCGTCTCGCGGGCCTGACGCGACAAACCCACCGCCGGGTTCGACAACTGCGAGTTGACCTCCCGCTGCAGCAGCTCGGTCCGCTTGAGCGAATCGAGATCTTCACCACGCAAGGTGCCGGTCTTCTCCAACTGCAGTTCCAGCGCCCGCGTCTGATCCTGCGCCTGCCGCTGCTGCCGGGCCAGTTGGTCAATTCGATGCAGCAGTTCCGACTGCTCCTGCTCCAGTTCGCGGGCCTTCTCCTGGGCGGTCACCACCGTCAACACCCGCACCACACTGCGGCGAACGTGCCGCGTCCCATCGGTGGGATGCACATAGTCATCCAGCGCCTCCGAACGGAACCGCAACTGGTCCCCCGGCTTCAGCCCGAAAGGAGCCAGGTCGAACTCATATTCCGAGGCCAGCTCATCGGGCCGCGCTTCACCGGCGAACAGCGGCACGGTGGTTTCCGGACCATTGTTGACGTCGTGCACGAGGCGCACTTCGGCCAGTCCCAGATCATCCCGCGAGACGATCCGCACCGGGACCCGTGCCTGGGGAGCCACCTGCAGATCCGACGCGGGCAATTCGATGAGTGTCTCGGGTTCCTGGTCGGCGATTCCCCGAACCTCGTACCGGACCAGGTCGGAACTGGTCACCCCCTCGGGATCACGCAGCTCAAACCACCACGAGGTCACCCCCGGCTCGGTGATCGTGAACTCCCCCGACACCGTCTGCTGATCGGCGTCGAGCGTCAGCGGCAACCGCTCGCGGTCCCGCAGCCGCAGGGTGGCCCGTTCCAGCGGACGGCTCCCCCGGGCCCGCACCTCCACCCGCGAACCCACCAGGGCCGAGACATGCCCCACCCCCTCCGGCAGTTCCTCCACCGCCCGGCGGGTGTACGCCGGCGGCGTCACCCGCACCTGCAGCCGTTCCACAATGGGAGGATTGACCACCCGCAGCGTCCGCCACGCCATCGTATAGTCGTCCCCCCCCACGACGCGAAACTCGAGGGCGGTCTTGGGAGCGGCAATCTGCCCCACCCCCACTTCCTTCAGTCCCCGGTCGTTCTCGGGCAGGTTCACAGGACGCAACGGCTCGACCTGCGGTGTTGCGGCCGACTGCACCGGCCGGGTCTCCAGCAACACCCGTTGCGGCAACCCCCCGCGGCTGTTCACCGCGTGAAAGCGAAACGCCTCGCCCCGCGGCACCTGCAGGGGGACCGTGGCATCCTCCGGCAACGGCTCGAGATTGCCGTCCAGCAGCGTCCAGACCACCGTCCGCGGCCACTCCGGAGCATGGAACGGCAGGCAGAGCCGGTGCAGGGCCCGCGCGGCACTGTCGGGCGAGAGCAGCACCAACAGCGCGGCGAACGCCAACAGCCCGGCACACACCACCGCCGCGCGAATGGCCGGGGTCGACTCGATGAAATCCTCCAGATCGAGCGACTGCAGGCGGCGGGCCGCCTGATCCGCCACCACCTTCTGCAGTTGGGGCGAGCCGACCCGCGGATCCCCCCCCTGCTCGACAAACTGCACCGAACTCGCGAGCACGTCGCGCAGTTCCGGATGCCGCTGTTCAATTCGCAGCGCCACGTCGAGATCGGTCAATCTCGACCGCAGCGGGGTGAACCACCACCGCCACACCCCCCAGCCCACCGCGGCCACAATCCCCACCAGCCACAGACACCGCACCCCCGGATCGTCGAAGTGCAGCCACCAGTCCAGCAGCGTGGCGGTCAGCACCAGGGCCACCAGCAGCAGCGCGGCCCGCGCCAACCCGCCAAACCACAACACCTGCCGGGCCCGCTGGCGAATTCCCGACAACCGCAACAGCACCGGATCGGACGCGCGGTCGATCATGTCAGTCTCCAGCGTTTGCGGAGCAACCATTCCGCAATCAGGGTGGTCAGAAACGTCAGCAGCACCACCCAGTGGTTCCAGATCTTGAACGGACTCTCGGGCTCCAAAGGGACGGGCAGCCCGGGAGGAATGTCGCTCGCCAGCCGGCTGGCGTTCGAAACCGTGTAGAACCGGCCCCCGGTCAGGGTCGCCACGCGATTCAGTTCCCCCGCCTCGGCCCGCAGGCTGCGCGACTCACGCTCACTCGCCCGCACTTCAAAATCAAGCGCTGGCGGGGCGTGCGGAAAGTTCGGGCTTCCCACGAAGACGTGGTACTTGCCCGCCGGCGGATGCGCCAGTTGCCCTTCGAAGACCCCCAACAGGTCCGGCAGTCCCTTCAGCTCCAGGTCCTGGCGTCCCCCGCCCGCTGTCTCCACCACCAACCGCACCCCGGACCGATCGGCGGGAATCAGCCGTTCGTTGAGAAAGCGCAGCCGCAGCGTCACCGGATCCCCCGCCTGATACGCCTTGCGGTCAGCCAGCAATTCGGCCGACCCCTCGCTCGCCGAGGTCCGGGAGTGCGCCAGGTACCGCAGCGCCTGCACCCAGTACCGGCCAAAATAGGTGTCACCTAACCGGTAGCGCCACCGCCAGGTTTCGTCGATGCCGTGGTACAACACCCGGCCCCCGCCGAACCGCTGCGTGGCAATCAGCGGCACGGGCCGCCCCTGCACCATCTTCTGGGGATGCACCGCCCAGGCGAGCGCCCCGGGCCGCAACTGCCGCGCCTCGACCGACCAATACACCCCCGGCAAAAAGTTCCACACCTCCAGACTCTCGCGTTCGGAATCGGCGAAGCGGAACAGCGCGCTCCCCTTGCGGGCTTCGGGAGTCAACTCGGGGTGAAACTCCTGCGGCAGCGGGTCCCGCGAAGAAGGCTTCCGAACCCCCTCGAGTTCGATCGGAAACAGCGGTTCCAGCGACGTGTTGCGGAAACTCTCGGGGGCATGGTTCGGTCCCGCGATCAACAGCAACCCCCGCCCCCGCTCCGAGACAAAATCGCGCAGATTGTCGAGCACCGAGGCGCTCAACGTTCCGGGAGCAATGTCTCCCAGCACGCAGACGTCGTATTCAAACAGCTCCTCTTGGGTGACCGGAATGTTCGCCAGGGCGGTCCGGTCTTCCCGCGTGAATTCGGGGTCGGCATCCAACAGCACCGTCTTCAGTTCGACCGTCTTCTCGCGCCCCAGCAGATCTTTCAACTGCCGGAACTCCCACCGCGGCTGCTGGTCCACCAGCAGCACCCGCAGCTTCTCGTCCCGCACGCTGATCCGCCGCGATTCGCGGTTGTTCGCCGTGTTCGATTCCTGCGGAATCTCAACCGCCTCGATAATCACCGGCACATCCCCCACCTGCCGGGGAGTGAAGGCAATCTCCTGCTTCAGCGGGCGCCCATCCTCTTCAATCGGCAGATCCCGCGAGGCGAGAATGTCTCCGGTCGTTTCGTTCCGCAGCTGCACCCGGGCGGTCTTCCCGGCCAAGCCCCGGGCCGTGAGGGTGAAGGCGAACGACGCCGGCTCGCCGACAAACGCCGTCTCATCCACCAGCACATTGTGCAGCTCCAGATCAAGCTGCGGGTCGGCACTTCCCAGAGCCACCGTGTAGATGGGAACCGACCGCTGCCGGGCATACTGCGCGGCCGTCTGCAGAGATTCCCCATCGGTCGACACGCCATCCGACAGCAGCACCACCGCGCTGGGGGGTGACCCGCGCAACGAGTTCAGCGTGTTCCGCAGGCCGTCTCCCAACCGCGATTCATTCCCCGCCGGAACCAGCCCCCGCACCTGCGGCAACAGCCCGTCGATGTCGGCATCATTCAGCGACGACTCGGGCCCCAGCAGGGCGTCCCCCTCGGCCACTGTGTAGAGCCGCACCTTGTGGTTGGCCACCAGCCGCCGCAGCATCTGCCCGCCATTGTCGAGCAACAGCCCCTGCGCCTGCGCGAGACGCGTGGGAGCCCCCAGTTGATTCGCCTCGGCCAATCGCCGGGCCGCCTCCACCTCGGTGGTCTGGGTCGAGCTGTCGACCGTTCCCATGCTGTTCGAGACATCGACCAGCACCAGCAGATAAGGCAGGCCGGTCCGCTCGATCAGCAACAGCGCCTGGCTCAACAGAAACAGCACGGTCCCCAAGGTCGACAGCCGCAGTGCCGAGAGCAGCCACCGCTTCCAGGGGGCCAGGTGCGCCGCGTCGCGGCGGTACACACCCACCACGAACAGCACCGCAAACAGCACAAACAGTAGTAGCACCCACGTCGGCCACGGAAAGTCGGCCGAGATATTCCACGAAGTCCCCTGCCCCGGAGCACTCGGCTTCAGGTCCAGCAGCCGTTCGATCAGGCGGCGGAGCAGATTCATGGGTGCGTTGCCTGGACCATCCGCAGAAAGGGAACCGGAGAAAAGGCCGGCACCTGCCGCTCTTCCCCAGACCGTTCCCGTGACGCAATTGTGACGAAAAAGCCGATCGCCGGACAGCGAGCGGCTCTCCGGGCGAGAGACGTGCAGCGACAGAAACCCGGCAAGAGGGTCATCGATCACGCAGGGGAAAATGGGGGACAGACACTCCGCAGCGGCAACCGCACCACCCGGGTCTGGAAGGTTCCATCGTCGTGCAGTTCCAACAGGCGATAACCCCACGGCAGGTCATCCACCACCAGCGTCTCCGATTCCGGGGTGAACTGCACCCCGGTCGCCGGCGTCGTCACCACCAGCACCCCCTGCCGCAGCGTCGCCGACTCGTGATGCACATGCCCGGCACAAATCAGCCGGACTTGCGCATGACTGCGCAGCAACGTCCACAGGGCGTCCCGGTCGGTCAGGCCGATCGCATTCATCCAGGCCGACGGGGCGTCGACCGGGGGATGATGCAGAAACAGCACGGTGGGGCGACTCGCGGTGCGGGTCAACTCATCCCCCAGCCAGGCCAGTTGCTCCCCCCCCAACTCCCCCTTCACCTGCCCCGGCAGGTGCGAGTCGAGCCCAATGATCTGCCACCCCTCGACCGGTTCCGAAAAGACCACCCGTTCCGCCACCCGCTGGATGCGGTCGTGCAGGTGCTCGTAAATCCCCTCGCGGACATCGTGATTACCGGGCAGAAACCGGCTCTTCGGCCACCACCCCGCCAGGGTCTCGCGAACCACCCGGTACGTCTCGGGCAGGTCGTCGTGGGTCATGTCGCCGGTCAGAATCAGCCGGTGGGCCCGCGTCTGCTCGGGCGCAATCGCCGCCAGCACGCTCAACCAGCGCTCGCGGGTACAAATTCCCTGGATTGTCGCTTCGGGAGAGACAAACAGGTGACAATCGGTGAGCTGCAGCAGTCGAACGGTCATCTCCCGATTTTAGTGTGCCGGGGCGGCATTTCCCAGAATTGCGTTCCCCGGCGGCCGGCTCGCCCCCTCTCTCGTCCGATCCTTCCCCCGGTCAAAACCTGCACCAAGGGCCCGCGAACAAGCGAAAGATTGAGGGAGGATCTTTCGGGTTCGCGGGCCCTGGCGGGGTAAGCGGGCGTGATCCATCGAGAGCTCGATGGTGTCGGTTGGCGACAGGCAAGCGCGGCAGACAGGCCCAAAAACGGCCTGGGGACGGCGCGGGATGACACGCTGACAACGGATCCCATGACCAGCGTTGTGGAGAGCGAGCCAGCAACCCGTGTCAGCGTGTGATCACGAGCCGCGCAGGAAAGTCCCTGGGTCTGGCAACGGCTCCCCGCCCCTCCCACACGGCTGCGTCAACACGCGCAGCGCTGGGGACCGGGACGAAGAGTCAGGCCGAACTGCCTGGAGGGACGCTCGCCCGGGGTGGAGGCACCGGCACTTGAAGACTGGGATTGCGCCAGACCGGACGGGTGGGGCCGGGCAGGTGGACGGGGGGTGGTTCGACTCCCGGGCTTGCCACCGGCGACCGGGGTGCCATCCCCGGATCAAACTGCCACTGCCAGTCGATGCCCTGGCAGGCCAGGGCGTCCTGCACAATCACCACCCCGCTGGCCAGCTCGGGCCGTTCGGACGGCCCCGGGCGCTCCGAACGCGAAACCGTCCCCCCCACGCTGCCCGCGTCTGCTGGCGTCCGGTGCTCACACCGGGCACAGGCCTGCGAGCGTCGGTCCTTCCCTGCCCTCGCGGTCGGGCCGTCCGTCGGCAACGCCCGCGCGGCCGACTCGCGGACAAACGCGGGCAACTCCACCCCCTGGGCGTCAGCCCAGGCCACTTTCTGGGCATCCGTGAAGCAGCAGCACTTTTTCCAGCACTGCTCGGCCGACCGGCAGCCGCAGACGCGCTGGGCACACGGAAAAGGCCGCGAGCGATCCTTCTCGACCGGTCCCGCCGCGGAAGAACCAGACTCGGTTCCGCTCACCACCAGAGGGGGAGCCGGGAGGGGAAAGAAACTGCAGAGCATCCCCAGCAGCACCAACAGGCAGATCAGTCGACGACTCGGTCGCTGCATCAGGCTGTGGCTGTTTCCGCGCCGCACGTATTGTCTGTGCCGGGAAGCAGAAGGCATGTAGGACACCACTTCGAACCGGCTCGCTCTCCGCGTGGGAAGATACCGCATCGACCGGCGGAATTCCAACCGGTCGAGCCATCGACTGCTCTTGGGGACTCGTTGGCAGGACGAAGAGCCACCCCCCCCCCACTCCGGCACGATCCACACACTGCCGCTACAATCCTCCGGGACCGTGTCGTCGGGAGGGTTGTAACGGATGCAGCGTGAGAGTTCCCAAGACGGCGACGCCGTGAGCCGCTCCGTGGTTGCCCCCCGGTGCTGGCGAAGTACCATTCTTCTCGGGGACTTGGCGCTCCGAATAGCCACCGGACCGACTCACTTTGCAGGGTTGTCCACAGGACCATCCCCAGTTCACAGCCTCACCAGAGCTCATCCGTGTCACCCAGCCTCGAATCTCTCTGGCAACTTCCTGTCCTGAACCAGATTGGCCAGGTGCTGGACCGGGTCGACAATCGTTTGAACGAAGTCTGGAAACAGCGGATCCGGGTGTTTCATTTCGACGTGGTTCAGGGGTGCCAGTTACGCTGCATTGGCTGCCCCAATTCGACCCTGCTTCCCAAGATCGACCACATCACGCCGGAGGGGTTTGACCGCTGTCTGCGGAATGTCGATGTGCGGCAGGTGGAGACACTGCGGCTCTTCAATTACGGAGAGCCCTTCCTGCACCCACAGCTCGAAGCCCTGCTGCCCGTGGTGAAGGAGCAAAGTTTCCAGCTCGACCGCCTTGAGATCTCGACCAATGCGATGATCTGTGACGAAGACCGGATTGCCGCCATTCTCGACTCCGGCGTCGTCACCCACCTGATCGTCAGTTGCGATGGCGATGGAACCCCCGCCGACTACGAGCGGGTCCGCCCCCCCGCCAAGTGGCCGAAACTGCTGAACTTCCTCGAAACGGCGCAGCGCCTCAAAGCGCAACTCAACTCGCCCGTCCAGTTGATGACCCGCAGTGTGTGTGACTCCCCCGAGGGACAGGCCCGCTGGCGCGAGGTCCTCGAATCCCGCGGCTGGACCCCCGAATTCCGCGAATGGAAAATCCTGCCGCAGGCGGCCCAGAACCCCACCGAGCGGGCCCCCCGTGTTCAGAACAAGGTCTGCTGGCCCATGAGCGGGGTCAACCTGTTTGTCGACTGCCATGGAGATGTCATCCCCTGCTGCGCGACCCCCAACCTGCCGGCGATGGGGAATCTGTACCGGCAGAAATTCAGCGAGATCCACGGCGGCGAGGCCTACAACCGGATGCTGCATCTGCTGCAGACGAGTCGGGTCCATGACCCGATCTGCGGTCAGTGCGAGGAATAGCCGGACACACTCGCGGGGTGAGACTCCGACCGCTATTTGTAATGGCGCCGGCGCGGTCCCGAGCTTTCTGCGAGACGACCGCCGCCATCTCCGCAGTCGACGTGGCCGGATGCCCCCCAGCCCCGTGGAAGTCCCACACTGTTCCGCGGCACCTGGAGAAACACGGCGGCGTTGCACCGGACGACAGCCGGGGTTGAGCGTCCAGAACCTGGATGGACCATCAGCTTGGACATCCGGTGCGATCTCGCCGCGGTTGCCCCCGGGCGCAGCAGACGACCGCTCCGTTCGGCCGATCCAACGACGCAATCGTGTCACTCCGCATGTCTGGGCAGCCACGATCCGCCTCCGGTCCGCGGAACGACCATCGCCCGAGGCAATCCCGGCCCGAAACGATTCGAGGCCCGTGGTGGGCATGATAGAATCCGGAAACCGGAGCTCCGGTCTTCCTCAGGCGCCGGAATGTCGACGAACCGATGGGGGTTCGCGCTCGGCGTGGTGCATTTGCGGGAACGTTTGGCCCGTTACCCTGTTCTTCCAGCCCTTTTCACAGGCCTGCTGCGAAAGTCCTTCCCTTGGCGTATTCCTGTCCCACATTTCCACGATGTCGACCATTCCGTCCGGCGTTGGCTCCTCCATCGAACGAACCGAGAGATTCCCGGTTGACTCGACGATGCCCCGGTCCGGATCTGCGTTACCAGAAGTCGTCGTATGAAACTGGCCGTCCAATTCTTCGACTCCCTGCCACTGCCTGTGCAGAAACGGCTGTTTCCGGTCTTGAGGCCACGAACCTATCGGGAACTGGCCGCGCATCGTCGGTGGCCCCCCGGCCAGATGCGATCGCTGGCTCGCTTCGATGAACTGCGGTGCCTGTTCATTCACATCCCCAAGGCGGCGGGAACCTCGGTCGCCCCGACACTGTTCGGAGGCATCA
>Ga0315902_10005724_pt1 | contig 17431 bp, 16 predicted proteins | sample LakEriMetagenome_9_FD_203523 | JGI IMG/M metagenome (GOLD analysis project Ga0315902, IMG submission 203523) | Freshwater fungal communities from buoy surface, Lake Erie, Ohio, United States - Buoy 12 MA117 | ecosystem: Environmental > Aquatic > Freshwater > Lake > Lake biofilm | place: USA...
ATTGCGTTCGAATTGGAAAGAACAGCAACTACTGGATTTCGGCCTTGGTGGTCGAGTTGCCAGCGCTGCTAGCTTCACCATCGGCACCGGTCGTCGTGGTCGTCGAGTCGGCTCCCGGCCTTGGGGGAACGACATCCGGAGCGACCGGAGTGGTACTTCCACCTTGGCCACCACAGCCAGCAATCGCTACGGCACACAACATCAAAGCAACGAACTTCTTCATAGGGACCTTCTTTCCAACAGATGGTTAGAAAAAAAGCCTGGTGCCGCGATGGCACCAGGCCTATCGATATCCAATCAATCAACCAAAGACTACTCTTCCAGATCCGAGGTCAGTTCCCCGTCGGCAATACCGCCAAGGCTGTACCACAGGCCTTCTCGCATGTTCAGGGTCAGCCCGCGGACCGAACCGTCGCAGAAGGTGAACTGGATGATCCCGCCTGGGTGCATGCTGCTGAAGCGGCGTGGCTCGCGGAACGAAATGTGGCTGGTCCAATCAGTTGCCGGAGCAGCTGGATTACCACGCATCCAGTGGGTGATTTCACCACCGGCGCACATCCACATGATCGAGGCGATACGTCCGACAGGCTTCTTCCCATCGGTCCACCAACCGGTGACTTCACCGAAGAGGATGGAGCTGGAGGTACCGTCGGTGATGTCACGCATCTTGGTCTTGCCACGAACTGGCAGAGCACCGGCCCAGACATCCAAACCAACATGACCGGTCTTGTCGCGGCGACCCGAGCAACCAATGTAGTTGGTCTTGCCGAGGGTGCGGTGCCAGCCGGCGTTCGGAGTTCCTTCGTACCAGAAGGTGGTACCAGGAGCCGAAGCTTGGTTTCCGTTCCAAATCGTCTGGATCAACATGACGGTGTGCTGAACGCCAGCGTCTGCGTTGTCCGATGGGCAAAGGAATGCACCGACCTTGTAGTTGGAAGCTTCCCAAGCTTTGTCTGAGTTCCAATAAATTTCGAAAGGCCGCTTGTCCGACTTTCCGAAACCGTTCTGGTCGGAATCAAGAATCTTGCCCACATCGTTGATCGATGGGTCACCACTGAAGAAGTTGTACAGCGAGGTCTGCTCCATCTGAGGAAGCAAGAACGCCAGCGTCCCAATCCCCGAGTCATTCGCCCAGTCCATCGAAGGAACTTCAGGTGCCCCAGTGGCGCGGTTCAGGTTCGTACCCAAAAATCCAGGAGGGAATCGCTTGTAGGACGATTCAAAATTCAAAGCAGCCAATCCCAACTGCTTCAAATTGTTCTGGCAGCTCATGCGGCGGGCGGCTTCGCGAGCCGACTGAACGGCTGGCAGCAAAAGACCAACCAAAATCCCGATGATCGCAATCACCACCAGCAATTCCACGAGCGTGAAAGCTCGTCGGGCAGGTCGCTGCCCACCAAAAATCGATCGCACCATCTACTTCACCCTTCCCAATAAAAAACGAAAAAGACGAATCCACCACCACGAAGAGTTGCAGGGCGGTTCGGATGAGATGCTCGGAGTGCAAAGGCGACGAAAACGAATCAAAAATTCCAACCGCTGCCGAGCTATTCCCTGGATCCAAACGTTCCCGCAAACTCCTTATTTCCAGTTATGGGCTGCCGTCCGCGATGGTTCCCTCGTCTTAATCTAACTTGGGAGTTCGCGAAAGCGACCAAATTTTCATCGAAACTTTATCCAGCAGTCAAATCGAAAGTCGCAACCCTGATAATACTCACAGCTTTAATTAGAACAACTTTTACCACCCGGCGTCAATAAAACGAATCAAAAAAATCAATCTACCCCACATTTTCCACACACCCCCAATTAAGAGGGTGCGTAATCCTCAGGTTTAGATTTTCTCAATCGACATTTAGTTCCTGAGAAAATCGAAATCCTGTCGTTTTGATTCCCCCGCATGTCGAGTTGCGTCCCCGCAGAGAGGTCACAGAGGAGACGCAGGGGCTTTCCCTCCCAAGGCACTAGAAATGGACCGCTGCTCTGGTAAAGATCGCACCTATTACCCGACTCGAAAGGTAACAAATACCCTTTTCGCCATCCGAAGAGATTGGTGTTAGGAATTTGATTCGAGTTGGAAAAAAATGCCCACTCGCCGAGATCCAATCGCCTACGCTAGGGTTGAAACTTCAGATGGGTTTGCGGAATCCCCCAGCCTCGGCGCTCTGGCCGGGGAGGGCACAATCGGACTTGAGGAGGTGACCAGAATGCGAAGGCCATCTAAGAGATTTGGTCTTTTTCCCACCCTTGGCGCTTCGTATGGGTCGATTTTTTTTGTGACCTGGCTGGTTTGCTGCCCATCGATCCTTCTGGTGGCTGAGGAAACTCGCCCTCTGGAATCTACACCCGCTTTGGCCGAAGACTGGCCAACTGCGCTACAGAATCGGATCGAACAAACGATCGCTCGCGCGGCACCTGCCGTAGTTGGTGTGACGGAAAGGCGCGCAGGTGGAGTCGGCTCCTTCAGCGGAGTGATCGTTCATCCGGAAGGGTGGATCTGGACCGCCGGGCATGCAGTGACTCCGGGGCGTAAGTACCAGATCCATCTGGCCGACGGAAGGACGCTGGATGGGATTGGCAAGGGAACCAACCGACTGCTCGATTGCGCGATGATCGAGGTGGTCCCCAAGTCTTCAGAGCCACTTCCCGTGTTGCCGATTGGAGACTCTTCGCAACTGGTCGCCGACCAGCCGTGCATCAGTCTCAGCCACCCTGGATCCTACGATCCATCACGCGGTGCGATTGCAAGGCTGGGACGTATCCTGCAACCGGTCTCCTCTCGATTTGGAATGATCGCATCGACCGCCTTGATGGAGCCAGGTGACTCTGGCGGCCCCCTGATCGATCTGGAAGGCCGCTTGATCGGCATTCACAGCCAGATTGGCCGTGAACTGAAAGACAATTACGACGTGCCAGTCGGCACCTTTGCAAAGTACTGGCAGGAACTAAGGGAGGAATCGGACTTTGAAGTCGACTCCATCCCCGGCTTGCCCGACCTGGGAATGAAGGTTCGGCGAGGACGAAGATCCGGACCCAGAATCGTCTCTGTCACTCCCGACGGCCCAGCGGCTCGCGTGGGCCTGGCCGAAGGGGATGTGATCGTCGAGGTTGCTGGGAAACGCTGGACGGGAGGCAACTTCCAGGAGCAAATGGTGCGGCGTTATTTGGAAGGGGAGCGGCGCGTCGCACTGGTTGCCACGCGCGGATCCGACCAACGGCTCGAGATCGATTTTCCACTGGAGGCCCCCGGTCCAGAAGAGGCAGACCCCAATGGTCCAGCCAAGGAGCCATTCCCGTTGGAACTGCTAAGCCCCCCGACGGACGACAACCCTCAGCAGTCCGATCGCAACTCCTGGTGCGGTTCTGAACCACGCTTGCAGCAACTCGAAGGCCAAGTCGCCACGGTAGAGGATCAGTGCGATGACGCCTGCCTGGTGCTCCGAAGCGAAGTCCACGGAGAATCGATCGAATCGATGGGGACGGTCCTTCGTGATTCGAAGGGCAGGGTCTGGCTGGTCACCAAAGCAAGTCGAATCGATCAGTCCCCCCAATGGCTTGATCCGAATGGCTCCTGGCAGCCCCTGGAGGTAGTCGCCAGGGATCTGTCGGACGACCTCGTGGTGCTTCGCCCGCAGTCGGGAGCTTTTTCCTCCGATGTGATGAACTCAGCGCTGTCTGCAACGGTGGAAGCATCCCAGTGGTCCCAGGGACAACTGCTGATCGCTCCCCACCCCGACGGATCAGGACGCGTCGGCATTTCGGCTAGCCGTGGTGTGTTTTCAATTCCAGCCGACGAAGGACGAGGTTTTCTTGGGGTCGTACTGGGCCAGGGGGAACAGGGAGTCTTTCTTGAGGAAGTTTTGGAACAGAGCGCTGCCGAGAAGGGGGGAATGCAGCCAGGGGATGTGGTGGTGCGAGTCGATCAGTCGATGATTGAATCGGTTCCGCAGATGCAAGGGATCCTGCGCAGCAAAATCGCAGGCGACCCCGTGCGCATCGCCTACCGTCGTCCGATGCCTGCGGCCAGCGTGGAACAGCCAGAGGATGACTCAAAGGCCAACGAAGATCCCTCAGTTGACGATGCTTCCTCGCCATCGGCAATAGAAATGGTCGAGCAGGAAATCACGGTCCGATTGGGAGAAGTGCAATCCGGGCCGCTGCACGTCGCCGAACTGTTCGATGGAGGCAAAAGCGCCAGGCGAGGGAATTTTGCCGAGGTCCTCTGTAGCGATCTGTGCCTTCGCCCCGAGGAGTGTGGATCGCCCTGGATCGACCTGCAAGGACGCTGCATTGCGGTCAGCATCGCTCGCTTCAGCCGCACCCGAAGCCACGCCATTCCCGCAGCTCGCGTCGAGGCTTTCCTTCAGTCACTTCCGGACTGATTCCACCCAGCGAGCGAAAACATCCACCGCTACCGAAAGGCGTCACTTGACGACCGTAGCCTCGTTCCAACGCGTCTAGAGGCATACCGTCCGGTGGCCTTCCGAAAATGCTGCGGGGATGCACTCCATGCAAAAGCCTCGCACAAGAATCCCAAATGGACATCTAAAAAGCAGTCGGCTCAGAAGAAGACCACGGAACGATCTGAAAGAGCAGCGAGGGGGTCTTTCGACGGTGAATCGCTCTGGCCACTTCCGAACGTATGGCACCGTTGGCGGCCCTTAGAATCGCCAGCATCTCCTCCGCTTGTTCCAGCGCCAGGCTCGCGGGAACCGCCACTTGGATCAGCAGTTGTGCGGTGTGTGGTGCCGGAAGGACCGCTATCACTAAACAGTCCGGAAGCTGGTCGATCAGCGGCCGACTTCCCAACGCATGCTCCACGGCTCGCCGCACCTGCCGACAAAGCTGCATCGCCTTGCGATCCGACTTCTTGTGAATCGAAGCTGAGGACCGGTGGATCACTCGGGCAGATACCGGCAGTTGGGACGAAGCGGGCTGAATCAAGCCCTCGCTCCCCAACGATTCCTCTCCATCCTTGAGGTGCCCCTCTCGCGGCGCAGTGGAATCGGGCAGAATCGAATCGGGCAGCAGTGGCCGATCGATGGCATCCTCGTCTTTCAACTCCTCTCGCACCGCTTGCCAGCGCTGTGCCAAGGTGCCATCGTCGAACTGCCAAGTCGATCTCAGATCATTTTTCTTATCGCGTCTTTTGCTCATGCCCCCATAGACGCAAATGCCATCCGAAAGGTTCGCGCCGATGAGGCCAGAATCACTTCCCTTCCTTGCGATAGACTTTCCAACGATCGATCGTTTCCTGACGCACCTGGGGACTGGCGATCGGGAAGCCCATCGAATCTTCCTGAATGACCCATCGGCTGTCGGGCGCCAGCATGGGGTGGAAATCCCGCAGCGGTACTTTGGCGATCACCAGGCTGGCAGCGAGAGCGATGTCTCGGTACTCGCAGCGGCATTCCACTCGCTCGATCGGCACATTGCCACCCGGTGGCGATTGCGGATTCGGCTCGGCCCTCGGATCAAAAGGGGCCCGGAGAGCCACATATTCTTGATAGAGGGTGGTGTCATCCAACCACTTGTCCAGTAGTGCTAGGTCATCGACCGTGCCGTACTTGGCAAGAATCATGCAGGCGATACGAAAATCGTAGGGGTCGTTGACCTTCTCCGAGAGAATGCGCCGTGCAGCAGCTTCCCCCGCCTGGATATTGCGGGTCAGCACCAGCATCATTCCGTTTCCCGCCGATTGGCGGCTGAGGCGATCGACCCAGGCAGCCAGGAGATTCTTCATCGGCTTGGTCCACTGTCGCTGGTCGATTTTGGCGGCAAGTGGTACCGTCTGCACACACCGCATCGTCAGCGATTCGATCTCCGGCCCCAGTGGCTGCTGGGTCACCGCACCGGCAAAGAGCATCGCCAGCCCGTCCCCCAGTTCGACGTTCTCTCCGCTGAGCCACGTCTGCCGCATCCGCTCGGCCGCCACCTTCACTTCGCGCTCCAGAGCCTCCTGCCCTTCCAGCGTCGCATCGGCCAATTTCGGCTGCTGTCGATAGATCTCGACGAGAATCTGCTTGGCCAGTCGGTTAGATCCCATCAGTCCCCGAAACGAGGGCCAAGCTTTCAGTCCATGATCCTGATCCGGGTCGGGGTCGCGAATGAAGGCATCCATCCGGTCTCCCAGCACTTGATCCTCGACGCGGCGCACCAATGCCTGAAGCCGCGCCCGCTGCTCGACATCCTGCGTCGCCTTCAAACGCTCCCGCATCAGCTCCAGCACCTGCTCCCCGGATGCCGCCAATCGATCGCTCGCCTCCTGTCGCTTCTGAAAGGAATCGGATGCCAGATCGTCGATCCAACCAGCCACATCGATAGACTGCTGGCCTTCCTCTGGTACCTGCCCCACCAGCCATCCCTGCGGCAGCAACAGAAACAGCAGGACGGCAGCCCACCTCCACTCCGATCGGCTCGGCAAACAGAATCCCCCGGCACGGCGATGGGACGGCCGGCGGCGCGGCGTATGCCTTTCCATCAATCATTGCCTCCCCATGTTTTTCGTGACGGTCCCCTTGCCGATCGATCTGCCCAGGTCCCATGGGTTTGAAACCACGAGATTCGAAGCTCGCCAAGATCGTATCGCCACTTGGGATTCGGTCGCCAAATGGCCAACCGATCCCACGGCAACTCATGCCTCCATCCCTGCATTGTATCGGTTCCCTCGGGAGTCGCGATCCAACCAACGTGGAGGTCGCGTGTTTCAGTCAAAAACGCTACGATAACGCAATCGCTAAAGGGTGTTTGCCAAGTTCGCAGCAAAAAGCCCCATCGGCACGGTAGCTCAAAGGATCAGCACTCCATGAAGATCACAATCGCTCCGGACCGTCACGGCATGGGAAAGGCGGCGGCAGACCAAGCGGCGGCAATTCTAAGAAAATGTCTTGCGGAAAATGGGTCTGCAAGGTTGGTCGTGGCGACCGGATCGAGTCAGTTTGAGGTGCTCAAGGCGCTGACCAGCGATCCACAGCTCGACTGGACTCGTATCGATGGCTTCCATCTGGATGAGTATATCGGACTGCCCTCCAGCCACCCCGCATCGTTCTGTGGATACCTAAAACAGCGACTGGTCGATCGGGTTCCCATCCGATCCTTCTTCTATCTGGACGGAACGCGAGATCCCGAGACAGTCTGCCGGGAGGCATCCGAGCGGATTGCGGAGCGGCCGATCGATGTGGCGCTGATCGGCATCGGCGAAAACGGGCACCTCGCCTTCAACGATCCACCTGCCGACTTTCAGACGCGCGCGGCATACCATCGCGTGGAGCTGGACGAGGCATGTAGGCGGCAGCAAGTCGGCGAAGGTTGGTTCGATTCCTTGGAACAGGTCCCGACGCATGCGATCAGCATGACCATCCACCAGATCCTCCAAAGCAAAGAACTGATCTGCTCGGTCCCCGACCGACGCAAGGCGGAAGCGGTCCACAACGCTTTAGAAGGTCCCATCAGCACCAATTGCCCCGCCTCTATCCTTCAGCAACATCCAAGCGTCCATCTCTACCTGGATCGCGGCAGTAGTGAACTGCTGGACGCTCGCCTGCGCGTCTCGGCGACCCAATTGCTAGGCGAATAGAGATCCTGGTTGCGATGGTTCGAAATCCTTTCTCCCGCCATCGCAACGGTGGCCCCTGGGATAGGCAATCGTCATGAAGCTTCCCTACATCGATCTGCAACTCAATGGTGCCTTTGGTATCGACCTGAACAATCCTGCCCTGGAGGTTGATCAGGTGGTCGCGCTTTGCGGCAAGCTTCATGCGATCGGGGTGGAACGATTCCTGCCAACGCTGATCACTGCTCCCGTGGAGCGGCTAGAGCGATTGATGGAGCAGTTGGTCAAGGCCAAAGGCCAAGACTCACTGGCCGCCAAGATGATCGCCGGAATCCATCTAGAGGGACCCTTTCTGTCGGCCGAACCAGGATATATCGGTGCCCACCCACCGGATGCGGCCTGCGATGCCAACCGGGCGATCGCCGAGCGGTTGCTGGAAGCAGGCCAAGGATCGCTCCAACTGATGACTCTTGCCCCCGAACGAGACCCCGGAGGCGAGGTGACTAGGTATCTGTCGGATCGCGGCGTGATCGTTTTCGCGGGACACACCAACGCAAGTTTTGTTCAGCTGCAGCAAGCAATCGATCAGGGCTTGCGAGGTTTCACCCATCTGGGCAACGCCACGCCACCCCAGATGCCCCGCCATGACAACATCCTGTGGCGCGTTCTGGGGTTGCGAGACCAACTCGTCATCACCCTGATCGCCGACGGCCACCACCTGCCCCCGTTTCTGCTGAAAACCCTTCTGGAACTAATCCCCACCCAGCGAGCGATCCTGGTCAGCGACGCGGTCGCCGCTGCGGGGCTTGGCCCAGGCACCTACCAGCTGGCCGGTCAAACCGTCCTGGTGGGCCAAGACGGGGCAGCTCGCAGCCCAAATGGGCTTCATTTCGTCGGGTCTGCAGCCACCCTTCCCGTTATGCATCAGGTGCTGCTGGAACACCGGATCGGCTCCCCCGAACAGCACCAGCTATGGCTGTCAGACAACGCCCGACAACTGCTCGACGCATGACGCTTTCCCCCTTCGCGCCGAAGAAAACGACGCGAATGCCCCTGGCATCATCCAACTCCCCCAAGACTCAATATCATTCTAATCATCTTTAGAATATCGAATCAGACAGCCAGCAGGGAAGCCGGGCAGAAGCACGCGCGATGCTGGTTTCGGCGAAGCGACGCGGCGATTGCCGTCGACCGCCTGTCTTTCGCATTTCTCTGGAACCAGAGCGACCTAGAAAAGAGAATGCCGTCACCAAGGCGCTGCTTTGCATGCATTACTGCCATTGGTCCGTCATCGGCGGTCTGCTAGGCTATCGCCCGCAAGGAAGCATGTTGCGAAAGATCGACCAAGGCGACCTGGAAGGTGGCATTCCCAGGGTGGCGGTTAGGGAGGGTGGCATGGAGCTGGAACCAGAATCGTCGTCGGATGAGCGATCGACAGGGAAGAGCCCGAGGATCCTGGGGAAGCTGATCGACCTGCTCTTTTATTTGCTATTCCGTCTGGCAGTCAGCATGATCCAAATGCTGCCGACCGATCGCGCTGGCAGGCTGGCGGGGCTTTTCGCGTCGTTCGCAACCCATGTGGTTCCCTTCCGCAGAGAGTTGATCGAGACCAACCTGAGGGCAGTCTATCCCAATTGGTCCCCCCAGCAGATCACTCTGATGCGTTGGCGCATGTGGGAGCATTTGGCGCTGTTCGTCTGCGAGACGGCTTTGGCGGGGCGCAAGATCCATCGCACCAATTGGCGCGACCATTTTTCGACCAATGATCGCCTGGAACTCTTTCGCTTCATGCTAGATGAACGACCGAAAATCATCGTCTCCGGGCATTTTGGAAACTTCGAACTGGCCGGGTTCTTCTCCGGACTCCTCGGGCTCCCCAGCTCCAACATCGCCCGGCCACTGGATAACCCCCATATCAATGCCTTCGTCGCACAGTTCCGCGCCCAGGGGGGGCAATTTCTCATTCCCAAAAATGGCAGCAGTTTTCTGATCGAACGGCATCTGCGAGCCGGAGGCACGCTGGGTCTTCTAGCCGATCAGGACGCTGGCAGCAAAGGATGCTGGGTCGACTTCCTTGGGCGGCCAGCCAGTTGCCACAAAGCGCTCGCTCTTTTCACCCTGTCCACCGGGGCTCCCATGATGGTCTTTAGCAACATCCGGCTGCGACCGCTTCATTTTCGCATGCGGCTAGAAGGGATTGCCGATCCACTGGTGGGAGGAACCTGCTGCGAAGGGGTGAGGCAGCTGACTGGCTGGTACAATGATCGACTAGCCGAAGCCATTCTGCGGACCCCGGAGCAATACTGGTGGCTCCATCGCCGCTGGCGTGAACCGCCGCCGCGGGCCTCGCGCACTTGGAACCGTGCTGCGTGAAACCTGCTTCCCCCAACGCCTGAATCCACCCATGCACTTCCTGGAACGCCATGGTCTAACTGCCATCGAACAACTGGCATGGGAAGAGTCGCTCCTGGAGGCGGCCGAAGAACAGGAGAAGGATCCCGGCGATCTACTTCGGATCTGGGAAGTCCCAGAACACTGTATCATCCTTGGCCGGTCGTCCCGCTGGGATCTGGAGGTCCAGCAGAAAGCGGTAGATGCCGATCAGGTTCCAGTGCTGCGGCGCAGTAGCGGTGGTCTTTCGATTGTCGCCGGCCCAGGCTGCCTGATGTATTCGCTCTTCCTATCGCTCGACCGCTCCCCACACCTACGCTCCATCGCCGAAGCCCACCACCACGTCGGATCGCGCATGATCGCCGCCTTCCAACTTCTGGGACTTCCCGTCACGCTTCAAGGCAGCAGCGATCTGACCTGGAACGACCGGAAATTCTCTGGGAACTCCCTACGCGTTCGGCGGCGCTACCTGCTGTATCATGGAACCATCCTGTACCGATTCGACCTCAACCGAATCGGTCGATACCTGCTTCCGCCACCCAGGCAACCCGACTACCGACAACAGCGATCGCACGACCAGTTCGTCACCAATCTGCCCGTATCCAGGGATGCCCTGGTGAATCGCATCCGCGAAGTCTGGAAGGCCGATACACCCGGGCACCCGCCCCCTGCCGATCGCGTGGAGCACTGGATCAAGCAACGTTACGGCAATCCTTCCTGGCATCGAGGGTCTTCCTGACGATGAATTCGAAAAGCTCTGGAATCCTTTCGATCGGGACATGCTTCCTGATCGCCCTGTTCGTTTTCCTTCAATCTTCCGTGATGGTGGCGCAAATGCCTGCAGCGATCCGATACGAACTGACTTTTCAAGATGTCGACCGCCATGCCATCGACGTCACAGCGACCTTTCCAACCGAAGGCCGCCGGGAGCTGACGTTGGAAATGCCTACCTGGACCCCAGGCAGCTACCTGATCCGTGAGTACGCTAGGCACATCGAGCAGTTGACGGCCAGCAATGCGTCAGACGGATCAGCGCTACCGATCGAAAAGCAAACGAAGAATCGCTGGACGATTGCGTGCGATCGCGCTTCGGCCATCCAGGTCAAGTATCGACTCTACGCCAGGGAGATGGGGGTCCGCACCAATTGGGTCGAACGCGACTATGGTTTCCTCACCGGCGCTGCCACCTTTTTGACCGTTCCCGAAATGGCCAGCCAACCCCATCAGCTCCGCATCGTCCCTCCGAATACCTGGCGCGATATCGCCACCGCGATGCCTCATCCGGAAAACGATCCCTGGACTCGAACGGCCCGAGATTTTGACCACTTGGTCGACAGCCCAATCCTCTTGGGTACGCTCGACCACCAGACCTTCCAGGCCGGTGGCAAAACCCATCATTTGGTCACCGCCATGGGGGATGGTCATTGGGACCACCGACGAGCTGCCAGGGATGTCCAAAAGATCGTCGAGGTCGAACAGGCATGGTGGGGTGATATCCCTTATGAGGAATACTGGTTTCTTAATATCGCCAGTGAATCGGGAGGGGGGCTGGAACACGACGACAGCTGCGTGCTGATGGCTAGCCGCTGGACGATGAAGAAACGCGCCTCGTACGTCGATTGGTTGAGCCTAGTGGCGCACGAGTTCTTCCACACCTGGAATGTCAGAAGGCTCCGCCCTCAGGCGCTCCAGCAATACGATTACTCCCAGGAGCAGTACATCGACGAGCTCTGGGTGGCTGAAGGGATCACCAGCTACGTCGATGACTGGTTTGTTCGCAAGGCGGGGCTTTGCACCGAACAGGAGTACTACGAACGGCTTGGAAAATCGCTGCAGGGATTCGAGCAGTCTCCTGGACGCAAGGTCCAGTCGCTTGTCGATTCTTCGCGGGATACCTGGATCAAGTTCTATCGGCCGGATGAACAGGCAGGCAACGCGAGAATCAGCTACTACGTCAAAGGCTCCCTAGTCGGACTGCTCCTAGATCACCACCTGCGCCAAGCGACTCAGGAACAGAAGTCGCTTCGCGATGTCATGCAGCTTTTGTGGCAGCGCCATCGCCAGACGGGATACACGCAGAAGCAATTCGAGTCGATCTGCAGCGAACTGGCTGGTGAAGATCTCACCCGCTTCTTTGACGAAACAATCCGAAGCACTGCCGATCTGAACTACCAGCCCTGGCTGGAGCGAGTCGGGTTGCAGTTCGCTCCTACAGAAGACAACGCCACACCTAGCCCCTCCGAAGACCAAGCCAAAAAGGAAGAGAACGGCGAGAAAGAAGGAGGAGACGAGAAGAAGAAGGAGCCTTCCTCAGACGAACTACCCAAGCCGACTCCCTCCTGGACCGGTCTGGATCTCGCATCCTCCGACGGCAAAGTTGTCGTCAAGAAAGTGGTCCGCGGCTCCCCGGGCGACATTGCCGGGATCAACGTCGATGACGAACTGATCGCCCTGGACGGCTATCGACTGTCGCTCGATTCCATCGGCGATCGCACCCAGACCACCACCCCAGGTCAGACCGCGCAAGTACTGATCGCTCGACGTGGAAAACTGCTGGAAAGGACGATGGAACTGGGCGTTCCTGCTCCCAAGGGATACAAACTCAAAGCGATCGCTGAACCGACCGACGAACAGAAGAATCAACTCAAGTCTTGGCTGGATCCGACTCCCTGAGAGCGATCCCACCGCAACCGATGGCAGCAACCGCCAACGGCATCCTCCGATCGTTGCGACGGGAATATGCTCGATCTATACTGGCGATCAATCCGGCCGACTGCGAAGTGGCCGGTCCACTCCAAGCCAACTGCTCGGATCTTTGACCCAAGGGGTGATCGAAAACGGATCATGCGGATTCTCCTGATCGGTGAAACCTCCGATGATTCGTTCGCTGGACATATCAGCGAAACCCTGGTCGCCATGGGTCACACCGCCGAGACGTTCACTCCCTGGCGATTTGGAGAATCTTTCGACGTCGTCCCCGGCGTCCGAAAGTATCGACGGTTTGCGATACAGTCGGCCAGCCACTTCACGCGTGGCAGAAAATGGATCCTTCGAAAGCTGTGGCGACAGATCGAACGGATGAAGCCGGAACTGGTCCTCTGCTGCTACGACTACTTGCTCCCCAGCGAAGTGGATCAGGTCCGCGCCAGCAGCGGTGCACCGATTGTGATGTGGTACCCGGACAGCCTCGCAAACTTCGGTCGCGCCTGCTTCATGGCGTCCCGATACGATGCCTTGTTCTTCAAGGATCCTTTTGTGATCCGAGCCTTGAAGGGGGCGCTGTCCAGTCCTGTTCATTATCTTCCCGAATGCTTCAACCCCCGACGACTCGATCCACCCGCCCACGAGGATGTACCTCCGCAATGGCGATCGGAGATCGCTACCGTTGGCAATCTGCATCCCTGGCGAATGGCTTTGCTGAAGAAACTGGAACCGCATTCGGTACGGATCTGGGGGCCTCCGCCGTCGCGCTGGCTCCCACAGTCGCTCTATGACACGAAGTACCAGGGGCGTCCGGTGCTCAATCATGAAAAATGCCTCGCCTTTCGCGGGGCGAAAATCGTGCTCAACAATCTCCATTACTCCGAGATCGAAGGGCTCAACTGCCGATGCTTCGAAGCCGCAGGATCCGGCGCCTTCCAATTGCTCGATTGGCGTCCCACTTTGCCCCAACTGTTCCGAGAGGGGAGGGAGGTGGTTTCCTTTCGTTCTCCCGATGAGATGGTCGAAAAGGTCCGATACTGGCTTCCCAGAGAGGACGAACGTCGCGAGATCGGAGACGCCGCGCGGCAGCGCGCCTTGGCAGATCATACGTTTGAACATCGCCTGAGCCGATTGCTGAAAATTCTCCAGGGAAGTGAATCCGGCGATGACGTCCCATGATGCCCCCACGGCCGATCGATTCATCAGCCACTCGCTCCGCAGACGCTTGGCGGTGGTGGTCAGCCATCCCATCCAGTACTTCGCTCACCTCTACCGCGACTTGGCCGCCCATCCCCAAATCGATCTGAAAGTCTTCTTCGGCTCCACCATCGGCGCCACGGCCTACCATGATCCGGGACTCGGCGTGGAACTCGCTTGGCAGTGCGACTTGCTGGGAGGCTATGCCCACGAATTCCTCCCGGGAGCCGACCAGGTCCGGCAGCTCGATCGCCAAAGTCTTGCCAAAGTCCCCGTCGCCCCCGCACTCGACTCCTGGAACCCCGATGCCCTGCTGGTGCACGGGTACGCCACACCGCTGGTGCGCAGCGCTTGGCAGTGGGCGATACGGCATCGCAAGCCAGTGCTTCTGTTCGGTGATGGCAATGGGAGGATCGAGCGATCGCAGGCGTGGTACCGACGCTGGGCCAAGCGGTTGATGCTAACGCACTACCTATCGACGATCCATCGCGTTCTGACGCTGGGCGAAGCGAATGAACTTTATTGGCGTCTACTGGGAGTCCCCGACTCCAAGATGCAATGGGCCCCCTTCTACAACCCGGCTCCCGAGACGATCCTGCCACAAGGCGCTGTGCGCACGGAGACACGGCATCGGGTCCGTCAGGAACTAGGCGTCGCCGAGCACCAGATTGTGGTCCTCTCGGCCGGCAAGTTTCTCCCCCGAAAACGGACCATCGACCTGGTGCAGGCAGTCGAACGATGCCGAGATGTGTTAGGCGTCTACGTCGGCGATGGCCAGTGCCGTAGTGCGTGTGAAGCGGAGGCGAGGTCGGATCGCCATCGATTTGTTGGCTTCGCGAACCTGCCCCGCATGGCCGAACTGTTCTCGGCGGCAGATATCTTCTGCCACCCGGCACAAGCCGAACCCTATGGGCTGGTGGTTGCCGAGGCGGCAGCAGCCGGCCTGCCGATCCTAGCCACCGAATCAACCGGTGCCATCGGAGCACGATCCCACGGGCGGATCGGTGAAAATGCAATCGTCTTCCCGGAAGGCGATGTCGAAGCCCTGGTGCGATCGATCCAGCAACTGGCCAGCGATTCAGCCAAGCGGCAATCGATGGCCCAGCGATCCCTCGCCATCGCCTCTCAGATGAAGCAGTCCGCCATCGATGGAGTCATCGCTGCACTGGCATCGAAATAAGGACCGCCCCGAGCCGCCCCAAAAGCGTATCCCGCATCCGGAATGCCGGAACGGAGGTAGCGATCGGTTTTTCCAGATGATCGCGCCGAACTCGTAGAAAGGAATCCCTTTTCAAAACGCCAACCGCTGATGCCCCGCATGCGGCTTGCCCAGCCAGTCCGCATAGGCAGTGGCTACGAAAAGGCTTTGAAGGCTAAGGGGAAACGAACTTGCCGCGATACCACTGCCCCAACTCAACCGACTGGGGATTGTCGACACGGGGCATTCGCGGATTGTTGAGTCTGGTATCAGCTTTTGCTCCCCCAGCGTCTAAGATCTCCTGGCCAGACTCTTCGATCGACCATCCGGACTCGATCATTCGCTGGTAAAGAGTCGGCCAAAAGAACGCCGGGACATCCAGCAACCAACTGCCTTCCCCCGACTGAACATTCCACTCGGGATCGGTCGGCAAACGCACCGCCTGCCAATCCTCCGGCATCAGAAGGCCAGCAGAAAAGAAACTATCGATCGGTTTCTCCGCCCCTTCGTCATCGTCTCGTGAAAGAGCACGTCTCGGAGACGGACTTCCATTATCCTTGGTCTCTCGATAAAGCGACTCGGCTTCGCCCCCTTCCAACTCCTTCGATTTCCCGGCGGCTGCTGGTGCAGGTGCCGGTATCGATTCTCGTTGCTGCTTCTCCGCCAATCCGCGAGATTCACCACGCCCGGAAGCTCGCCCCATCCCCGCACCTTCACTGCCCGCCCCTGGTACGACTTCCCTAGGCGCTCCCGGCGCGGCACCGGCTCTCAGTCCACCGCTTGCCATGCCCCCCAGACCACCCGCCGAACCAAGTCCCCCACCACCTCCCGGCCCAGATGGCTCACCCAGGCCACCTGACGCCCCCTGACCGCGACCGAAACGGGCACGATCCTCTTGTTCGATTGCAAAACCGAGCGGCTCTTGCTTTTTCAAGCTTCCCGACATTTCCGCGCGCGGCGCTTCGGGCTCGACTCCACGTGGATCAGATCGATCCAACGCAAAGCGATCCGCCGGCCGATCCTGGTCTTGGACCTGTTCGACTTGACTCCCACCACTCCCCTCTCCTCCTTGCCGGTCGGCCTCGATGTTCTCTCCCAGCCGATCGGCTGCGACTCCCGCCATTCCGCTCAAATCTTCCTTGAGGATCCTCGGCGTGTCGAATGGCTTACCGGCCAGTCCATCAGCTCTGTTGGCAGACTCTAACTCACCAGGAAACTCCGCACCGTCCCGAAGCGCTGAAGACGATTGACTAGCGGGAGACTGCAGCGTCACTTCGTGGCGTGATCGAAGGAACCAGGGACCGATCAGAATCCCCACCAGCGACGCCGCCAGCAATGCCGCTGCGAATCGCCAAGCGGAACGCGAACCATTCGCATCCGTCGGCCGCTGCGGCCTGACCGCTGGATCGACAGGCGCGATCCTCTCTGCAATACGCCGCGACAGGTCGATCATCGGGATCGCATCATTGCAACGCAGCATCTGCTCCCGCTGCTCTACCAGCCGCCTTAGCAGGTCCCTAGCTGCTGGATCGCTGGTCAATCTCTGACGGACGAGTTGCTGCTGCGGCTCCGATAGTTCCCCATCCAGATAGCCGCTCAGCAAGTCCTCATCCCATCGCAAGTCACCTGGCTCACTCATCCATGGGCTCCTTCAGGACGCGGTCCATCCAGAATCATTTTCAGCTCCAATCGCGCCCGGTGCAATCGACTGCGGACCGTCCCCAGGGGAATCTCCAGGGTCTGTGCGATGCTCTGGTAGTCGAGATCCTGCAGATCCCGAAGCACGATCAAGTCGCGATACTCCACCGGCAACTGCTGAATCGCCTCATGCAGCCTAGCCGCATCGAGAGTCCGCTCCAACTGCTCGCCGGGGGAACCGATCCGACCATCGACCAGCGCTTCCGCTGGCGTCGGGTCGCTCGCCGGGGCCAGGGAACGGCGTCTGGCTGCCTTGCGGCGATGACTGATCGCTTGATGGTAGGCGATCCTGAGCAGCCACGTGCGCAGGGACGATCGCTGTTGAAACCCTTTCAGATTGCGGTAGGCCAGCAGAAAGGTCTCCTGCGTCAGATCTTCAGCATCGCCACGATGTCCTACCCACCCAACCAAGGCGCGGTAGACCGAAGTCTGATACTGCATGACGATCTCCTCAAAGGCGCGACCATCCCCGCGAATCGCCCGTTCGATCCGGGCAGATTCCTCTGGGGAGGAAAACTCCGTGAGGCTGGACGTCGCGTCGGGCTTCAAGGTTCCCGATTCCTTTGAGGTTGCTGGTGGAGGAGAAGAAGCCCAGGACTACCTCCGCTGAGCCTGCCTCAATTGTGCCCTAGCTACCGGCGATCGCCAACACCCCGAAAAACTGCGATCCTTGGCCAATGCGGTTGCCACCGTCG
>Ga0315902_10005726_pt1 | contig 17427 bp, 18 predicted proteins | sample LakEriMetagenome_9_FD_203523 | JGI IMG/M metagenome (GOLD analysis project Ga0315902, IMG submission 203523) | Freshwater fungal communities from buoy surface, Lake Erie, Ohio, United States - Buoy 12 MA117 | ecosystem: Environmental > Aquatic > Freshwater > Lake > Lake biofilm | place: USA...
CACAGAGTCAGTTGCAATCGGACTCCAGAAATCTGCCAGAATCATTACAGCAGCAGCATTCATTTTGGCCATTGTCTTTGCCGCATTTGTGACAAGTGGAGTGACTGCAATTAAGTTACTGGGATTTGGTGTGGCATTTGCAATCTTGCTAGATGCAACTTTGATTAGAGCTCTTCTAGTCCCTGCACTCATGCGTCTCTTTGGTGAGCGCAACTGGTGGGCACCAAAGGCACTTAAGCGATTCCAGATCAATCACTAGTTGCTGATCTGACGGTTTAGCCTCCAGTTTTCAGGAGAAGAGTCGCCCATATCTGACCTATTTCCGTTCAATATCTGGCAAATGTCAGGCTGAACGGGATGCATTTTGAACCCAGGCATCAAGTTCAGGTATTTTAAAAACTAATCTTCTTCCGATGTAGTAGCTAGGAATACCTTCTAATTTGTGGTTTTGATATAGCCAACTTTTTTTTATGCTTAAAAACTGAGCTGCTTCATCAATATTTATATATCTATCTTCTAATTGCTGTTTCATACCCTATTTTACCATTTAGCATTCATGACGTGTCAATAGTATTTATAAATAACAGACTTTCAATTTAATTTGAATAATGATTATTCAGTTAATTAGACATTGTTAGATCTAATTTAACTTATCTTTAAATAAGCATAATATGCCTGTTTTAGAGGACTGTCAGTGGTGTCTGGGATAATTACATTATTAGAAAAGGAGAAAAGAATGACAGTAAGAAAAAGACCAGACACGAAAAGTACAAGGTGGCAGGCAAGTTGGAAGAAGTCAGACGGAAAGAGAGGCTTCAAAGATTTTCCAACAAAAGCAGAGGCTATGGCTTTTGAGTCCAAAATGAAGGCCGACATAATTCGAGGGGATTATGCGAATCCAATTTCTGGAAAAACCAAAGTAGAAACCGTTTATCTGGATTTATTTAAAACCTTTGGAAATCGGAAGCCAAAAACTAGAGATACTTATGAGTCACTTTGGAAGAATATGGTTGAACCAATATGGGGTAGCCGAAGCATCAGCACCATTACTAGATCCGATTTTAAAAACTGGGTGAATAATGCAAAATCACTGACAGGAAATCAAGTTAGTTCTAGCCGAATTAGGCAATCTGCAGTCTTGCTTAATTTAATTCTTGAGCATGCAGTAGACATGAATTTGTTATCTAGAAATCCACTAGGAAAAACAAAGGGAATGCTTCCTAAGATTGCTCAGAAAAAGGGGAGAAGAGCCTTAGAGATAAACGACCTGTTGAAGCTAGCCGAGCATTGTGGTGAGTATCGGTTGATGATATTAGTCGCAGGCTTTCTTGGGCTTCGCTGGGCAGAGTTAATCGCTTTGACACCCGAGGACTTTGATTTTAGAGAAAAGGTGATCCATGTGAATAAATCACTCACAGAAGCTAAAGGAGGACTAACTTCTGTTGGTACTAAATCAGGGCGTTCACGAGATCTGCCAATCCCTGCCTTTCTTACTAACGAACTAAGGGCACTAGTAATTTCAACCCCAGTTGGAGTTTCGGTATTTAGATCCTCTAGGGGTGAAAATTTGAGAAAGAGTAATTTCGCAAGAAGAGTTTTCCAGCCTGCCGTAAAACTTGCAGGTCTCTCAAATATAACCTTCCACGAGCTTCGGCATACTGCCATTACTCAACAAATACATAGGGGAGCCGATGTGGTCTCTGTGAGCAAGATTGCTGGTCACTCAAGTCCTGCAACAACCCTCAGAATTTATACTCACGACTTAGATAGATCTAAGGATGTAATTCGAGGCACAATAGAAAAGAATTATGCTGAATCTGCATGTGACAGATCTGCAACAGATCAAGATTCTAGGACTGCCTAAATGATCAAAACTAAAAAATCCCGTTCAGATTTGGTTTATCTAAGAATATTTTTGTTGGTGAGCCCCGATTTATGAGTCCGGGGCTCTAACCAACTGAGCTACCGCCCCTAATAAAGAGGTGAGTGTCATACCTTACATCGAAGGCAACACTAAGTATTAATTGGGTGTATTCACATGCTCACACAGGATAATAAAAAGCGTGAAGTCCAAAATTGCACTCGCTGTTGCCACACTTCTATTTATATCTACTCATGCAGCACAGGCTGCACCTATCTATACCTTTCCAGTTGCCGGCTGCGAAGTTACCTACTCAAGGTATCACCATGATTATCCAGCCGCTGATATCTTTGGTAAAAAAGGTTGTGCATTTGTTTCCCCAATTGCTGGTGTAGTTGATGAGGTAAATACAGTTGATCGCTGGCGAGGTAAAACAAATATCGGAGCAGATCGCGGGGGATTATCAGTATCAGTTATTGGCGATGATGGTCTTCGTTACTATGGTAGCCACCTTTCTAAAATTGAAAGCAAGATTGTGCCTGGCTATCGAGTTACAACTGGGGAAAAGTTAGGTGAGATTGGATCTACTGGAAGTGCCAGGGGAACTAAAGCACATTTACATTTTGGTATCTCATACCCAACTGAAAAAGGTATTTGGTGGATCAGGCGTGGCGTTGGTTTAGAAAGTAAAGGAAAGACACCACCATTTAAATATCTACAAGCATGGCAGGCTGGCAAGGATTTAAAACCAAGAGTTGTTGTTCCTGCGGTATTGCCACCGGAGCCAAAAAAATAAGACCTACTATTTCTAGTAGGCCTTAAATTTTTTATCTTAAGTATTAAAACTTAAGAAGGTTAATGGTTATTTATGCAGGGTTTACAGCGTCAGCCTGAGGACCTTTTGGACCTTGGACTACTTCGAATGTAACTGCCTGACCCTCTTCAAGGGACTTGTAACCGTTTCCTTGGATTGCTGAGTAGTGAACGAAAACATCTTGTCCGCCACCATCAACTGCAATGAAACCGAAACCCTTTTCAGAGTTGAACCACTTAACTGTACCTGTTGCCATTTAGCTTTTTTCCTTTGGTTATGTTGGACGCTAGTAAATTTAACAAGCGCCGGTCTTTCTTCTTATACAGCTAGACCCAATCAACAAACCGTAGAGCGGGTACTGCCAAGCGTCGGACTAGCAGAAAGTCTAACCTGCTATTGGCTAATTGGGAAAAGAGATGTATAAATCTCTTACTGCTTTACGGCACTGGTGGGCTGGGGAAGGTCACACCGAGTGATCCCAAAGGCAGGTACTAGTGAGTAAATCTCTTCCTTACGCTGGGCGAATACTTATTTATTCCACTCCAGCTGCGCTGACTCAACATATTGAGTGGGCATTAGACCAACATATTGGCGCCCGAGTTGGGCCGACATGGGTCAATCAACCTCTAGCCCCGGGGGCAAAAGCAACTGAGGTTGAGTATCAAAGCAAAGTTGCTATCGCAGCAAAGCTGGCAAGGGCATTAATTAAATGGCGGTATTTACGTTTTGAAATTACCGAGCAATTTGAAGTAAGTGGTGATGCTACTTTGTATCGAGTTACACCAGATCTTGGTTTGCATCAAGCAGCACTCGCCTCTAACGGGGATGTGATTTTAAATGAACATCAGGTAAATCAGATAATAAGTAATTCAATTTCACATAAAAAATTACAGGTAGATCTTGAGAAAGCACTGGGTAATGAATGGGAGATTGAGTTAGAGCCATTTCGAATTGCCCTAGCTGGGGGTGTGCCAGAAATTTTCTCTAACATTGGCTAGGCTATTGGTATGAAATTTGAAGCCACTGATCGAATCAAATTTGCCACAGGTATTTTGGCTGCGGCAATTTTATCCTCTGGCTTAACCCTTGGGCTTTATCAGGTTGGCTCAGGGCTGGCGGCCCGGGCTGGTAATTCAATTACGGTAACTGGCACCGCCTCTGAGAATGCAACTGCAGATAATGCAGTTTGGAATTTAAATCTAAATGAATCACAACCCTCACTTGCTGCTTCAGTAAAAAAGATTGAGGCCTCAGCAGATGCGCTTAAGAAATATTTATTAACTGGTGGCATAAGTACTGAACAGATTGAGCTTGGACCAATTAACTCCAATGCCATTCCTGAGTATATAAATGGCAATCCAACTGGTCGGATCATCGCCTACCAGGCTTATCGCACCGTAACAGTTAGAACCAAAGATGTTCAATTGGTGGCAAGTTTGAGTAACAACATTGGCGCACTGCTTGCCACTGGGGTAAATGTTGGAAATTATGGACCCTCTTACTACCTTTCAACCTTAGATGATATGCGACCAAAATTATTAGCTGCTGCGATGCAAGATGCTAAGGCAAGGGCGGAGGCGATTACGCAAGCTGTTGGCGGTCAGGTTGGCGCATTGTTATCAGTTTCTACCGGACCAACTCAGGTGACTACTAAAAATTCCTTAGAGCGTGCAGCTGGTGGTGTTTATGATCTCTCCACCATCGAAAAGACGGTCAATGTCACACTCTCTGCCAGTTTTAAAACCAACTAATTCAATTTAAGGGTTGGTAAAAGATATTACCTTCCAGTAACATCCCAGTATGAAGATCGCAATCTGTATCAAACAAGTTCCAGACTCCTGGGCTGAGAAAAAAATGGCGGGTGGGGTTTTAGATCGCGCCGGCGTTGATGCAGTTTTAAATGATTTAGATGAGTATGCAGTTGAAGAGGCGCTGCGAATTGTGGAGGCAAACTCACCAACTAAAGAGGCGGGTGAGGGAAGCGGACATACCATCACTCTCATTTCAATGGGACCTGAGCGAGCAACAGAAGCGATAAGAAAAGCACTCTCGATGGGCGCAGATGATGCAATTTTGGTAACCGATCCAGCCCTTGCTGGCTCTGATGCATTAGCTACATCTTTGGTTTTATCTGAGGTAATAAAAAAAGGTAATTACGATTTAGTTTTATGTGGCACAGAGAGTACCGATGCCCGAATGAGTGTAATTCCAGCGATGATCTCACAACGTCTTGGCTGGGCACAGTTAACCTTTGCCGGCAAGGTTGCGGTTAATCCAGCAGCAAATACTGTTGAGATTGAGCGAGTAACTGAGTTTGGTAACCAAGTAATGAGTGCAAAGTTTCCAGCAGTACTCTCGGTAGTTGAGAAGATAAATGAACCACGCTACCCATCATTTAAAGGAATTATGGCGGCAAAGAAAAAACCAATAACAAATATGTCCCTGGCAGATACTGGTATAGCTCCTTCTGATGTAGGTGCTGCTGCTGCCTGGAGTAATGTGAAAGAGGCACTGCCGAGGCCACCAAGAGGTGCTGGCGTTAAGTTAACTGATGAAGGAAATGGTGGAGAAAAGTTAGTTGAATTCCTAGTAGAGAAGAGATTGGCATGAGTGAGGTTTTATTTTTAGTAGATCACTCTGCTGGCAAAATTACTAAGGCAGCTGGCGAGCTGGCCACCTACGCCAAATCAATTGGTGATTCTGTGGCGGTAGTTTTTGCAGATAATGCCCAACCAATTGTTGATCAGTTAAATGCCTTTCCAGTAGATAAGGTAATTACTATCGCTGGTGAGTTTGATAAGTATGGACCAGCAGCAATCGCAGATGGCCTTTCCCAACTTCTGCAAGCAAGAAAACCTTCAGCGCTGTTGATTACCTCAACTGCCAATGGTAAAGAGATTGCAGCTAGAACTTCGGTCATGACTGGAAGTGGAATTATTACCGATGCGGTAAATGTTGATAAAGATTTAGTAACCACGCAATCTGTATTTGGTGGCTCAACAACTGTCCATGCAACAGTTACAAAGGGTGTGCCAATCATTACCTTAAGAGCAAACTCAATTGAGGCAACAACTGCAACCTCATCTGCTGCGGTGGAATCATTTTCAGCAACAATCTCAGAGGCAGCAAAACTTGCACCAATCACCTCAGCTACTCCAGTAGTAAAGGGTGGCAGACCAGATTTAACTGAAGCATCAATTGTGGTCTCCGGTGGACGAGGAACTAATGGTGATTTCAAACCAGTTGAGGCCTTAGCTGATGCACTAGGGGCAGCTGTAGGTGCCTCCCGTGCTGCAACTGATGCTGGTTGGTATCCGCATTCAAATCAAGTCGGCCAAACTGGTAAAACAGTTTCACCACAACTATATGTTGCAGCAGGTATTTCAGGAGCAATTCAACATCGTGCTGGTATGCAAACTAGTAAAACAATCGTGGCAATTAATAAGGATCCAGAGGCGCCAATCCTAGAAATCGCAGATTTTGCTGTGGTTGGTGATTTATTTAATGTTTTGCCACAAGCTACTGCTCAAATTATTGCTCGCAAGGGGTAATTACTCCGCTAACGGTAGCCCCCTTTAGACTTAGCAAGTGAGTATCTATTTTGATCATGCTGCGACTACTCCTATCTCAGATTCAGCGCTTATCGCATTAACAAATCAGGCAAAGAAATTAGGCAATGCCTCATCCTTACACTCTGCCGGAAGATCGGTTAGAAAGGATTTAGAAACTGCGCGGGAGGAGATAGCAAAGGCAATTGATTGTGCACCAAGTGAGGTTATTTTTACTGCAACTGGAACTGAAGCAAATAACTTAGCAATCAAAGGCTTGTATTGGAAAGCGCTTAAAGCGGGTAAAAATGTAATTATTACTTCAACCTTTGAACATCATGCTGTTATGGATCCAATTTTGTGGTTGGGTGAGCATGAAGGTGCCAAGGTCATTGAGATTGATGTGGATCGAAATGGAGTGGTTGATCTTGATAAATTAAATAAGGCAATATCTGAGAACAAAGATCAGATTGCATTCATATCTATTATGCACTCAAATAATGAGGTTGGAACTGTTCAAGATATTGCAAAGGTAGTCCAGGCAGCTGGTGATATTCCAGTTCACTCAGATTGTGTTCAAAGTTTTGGCAAGGTTGATCTATCTTTTAAAGAGTTAGGTTTAACTGCTGCCACAATAAGTGCTCATAAAATTGGTGGGCCACTAGGGGTGGCTGCTTTAATACTCAAGCGCGGATTAGATATTGAGCCAATTTTGCATGGTGGCGGACAAGAACGAGATATTAGAAGCGGTACTTTTAACGCACCCAGCATTCTCGCCTTTGCCGCTGCGGTTAAGGAGAGTGCAGCACAAATTAAAGAGCGTGCAGCCAAGGTCCGTAATTTAAAACAGCATTTAATTGAGGTTGTTAAGAAAAATGTTGCTGATGCTTGGGTTAATGGTGATCAAACTACCTCTTTGCCAGGAATTGTTTCCATAACCTTTCCAAGAAGTGATTCTGAAGGATTACTACTTCTGTTAGATAGTGAAGGAATTGCCTGTTCAACTGGTTCAGCCTGTAGCGCTGGCGTGCAAAGACCAAGCCATGTTTTGCTTGCAATGGGATTGTCAGAGGATGAAACTACTTCAACATTGAGGTTTTCACTAAGTCACTCAAATACAATTACAGAGATTGAAAAACTCGGTGCAGTAATAGCATCGGTGGTTGAAAGATCTAGGGCAGCGTCAGGGAAAAAATGAAAAAATTAAAGGTAATTGCAGCAATGAGTGGTGGAGTGGATTCTGCCGTTGCTGCTGCCCGTGCTGTTGATGCTGGTTATGAAGTGGTTGGTGTTCATTTGGCATTGTCTAGCAACCCACAAAAATATCGTTCAGGTGCTCGAGGCTGTTGCACCATTGAAGATTCTCATGATGCCAGGCGAGCTGCTGATGTGATTGGCATACCTTTTTATATATGGGATATGGCGGAGGAGTTTCACAAGGGAGTCGTTGAGAACTTTTTATCTGAGTATCAATCTGGTCGCACCCCCAATCCATGTCTGCGTTGTAATGAGAAAATTAAATTTGAAGCGGTACTAGATCGAGCAAAGGCACTTGGTTTTGATGGAGTAGTAACTGGTCATTACGCAATTACTAAAGATTCGCCAACTGGCAAGACATTACATAGAGCAGCAGATATTGATAAAGATCAATCTTATGTACTAGCAGTTTTGAGAACAGATCAAATTGAGGGTGCAATTTTCCCCCTAGGAGATACGGTTAAAACAGATACTCGTAAAGAGGCTAAAGAGCGTGGGTTGTTTGTCGCAAATAAACCAGATAGCCACGACATTTGTTTTGTACCATCAGGCGATAATGCTGGTTGGTTGCGAGACAGATTAGGTTCTGAGATTGGCGATATTGTTGATCAATCTGGAAAGAAATTAGGAGAACACAAAGGTGCTTATACCTACACAATTGGCCAGCGAAGAGGTTTAGCTCTAACTGTGCCAGATCCAACTGGTGAGCCTAGATATGTATTAAAAATTGAACCAAAAAATAATACCGTTGTTGTTGGTAGCCATGATGCACTTGCCGTTTCAACTATCAGTGCCACCCCGCCAACTTGGTGTGGTCCAGTGCCAGAGGTAAATAAAGTATTGCGAGGATTTGCACAGGTTCGAGCACATGGTGCAGCTCTAGCTTGTGATTATAAATTTGATGGCACAAATTTGATTGCCAATTTAGATGAGCCAGTATTTGGCTTAGCAACTGGTCAAGCATTGGTTATTTATGACAATGATCGTGTAGTTGGTTCTGGCACTATCTGCGAAACTATTTAACATGAGCGCTGAAATCAGGCATAAAATACAAGAGCTATGCGAGGAGATTGCCGATCATCAGTTTAAATACTACGTTTTGGATGCCCCATCTATTTCAGATGCCGCCTTTGATAAGTTATGGAAAGAATTAGTTGAGTTAGAGAAAAAGTATCCGCAATATCGCCTTGAGAACTCACCTACTTTGCAGGTTGGGGGTGGATTTTCTACATCTTTTGCCCAATTTGATCACATCGAGAAGATGATGAGCCTAGATAACGTCTTTGATGAAAAGGAGTTAGCAGCCTGGTTTGATCGAATTGAAAAGTCTGGTGTTAAAAATACTTGGTTGTGTGAGGTAAAAGTTGATGGATTGGCGATTAATTTACTCTATGAAGATGGCAGATTAACTAGAGCATTAACACGAGGAAATGGCACAACTGGTGAGGATGTAACTTTAAATATTAAGACAATTAAATCAGTACCAACTGAGCTGGCAGGAAAGAATTTACCAGCCACACTTGAGGTACGTGGTGAAGTATTTTTCCCACTCCAATCCTTTGATGATTTAAATGATTCTTTGGAAGAGGCAGGAAAACCAAGATTTGCTAATCCAAGAAATGCTGCGGCCGGCTCCTTGCGACAAAAGGATCCAAAAATTACCGCCTTGCGCCCTCTAGATCTGGTGGTTCATGGCATAGGAGCTGCAACTGGAGTTAGCTTTGAAAAACAATCAACTGCATATGAATTGCTAAAAGGATGGGGATTGCCAACCAGTAAGCGCTACAAGGTGGTAGCAACCCGTAAAGAGGTTTTGGATTTTATTAAAGGTTACGAAAAAGATCGTCACAATGTTGAGCACGAGATTGATGGTGTGGTTATTAAAGTCAATGAGATCTCTGCACAAAACTTACTTGGATTTACCTCCCGAGCCCCAAAGTGGGCAATTGCTTATAAATATCCACCAGAGGAGGTGGTTACCAAATTACTTGATATTAAGGTAAGTGTTGGCCGAACTGGTCGAGTAACACCTTTTGCTTTTATGGAACCGGTGAAGGTTGCTGGTTCAACCGTTACAAATGCCACACTTCACAACGCACAAGAGATTGTCAGAAAAGGAATCTTAATTGGCGACACAGTACTAATTCGAAAAGCAGGAGATGTAATCCCAGAGGTGCTTGCACCAGTCCTTGATAAACGGGATGGAAGTGAGAAGCCATTTGTAATGCCAAGTAAGTGTCCTGATTGTGGAAGTAAATTACGAGCGATGAGTGAAGGTGATGTGGATATTCGCTGTCCAAACTCCCAATCATGTCCTGCGCAGGTAGTTGAAAGACTTTTCTATATCGGTTCTCGCTCAGCATTAGATATTGATGTTCTAGGTTATGAAGCTGCTGCTGCGCTACTGGCGGACAAGCTTGTTATTGATGAAGGTGACTTATTTGGTCTAACACTAAAGGATCTAGCAAACTCTGAGTTCTTCAAGAAAAAAGATGGCAGATTAAGTGTTATTGCTGAGCGATTTATTGCCGGCCTTGAGTTGGCAAAAACAAGGGCGCTCTGGCGAATACTTGTTGCATTATCGATTAGACATGTAGGACCAACAAGTGCCCAAGCGCTTGCAAATCAGTTTGGCTCAATTGCAAATATTCAAAAAGCCAGTATCGAAGAGTTAGCAAGTGTTGATGGTGTGGGTGAGATTATGGCCGAAGCAATTGTTGAGTGGTTTAGCATCGATTGGCACAAACAAATCATCAAGAAGTGGGAAAAAGCTGGGGTTGCACTAGTTGATGCTCCTAAAGAAAAACTGAAGCAAACTTTATCTGGCTTAACCATTGTGGTTACCGGCTCCTTAGTTGATTTCACTAGAGATGGCGCAACAGAGGCGATTACATCTCGTGGTGGAAAGGCATCATCCTCAGTATCTTCAAAGACAGACTATTTAGTTGCTGGAGAATCTGCTGGATCTAAGTTAGATAAAGCACAAGAGCTAGGAATTACCATCCTTGATGAGGCAGGATTTAAAAAATTACTCGAGAAGGGGATAAACTAGCCAAATGATGTTCCTAAGTGAAGAGTTACGAGAACTTCCTATGTCACCAGTTGCCTTTGGACTGGTCACCTTTGGAATTCTCTCCTTGCTGCTTTATTTAACTCTACGTATTGACCGGGATTAATTATTCTCACAGCAGTCAAAGAGTTTGGGATAGTCGGTGGAACCTTTGACCCAATACATCTTGGACACCTTCATCTGATCAAAGAGATTTCAAATAGATTTGAAAAAGTTCTAGTAATTCCATCTGGCACACCATGGCTTAAGGAAAAACCACCGGTAGCAAGTGCTGAGCAGCGATTTCAAATGGCAGATCTTGCTGTTACTGCAATGGGATTGAGCCAAAAAGTTGAAGTTCTTCCAATTGAGGTACGAAGAGCAGGAAATAGCTACGCTATTGAGACGATTGAGGAGTTAAAACAGATTTATCCAAATACTAACTTCACTTTAGTTTTAGGCTCTGATGCAGCTAGCCATCTTGATAAATGGCACAGATCAAAGGAGCTGTTGCAGCAAGTGAAAGTTTTAGTTGTTAAACGTCCAGGGGCAAAACCATCTGAGTATGATGAAATTTCTATCAAAGCCTTAGATATATCCTCAACTAAGGTTAGACAATCAATCGCCAAACGAGAGAATGTAAGTGCTTTATTACCGGCAAAGGTAGTTACCTTTATAAGAGAGTATGGTTTATATGGCAGTCGGTAAGCGCACCATTGAGCTAACTAAAATTGCCGCAAATGCACTTGCCGATAAGTTAGGCAGCGAAATTGTTGCGATTGATCTATCCGAACAACTAGTTTTAAATCAAGTATTTTTGCTAGTTACTGGAAATAACGAACCGCAACTTCAGGCACTTTCTGATGAGGTGCAGAAAAAACTAGCGGAGGCAGGTGAAAAGCCCGCTCGAAAAGAGGGAAGTGGTGCTTGGATATTGCTTGATTACACCGATTTGGTGGTTCATATCCAGAGCACAGAGCTTCGGAATTACTACATGTTAGATCGCCTTTGGAATGATTGTCCTAAGATTGAATTGGAATTAGAAAAGGCTAATAGGTAATGAGTAACTCATCTTCACCAATTCGCGTAGTTCTATGGCGTCATGGTCAAACTGATTGGAATGTAGAAAATCGTTTTCAAGGCCACTCGGATATTCCACTAAACAAAGTTGGCGAGTATCAGGTGGTGCAAGCAGCAGAGGTTTTAGCAGGGCTTAAACCAAACCGAATTATCTCAAGTGATTTAATTCGTGCTCAATCGACTGCCGCAGCACTTGCAAATCTGACTAATTTAAAGGTTGAAATAAATCCAGGTTTACGGGAAACAAATGGTGGATTATGGGAGGGCAAGACTGGCACTGAAAATCGAGCCACTCATGGTGAGTTATTTGCTAATTGGTATGAAGGTGGCGATGAACCAGCAGGTGTAACAGGTGAGCGACGAAGTGATGTAGCAAAGCGAGCAGTATCAGTAATTGAAAAAGAGACAGCAAATTTTACCGGCACCATTGTTTTTGTTACTCATGGTGGAACGGTAAGGAGTGTTTTAGGTTCAATACTTAAATTGCCGATTGCTCAATGGGGTGTAATTGGTGGCTTATCAAATGCATGTTGGTCAGTATTAGAATTAACAAAACATCACACTGGATCTCGCTGGTATTTAGCAGAACACAATGCTGGCTCATTACCTGAGCCTGTCTTTGGAGATGATGCGGTTAATTAGATAAGGTTGGCCCTTACTTCAAATAGCGGGGCTGTGGCGCAGCTGGTAGCGCACTTGCATGGCATGCAAGGGGTCAGGGGTTCAAATCCCCTCAGCTCCACTTCAAAAAGATAAGTTTAAGGAGCAGTAGTGCCAAAGGTATTAACGTTGCCAGATAAGTGGACCGCATCTGACATTCCAGATCTAACTGGAAAGAGATTTTTAATAACTGGTGCAACCTCTGGAATTGGTTTATCAGCGGCAACTGAGCTCGCTCGTCGAAATGCACAGGTGGTAATCACCGCCCGTAGTGCAGATAAGGCACGGGATGCAATTAAGAAAATTGGGCCTGGTTTAGTTGATTACATCCTGCTTGATTTAACAGATTTAGAGTCGGTCAAACGCGCCGCTACTCGAGTTGATCGAGCCTTTGATGTTGTAGTTCTTAATGCTGGAGTTATGGCAACCCCATTTACAAAAACAGTTGATGGTTTTGAATTACAGATGGGCACTAACCATCTTGGTCACTTCGCATTTGCTGGCTTGATTAAGAATCAAATCAAGGATCGACTAGTTGTAGTCTCATCTTTTGCTCACAAGCTGGGCAGCTTTGGCGATAACAGTATTGATGCAATTCGCAATATTTGCCTTGGCATTGGTAAGTATCAAAAGTGGCAGGTATATGGAGCTAGTAAGTTGGCTAATCTTTTATTTGTATCTGAAATTGAACGGCTTCGAATCCAAAATAATTGGTCATTTATTCCAATTGCAGTTCACCCAGGTTATGCAGATACCAACCTGCAAGCTGTTGCCTCTCAGATGCGTGGGGCTAAACTTGAAGAGCAAATTACGATGCAGATAAACAAGATATTTGCCCAGCCATCATCCCAAGGAGCACTTCCAACTCTTGCGGCATGTGTTTATCCAGATTTGATTGGTGCTAGTTTTATTGGGCCAAATGGATTTATGCAGATGCGTGGCACGCCAAGATTAACTCGCGCAAAAGCACTTGCTTATGATCAAACTTTGGCAAGAAATTTGTGGCAGGTAAGCCAAGAGTTAACCAAGGTGAGTTGGTCTTAAAAATGCACGAGGCTTATGACTTTAAAGCGGTGCAGGATAAGTGGCTGCCAATTTGGGATGAGTTAGCACCATTTAAATCTGGCAAAGATGATGATAAGCGTCCAAAAAAATATGTATTAGATATGTTCCCTTATCCATCTGGGGATCTGCATATGGGACATGCTGAGGCTTATGCATTAGGTGATGTAATCGCCCGATACTGGTTGCAAAAAGGATTTAATGTAATGCATCCAATTGGTTGGGATGCATTTGGATTACCTGCAGAGAATGCTGCAATTAAACGAAATGCTGATCCACGGGCTTGGACCTATGAAAACATTGCTGTTCAAAAAGCTTCAATGCGCAGATACGCCTGTTCATTTGATTGGGATCGAGTGCTCCACACCTGTGATCCTGAGTATTACAAATGGAATCAATGGTTATTTTTGCAGATGTTTGAAAAAGGTTTGGCATATCGAAAAGATTCAGCAGTTAATTGGTGTCCTGATTGCCAAACTGTATTGGCAAATGAACAGGTTGTGGCTGGTCTTTGTGAAAGGTGTGATAGCGCAGTTACAAAGAAGAAGTTAAATCAGTGGTATTTAAAGATTACTGACTACGCCGATCGCCTGCTAGATGACATGGATCAGTTAGAGGGCAAATGGCCAGAAAAAGTTCTGCAAATGCAACGCAATTGGATTGGAAGATCTACTGGTGCTCAGGTGGATTTTGCAGTTGATGGCCTAGCGCAAACCATTACTGTCTATACCACCCGCCCAGATACTTTGTATGGTGCAACATTTATGGTGGTGGCTGCGGATTCAGATTTAGCAGCAAAGTTAGTTGCAGGTACTTCAGTTGAGGCAGAGTTTCAAAAGTATTTAGAGAGTGTTAAAGCAGCCTCTGATATTGATCGTCTAGCAACAGATAGAGTAAAAACTGGTGTCTTTTTAAATCGATACGCAATCAACCCAGTAAATGGAGAGAAGATTCCAATTTGGGCATCTGATTATGTGTTAGCTGACTATGGAACTGGTGCCATCATGGCAGTTCCAGCCCATGATCAGCGAGATTTAGATTTTGCAAAAGCCATGAAGCTGCCAGTGAGGGTTGTAATTGATACTGGCTTGGAAGATCCAAATATTTCAGGTATTGCTACCGATGGCGATGGCAAGGTTATTAACTCTGGATCTATCTCAGGTTTGGCTAAGGATGAGGCAATAAACAAAATAATCGGCGAGCTTGAGAGTAAAAAACTTGGCAAAGCTACAAAAAATTACCGCCTTCGGGATTGGTTAATCTCACGCCAGCGTTTTTGGGGAACTCCAATTCCAATTATTCATTGTGATAGTTGCGGCTTAGTTCCAGTTCCGCAATCTCAATTACCAGTTGAATTACCAGATGCCAAAGGATTAGATCTAAAGCCAAAGGGGACCTCGCCTTTAGGAGCTGCAACTGATTGGGTTAATGTTGCATGTCCTAAGTGCAGCGCTCCTGCTAAACGTGATGCTGACACTATGGATACCTTTGTTGACTCCTCATGGTATTTCCTTCGCTATACATCAGTTAATAATCATGATGTAGCTTTTGATAAAAAATCAGTTGAAACTTGGCTGCCAGTAGATCAATATGTTGGCGGTGTAACCCATGCAATTTTGCATCTTTTATACTCCCGCTTCTTCACCAAGGTATTACATGATCTTGGACTTTTAAACTTCACCGAACCATTTACTCGCCTTTTAAATCAAGGAATGGTTTTAATGGATGGCTCAGCAATGAGCAAGAGCCGTGGGAATCTAGTTAAGTTATCTGATGAATTAGACAAGCATGGGGTGGATGCGATTCGTGTTTCAATGGTATTTGCTGCACCCCCTGAGGATGATATTGATTGGGCAGATGTTTCACCTGCCGGCTCATTAAAGTTTTTAAATCGGGCCTGGCGAATTAGTCAGGATGTAAGTAGCAAAGCTGGTGTTGATTTTAAGAGTGGAAATATTGAATTAAGAAAGGTAACCCATAAGACTTTATCTGATATTGAGTTAGCGGTTGAATCCTTTAGATTTAACGTGGCAATTGCCAGAATTATGGAGTTAGTAAATGCCACTAGAAAAGCAATTGACTCTGGGTGTGGTCCAGCAGATCCTGCAGTTCGTGAGGCAGCGGAGGCTATTGCAATCTGCCTTTCGCTAGTTGCCCCATACACCGCTGAGGATATGTGGGACAGGCTTGGACATAAACCTGCAATAGCTAATGCTGGCTGGCCTGTAGTTGATAAGTCGCTACTAGGTGTTGATAATGTGATTGCAATACTGCAGGTTAATGGAAAAATCAAAGATCGTATTGAGGTCTCACCTAATATCTCAAAAGAGGAGCTAGAAAAAATAGCAAAGGAAAATCCTCAGATTAAGAGCGCATTATCAGGATTACAGGTTAATAAGGTGATTACAGTTGCGCCTAAATTAGTAAATTTTGTAGTTTAAATTACACCTATCCATCTACTAATAACCTATTTACAAGGCTAGCCTTTACTTATGAAAAAATTGGTAGCAATCATTTTGTTCTCACTTATCCTTCCAAATGCGTATGCAGCAGATACGGGAGGCTCTGCCGCTACTCCTGCGCCAGTTGCGCCATCAAATCCAACTCCAACGCCAACTCCAACACCTAAGTATGAAGTGGCAACTCCGGCTGCAACACCGATGCCAACATCACCTACCAAGAATTTAAACACCGATTTAAGTGCGATAAGAGCTTTAATTGCTAGTAAGAATTTCACTTCAGCTCTAGCATCATTAAAGATTGCTGATAGAAATTATCCAAATAATGCTGATATCAATAACCTGTTGGGTTACAGCGCTAGAAATCTAAAGCAAAATAAGGCTGCCGCCACCTACTACACAAAAGCGTTGCGGATAAATCCAAATCATCTAGGCGCTCTTGAGTATCAAGGTGAATTGTTTGTGACCACCAAAAAAATTAGTGCAGCGAAGAGAAATCTAGCTAAATTAAAACAGTTATGTGGAGTAAATTGCGAAGAGTACTTAGATCTTAAGATGGCGATAGGTAACAAATAGCCTTGCTCTTTCTACTTAGAGCAAGTCACCTTGGACCAACTGCTGCAGTAACCTTTATTTCATTTTTATTGGCTACCTCGTTATGGTGGGAAGGGCCTGCCTTCCTTATCGCCTTTGGCGTATTTCTAGGTCAACTTCTTGTTGGCTGGAGCAATGATTTAAATGATTACCCAGATGATGTAAAACATAATCGCACCTCAAAACCATTAGTAAGTGGTGGGGTAAGTAGTAAGCAGTTACTACTTGCAGTAAAGATCTGCGCACCCTTTGCCTTAATCTTTAATCTCTTTGGACCCCTTGGTATTAAAGGTGGCTTAACTTATTTATTTGGCGTAGGTATGGGTGTTGCCTATAACTTCTACTTCAAATCCACACTCCTCTCACCCCTGCCATACGCTCTAGCCTTTGCAGCATTGGTTTCATCGATAGTGATCTCAACTGATCAAACCCCACCAATTTGGTTGATTACCTGCGGGGCACTCCTTGGAGTAGCAGCGCACTTTGCAAATGTGCTTAAAGATATTGATCAAGATCTTGAATCCAAGATCAAGGGATTGCCGCAGCGATTGGGCAAGAGAGCATCTCGCATAATCTGTGCCAGCTTATTAATTGGCACAACATTGATCCTGCACTCACTAGTTGGCAATACGCCATTATTAGTAATTGGGCTAATAGCAGCAGCAATTACTAGCGTTGCACCGAACTCAGTAATCTTTAAGTCTTTGATTATTACCGTAATCATTGATCTATTCTTGTTGTTAAATGCAGTTGATTCTGAACTTGGTAGTTTAATTATTTAAATACTTGCCTTATTAAGGTATTACTAAGAGTATTGCCGTATGAGACGCCTAGTTGTAATCACGCTTCTACTCTCACCTCTTTTCCCCGCCAACACCCAAGCTGCTCCAATAGATGCACTTGCTGCATTAAACAATTTAGAGGTCAAGGGTAGAGCTGCTAAGACTGGGTATGCCAGATCCCAATTTCCACACTGGTCAGATCCAGATCGAAATGGTTGTGATGCTAGAAATGACACTTTAAAACGAGATCTTACAAATATC
>Ga0315902_10005727_pt1 | contig 17425 bp, 15 predicted proteins | sample LakEriMetagenome_9_FD_203523 | JGI IMG/M metagenome (GOLD analysis project Ga0315902, IMG submission 203523) | Freshwater fungal communities from buoy surface, Lake Erie, Ohio, United States - Buoy 12 MA117 | ecosystem: Environmental > Aquatic > Freshwater > Lake > Lake biofilm | place: USA...
CCAACACCTGGGGCACTTCCGCAGAGGTGACCACAGACTCGGGCAACTCGCCCGTGAGATGGTTGGGACACAGGTGCCCCAATTTCCCAAACCAGAACAGCGCCATCTGCGTGAGCAACTCGCCCTTGCCGGGAATGGGCTCGCCCATGATCACGTCGAACGCCGACAGGCGATCGGAGGCGACCATCAGGATGCGGTCGTCGCCGACGGCGTAGTTGTCTCGCACCTTGCCGCGCGCCAAGAGGGGCAGCGAGGTCAGCGACGAGGTGTGCAGGGCGTGGTTCACTGCACGACCTGGGCCAGTTCACCCTGGGCGTACTTCTGGGCCACCACCTGCAGCGAGTGGCTCTTGATCGTGCCAGCCTGACCTTCGCAGCCGAACTCGATATAGCGCTGCTTGCAAATTTGCTTGGCGGCCTCGCGCGCGGGCTTGAGCCACTCACGCGCGTCGAATTTCTCGGGGTTCTCGTGCAGGAACTTGCGCACCGCGCCCGTCATGGCCAGGCGGATGTCGGTGTCGATGTTGATCTTGCGCACGCCAAACTGGATCGCATGCTGGATTTCTTCGACCGGCACGCCGTAGGTTTCTTTCATCTGCCCGCCGTACTGGCGGATGATGGCCAGGAGCTCCTGCGGCACGCTGGACGAACCATGCATCACCAGGTGGGTGTTGGGAATGCGGCGGTTGATTTCCTTGATGCGGTCGATCGCCAGGATGTCGCCTGTGGGCTTGCGGGTGAACTTGTAGGCGCCGTGGCTGGTGCCAATCGCAATGGCCAGGGCATCGAGCTGGGTCTTCTTGACGAAATCGGCGGCCTGCTCGGGGTCGGTCAGCAGCTGCTCGCGGGTCATGGTGGCGTCGGTGCCGTGGCCGTCTTCCTTGTCGCCCTTCATGGTCTCCAGGCTGCCCAGGCAACCGAGCTCGCCTTCGACGGTGACGCCCAGTTTGTGGGCCATGTCGACCACCTTGCGCGTGACCTCGACGTTGTAGTCGTAGCTGGCGATCGTTTTGCCGTCAGCCTCGAGCGAGCCATCCATCATCACCGAGGAGAAGCCCAGATCGATCGCGCCTTTGCAGACATCGGGGTTCTGACCGTGGTCCTGGTGCATGACCAACGGGATGCTGGGATAGGCCTCGATGGCCGCTGCGATCAGGTGCTTGATGAAGGACTCGCCGGCGTATTTACGCGCCCCGGCGCTAGCCTGCAGGATCACCGGCGCGCCGGTCTCCTTGGCGGCTTCCATCACGGCCTGGACCTGCTCGAGGTTGTTGACGTTAAAGGCGGGAATGCCATAGCCGTTGGCCGCGGCATGGTCCAGCAGTTCGCGCATGGAAACGAGAGGCATGGTGCAGGTCCGAAAGGGAGGTTGGGAGAGAAAGGGCGCGACCGCAAAAGCCGACCCGAAGCGGCTCGAATTTTAGCCGGGGCGCACCCCCCAAACGGGACGGTCGACCGCCCCGCCCGGGTGTCAGTCGATGCGCACGGCGTCTTCGAAGGCCAGACGCGGGCCGCGCGGGTGCGCGCCGGTGGCGTCGCCCCAGCCCAGGTTGATCAGGAAGTTCGCCTTCCAGGCGCCGTCAGGGAAGAAAGCGGCATTGACCACCGCCGGGTTGAAGCCGCTCATGGGGCCTGCCGCCAGACCCAGGGAACGGGCTGCCAGGATCAAATAGGCGCCTTGCAGGCTGCTGTTTCGCATCGCGGTGTCGGCGGCGAGCGTGGCGTTGTCAGCAAACAGCGCGCGCGCATTCGGATTGGCCGGGAACTGCGTGGGCAACTGCTCGTAAAAGCGCGTGTCACTGGCCACGATAGCCACCACCGGCGCCGCCATCGCCTTGTCCACGTTGCCCGGTGACAGCGCGGGCTTCAGACGCTCCTTGGCCTGGGTGCTGCGCACGAAGACCAGCCGCATCGGCTGGCAGTTCATGGAGGTCGGGCCCCACTGGGCCAGTTCGTAAAGCGCGCGCAGGGTGTCGTCGGTGACGGGCTGCGCGGTGAAGGTGTGCAAGCTGCGGGCGGACCGGAAGATCTGGTCCAGGGCGGCGTCGGAGATGGGGGTGGTCATAGGTAAATTTTAAAAGGCAGCGCTCTCAGGCCGCGCGGCAGATCTTGAGCATATTGGTGCCCCCGGGCGCGCCCATGGGCTCACCGCAGGTGATGGCGTAGACGTCACCGCTATTCACAATGCCGCGGTTCTTCAGGTGCGCTTCGGCGTCGCCCAGGGCGGTGTCGCGGTCGGCGCTGGTGTCCATCAAGAGCGGGCGCACATTGCGATAGATCGCCATCTTGCGCTGGGTCGACAGGCGCGGCGTGAGCGCGTAGATCGGAATGTGGATACGGTGACGCGACATCCACAGCGCGGTCGACCCGGAATCGGTCAGGGCTACGATGGCCTTGCACCCCAGGTGGTGCGCGGTGAACAGCGCGCCCATGGCGATGGACTGGTCGATGCGATGAAAGCTCATGCCGGTGAAGTCGGCATCGAGTTTGGTGTCTTCGGCGCGCTCGGCCTCGGCGCAGATATTGGCCATCTCGACGATGGTCTCCAGCGGGTACTTGCCGGCGGCGGTCTCGGCACTGAGCATGACCGCATCGGTGCCATCGAGCACCGCGTTGGCCACGTCGCTCACCTCGGCGCGCGTGGGCACCGGGTTGGTGATCATGGACTCCATCATCTGGGTGGCGGTGATCACCACCTTGTCATGCTCGCGGGCCAGACGAATCATGCGTTTTTGCAAGGCCGGCACCGCGGCATTGCCCACTTCGACGGCCAGATCCCCGCGCGCCACCATGATGCCGTCGCTGGCAAGCAAGATGGACTCGAGATTGGGAATGGCTTCGGCCCGCTCGATCTTGGCGATCAGGCCCGGCTTGTGTCCGAACTCGGCGGCCGCCACATTGCAAAGCTGGCGCGCCATCTCCATGTCGGTGGCGGTCTTGGGAAAGCTCACTGCGACGTAGTCGGCCTGGAAGCTCATGGCGGTGCGGATGTCCTCCATGTCCTTGGCGGTGAGCGCAGGGGCGGTGAGGCCACCGCCTTGCTTGTTGATGCCCTTGTTGTTGGACAGCTCGCCCCCGAGCTTGACGGTGGTGTGCACCTGTTCGCCCTTGACGGCATCGACCGTGAGCACGATCAGGCCGTCATTGAGCAACAGCACGTCACCGGCCTTCACGTCGCGGGGCAGCTCCTTGTAGTCCAGGCCCACGCCGTCGATGTCACCCGGCTGCACGCGCGAGGCATCGAGGACAAATTTTTTGCCGGGCTCGAGCATCACCTTGCCGTCGGCAAACTTGCCCACGCGAATCTTGGGGCCCTGCAGGTCGGCCATGATGGCCACCTCACGGCCGGCGCGCTGCGAAACCTCGCGCACCAGGCGGGCGCGGTCAATGTGGTCCTGCGCCTTGCCGTGGCTGAAATTCAGGCGCACGACGTTGACGCCGGCGCGAACCATCTGCTCGAGGAGTTGAGGATCGCTGGAGGCGGGGCCGAGGGTGGCGACGATCTTGGTGGCGCGACGGGCCATTGAACTTCCTTGTCTGGCGGGTCGATGTGGAACGCCATTCTCACACGCCCGCCGCGGCCCCGGTCCGCGGGATTGCCCAGGCTGCGGGGCGGCGCGGGCAGGCCCTTAGCCCTGGGACCGCTTTTCCAGGATCTCGAACGCCGGCAGCGTCTTGCCTTCGAGCACCTCCAGAAAGGCGCCGCCCCCGGTGGAGATGTAGCCGACGTCTTTTTCGATGCCGTACTTGGCGATCGCCGCCAGCGTGTCGCCGCCGCCAGCGATGCTGAAGGCGCTGCTTTGCGCGATCGCGCGCGCGATGGTCTGCGTGCCCTGCGCGAACGCGTCGAACTCGAACACGCCCACCGGCCCGTTCCAGACGATGGTGCCCGCAGCCAGCAACTGGTCGGCTAGGCGCTTGGCGGTCTGCGGCCCGATGTCCAGGATCAGGTCGTCGTCGGCCACGTCGGTGGCCGCTTTCACGGTGGCGGGCGCGTCGGCGGCAAAGGTCTTGGCCACCACCACGTCGGTAGGAATCGGCACTTCGGCGCCGCGTGCCTTCATGGCGTCGATCACGGTGCGCGCTTCCTGCACCAGACTGGCCTCGGCCAGCGATTTGCCTATCGGCAGGCCGGCGGCGAGCATGAAGGTGTTGGCGATGCCGCCGCCTACGATCAACTGGTCGACGTTCTTGGCCAGCGACTGCAAGATGGTGAGCTTGGTCGAGACCTTGGAGCCGGCCACGATGGCGGCCAGCGGTCGCTTGGGATTGGCCAGGGCCCGGGAGATCGCGTCGATCTCGGCGGCCAGCAGCGGGCCGGCGCAGGCCTTGGGCGCAAACTGCGCGATGCCGTAGGTGGAGGCCTCGGCGCGGTGCGCGGTGCCAAAGGCATCGTGCACGAAGATGTCGCACAGGTCGGCGAGCTTTTGGGCCAGCGCGGGGTCGTTCTTTTTCTCGCCCTTGTTCAGGCGGCAGTTTTCCAGCAAGACCACCTGGCCAGGCGCGACCTGCACGCCATCGACCCAGTTCGCGCGCAGCGGCACTTCACGCCCGAGCAATTCCCCCAGGCGCTGGGCCACTGGGGCCAGGGAGTCTTCGGGCTTGAACTCGCCCTCGGTGGGGCGCCCCAGGTGGGAGGTGACCATGACCGCCGCGCCTGCGTCCAGAGCCATCTGGATGCAGGGGACAGACGCGCGGATGCGGGTGTCTTCGGTGATGCGGCCGGCATCGTCCTGGGGCACGTTCAGGTCGGCGCGGATGAAAACGCGTTGGCCGCGGGCCTGGCCCTGGGCGCACAGATCGGAGAAGCGAAGGATGTTCATGGCTTCGTATTTTAGGAAGCCAGGATTCCTGCGGACCTACCAGCCTAGCCCCAGATGCAAGGGGAGGTAGACGGCCATGCCCACGACGATGGTGAGCAAGGTGTTGCGGCGCCAGAAGAACATGGCCATGCCAGCGGCCGCGCCAAAGATGCGGGCATCCTGCCAGGTGGCGATCAAATGGCCTTGGGTCATCACCACCTCGGGCACCACCACGGCGGTGAGTGCGGCGATGGGCGCGTACTGCAAGCCACGTTCGGCCCAGGGCGGCAGGCGCCAGGGGCGGCTGGAAAACACGAAAAAGCCGCGGGTGATCACAGTCACCACCGCCAGGCCCACAATCACCGCCATCGTCCAGAGATCGGTCATGACACACCCCCACGCGCGCCCGCAGGTCGCAGGCGCTGCTCCAGGGTCATGCACACGAGCACGGCCACGCCGATGGCCACCACGATGTTCAGGCGCAAGGGGAAGGCATAGGCCGCGACGGCTGTCGCACCCGCCACCGCCGCTGCCAACACACGCATCGGGGTGGAGGCCAGCGCGCAGGAAATACCCACAAGACACAAGATGCCGGCAAAGCCCAGCCCCCAGGTGGTGGGCACCACATGGGCCAGCGCAATACCCAGGGTGCTGGCCACCATCCAGCTGACCCAGACCGTACAGATGTGGCCGGCCATATAGGCCTCTTGGGCCAGGCGCTCGGCGTCGTCCTGGGGCGGCTGCGGATAGCGTTGCGTGTGCTGCGCGTAACTCAGATCGGCGGTGAGATAGGCGGCTAGCGCGCGGCGCAGCGGCGGCAGGTGCATCAGGTACGCGCGCAGATGCAGGCTGAAAACAATGAAGCGCAGGTTCACACAAAAGCCGGTGGCCAGGATCACCCAGGCTGGCGCGCCCGCCACCAGCAGCGGCAAGGCCGCCAGCTGCGAACTGCCGGCGTACACCAGAAAGGTCATGGCCAGCGCCTCGATCACCGACAGGCCGGACTTGACCATGGCCACCCCGGTCATGAGGCCCCAGATCGCGGTGCCGGTGGCCTGAGGCACCATGTCGCGCAGGCCGGCACGAAACTCCGGTTGGGCGCGCAGGTGGGCGAGCCAGAACATCAGGCCGACGCTCCGAAGCGCTGACCTGCCGCGAGCGGGAAGCCGCGCAGGAAATCGGCAGCGGCCAGTCGCTTGCCGCCGGCGCGTTGCAGCTGCGTCAGACACAAAACCCCCTCGCCGCAGGCCACGTGCACGCCGGACGCGTCGATGGCCAGGATCGTGCCGGCGGGCGCGCCCGCGGGCGCGGCCTCGCAGTGCGCACGCCACAGCTTGACGGCCTCCCCCTGCACGCTGCTGGTGGCGCCGGGGAAAGGGTCGAAGGCACGCAGCCGCCGCTCGATGGCAGGGGCTGGCAGCGACCAGTCCACTTCGGCCTCGGCCTTTTCGATCTTGTGCGCATAGGTCACACCGTCTTCGGGCTGCGGTGTGCGCACCAGCGTGCCAGCGGCGACATGCGGCATCGCGTCTACGATCATGCGGGCGCCAAGGTCAGCCAGCGTGTCATGCAAGCTTGCGGTAGTGTCAGTCGGCTCGATCGGCACGCGCTGCACCTGCAGCATGTCGCCGGTGTCCAGGCCCACGTCCATCTGCATCAGGGTGATGCCGGTCTCGGCGTCGCCCGCTTCGATGGCGCGGTGAATCGGCGCCGCACCGCGCCATCGAGGCAGCAGCGACGCGTGGATGTTCAGGCAGCCCCAGCGCGGCGCGTCCAGCACCCATTGCGGCAGGATCAGGCCGTAGGCGGCCACCACCATCACATCGGCCTGCGCGGCGGCGATGGCAGCCTGCGCCGCCTGGGCATCTTGGGGGTACTTGCCTTGCAGGCGCAGGCCCAGGGGCTGGGCCACCGTCAAGCCATGCGCTTGCGCGTATTGCTTGACGGGCGAGGCCTGCAGCTTCATGCCGCGACCTGCAGGTCGATCGGGCTGGGTCATGACCAGCGCGATCACATGGCCCGCTGCGTGCAGGCGCTCGAGCGCAGCCCGTGCGAACTCGGGCGTGCCGGCGAAGATGACGCGCAGGGGCGCCCCCATCAAAAGTGTGACTCCACGAACGCGATCAGGCGCGGACCGTCTCGCGCTGCGCCTTCATCAATTTGGTCTTGATGCGCGTGCGCTTGAACAGGGACAGGTACTCGACGAAGACCTTGCCTTGCAGGTGGTCCATCTCGTGCTGGATGCAGATGGCCAACAGGTCTTGCGCGTCGACGGTGTGTTCCTGTCCGTTCTCGTCGAGGGCGCGCACCTTCACGGAGACGGCGCGTTCGACCCCGTCGTAGATGCCGGGTACCGACAGGCAGCCTTCCTCGCCGGCACGGCGTTCGTCGCTGGCCCAGACGATCTCGGGATTGATCAGGGTGATGGGGGAGTCGCGCTTCTCGGACACGTCGATAACGATCACGCGCTCGTGCACGTTCACCTGCGTGGCCGCCAGGCCGATGCCCTGGGCTTCGTACATGGTCTCGCGCATGTCGGCCACCAACTGGCGCACGCGTGCATCGACGTCCACGACCGGCTTGGCGACGGTGTGCAAACGGGGATCGGGGTAGACGAGGATGGGAAGGACAGCCATGGAAACACCGGGGTGGCGCGTGAGAAGGCACTTATTGTCCTCCATCGAATGCATCCCCTGCGCGGGCCCAGGCCCACACATTGCCGGAGACCGCAGGCTGACGCACAATTAATTCCAAATCATTAATTTGTGGCGGTCGCCTCATGAATAGCCTTTTCAAAGCATTCTTTCTTCGGATCCTGGGGCTGATGCTGGGCGGGTGCCTGGCGACGGCCTGGGCCCAGTCCCCGGGGGCGGCCCGTGCCGAGCCTGCCGCCGTCACCGACAGCGCGCCAGCGCCCCTGCGCCTGTCGCCTCGCGTGCGGGTGCAGTTGATGCCGCAGGCGTCTGTGCCCGCCTTGGAGCCCCACCTGATCGAACCCTTTCTGGTCGAGCCCCTGATCGTCGACGACACGGCCTTTCAGCAGGCCCCCCGCATCGTGGCGGCGCCCGAGGGCCGCGTGCTGATCACGCGCGGCGATCGCGCCTATGCCCGCGGCCCGGCCGGGTCCGCGGTGGACACCGAGCCGGGCCCCGGCACGGTGCTACGGATCTTTCGCGAGGCTCGCCCGCTGCACGACCCCGTCACTGGCGCGGTGCTGGGGTACGAGGCCCAATACATTGGCCGGGCCCTGCTGCTGCGGCCGCAGGGCCAGTCGACGACGGCGGACGGCCTGCCCGTGCCCGCCGTCCTGGACATCGTGGCGGCCCGCGAAGAGATCCGCGCGGGCGATCGTCTCCTGCCAGAGCCCCCGCGCGACTTCCCCAGCTACGTGCCGCGCGCACCGCAAGCTTCGCTGGAGGGTGCACGCGTCGCCTCGATGTATGGCCATGCCGTGGGCATGGCCGGTCAGAACCAAGTGGTGGTGATCAACAAGGGCAGCGCCGACGGACTGGCCAACGGCCATGTGCTGGCCCTGGTCAAAAGCGGTGCGCCGATGCCGGATCGCACCGCGCCAGGACTGCCCGAACGTATCCAACTGCCCGACGAACGCAATGGCCTGTTGATGGTGTTTCGCACCTTTGACCGGCTGTCCTACGCCTTGATCCTCGAGACCGCCGACGGGGTGAAGGTGGGCGACCGCGTGGTCCTTCCACGGTGAGCGCCATGGACCGTGACGAACTCGCTGGCTGGCTACGCCTGGCCCTCACGCCGCAGGTGGGCCGGGGCGCTGCCCGCCGCCTGCTGGCGGCTTTCGGGCTGCCGGGGCGCGTCTTTGCAGCCGATGCCGCGGCCCTGCGCGACACCGTCTCGCGGGCGCAGGTGCAGGCCCTGCAGGCCGAGCCCCCGGGCCTGGCCGATCAGGTGGAGGCCACCTGGCACTGGCTGGCACGAGGCGAGAACCGCCGTGTGCTGACGCTGGCCGACGCCGACTATCCCCAGGCCCTGCTGCACACCGAAGATCCGCCACTGCTTTTGTTCGCGATGGGCCAGGCGCTGTGCATGCCCGGGCCGCTGGTATGGCCCGAGGCCATCGCCATCGTCGGCAGCCGCAACCCGACCCCTCAGGGCGCTCTCAATGCCAGGCAGTTCGCGCGCAGCTTCGCGCAGGCGGGTTGGTGCGTGGTCTCGGGCCTGGCGCTGGGCATCGATGCCGCAGCCCACGAAGGCGCGCTGGAGGCTGGCACGGCCGATCTCGGTGGCAGGTCGCCTCGCCTGCTGACCCTGGCCGTCGTCGGCACAGGCCTGGACCGCGTCTATCCCCCGCAGCATGCGGCGCTGGCCGGCCGCATCGCCGAGCGAGGCCTGATCCTGAGCGAGTACCTGCTCGGAACCCCGCCACTGGCCGAGAATTTTCCACGCCGCAACCGCATCCTGTCGGCGCTGGCGCGTGGCACGCTGGTGGTCGAGGCGGCGGTGCAATCGGGCTCGCTGATCACCGCGCGCCTGGCCGCCGAACAGGGGCGCGAGGTGTTCGCGATCCCAGGCTCCATCCATGCGCCCCAATCGCGCGGTTGCCACGCCCTGATCAAGCAGGGCGTCAAGCTGGTGGAAACCGCCCAGGACGTGCTGGACGAATTGCCCCTGGCGGCCGCCGCCTCCACGCCAGAGCCAACGCCACACCCGAGCCCGCCACCGGCGGCAACTGTCGGCGCGGCAGACGATCCCTTGCTGCAGGCCCTGGGCCATGACCCGGTCACGCTCGACGCCCTGTGCGCACGCACCGGCCTGGACACGGCCAGCCTGTTGGCGCGCCTGCTCGCCCTGGAGTTGGAGGGCTTGGTAGCCCGCTTGCCCGGCGGCCTTTACCAGCGCATCGCGCAGGCCTGAGGCAGCCAATCCCCGCACGCGACACGGGACTTGCAGACACCCCCCTCTTCTGGGCTATATTGGGCCCATGTTTGAAGTGCTGGTGTTTGTTTACGAAAACTACTGGCGAGGCGATGCGTGTCCCGAGTTGCAGCAACTCGGACGCAAACTCAGCGCCCACGGCTTCGAGGCCGAAGAAATCCACGATGCGCTGGTCTGGCTCGATGGCCTGAACTTCGCGGCGCAATCGATCAAGCTGTCCCCCACCCCTGCGAATGTCCCCGACGAGGCACCCGTCTTCGCCTTGCAGGAGCAGTCCGCACACAGCCTGCGGGTCTACTCCGTCGCCGAGCAAGACCATCTGGGCGCGCAGTGCCTGGGCTTTCTGTCCTTCCTGGAGTCGTCGGGCGTGCTGCCCGCGCCGATGCGCGAAATCGTGATCGACCGCGCGATGGCGGCCTCGGGCAACCCGATGTCGCTGGACGCGCTCAAGATCATCGTGCTGATGGTCTATTGGAGCTTCGGCGAAGAGCCCGACGCGCTGATCCTCGACGAGCTGTGCGACGACAGCGAGGGCCGGCTGGCCCACTGACCCCGAGGCTTTAAACCGACGCGCCCGCGTTGGGGTCGTTCGGATCGTCCTTGCGCGGCGGGGCCTTGATCAGGTCTTCGCGCTTGACGCCCAGCCACATCGCGATGGCTGCGGCCACAAACACCGACGAGTAAATCCCGAACAAGATGCCGATGGTCAGCGCCAGCGCGAAGTAGTACAGGGTCGCGCCGCCAAACAGCAGCATGGACAGCACCATGATCTGCGTCGAGCCGTGGGTGATGATGGTGCGGCTGATGGTGGAGGTGATCGCGTTGTCGATCACTTCGGTGGTGTCCATCTTGCGAAAGCGCCGGAAGTTCTCGCGGATCCGGTCAAAGATCACCACCGATTCGTTGACCGAGTACCCCAGCACCGCCAGGACCGCCGCTAGCACCGCCAGTGAGAACTCCCACTGGAAGAAGGCGAAGAAGCCCAGGATGATGATGACGTCGTGCAAGTTGGCCAAGATGGCCGCCACCGCAAACTTCCATTCGAAGCGCAGGGCCAGGTAAATCATGATGCCCACCACCACCACACCCAGCGCCTTCAGGCCATCCACGGCGAGCTCCTCGCCCACCGAGGGGCCGACGAACTCGGTTCGACGCAGGTTGACCGCGGGGTCGGCCGTCTTGAGGGCCGCCAGCACCTTCTCGCTTTGCTGCGCCGAGCTCACGCCCTTCTGGGCGGGCAGGCGGATCATGACGTCGCGCGCGGTGCCGAAGTTTTGCACCTGCACGTCGGAGTAGCCCAGACCGGCCACGGTCTGACGAATCTGCTCGACGTTGGCCGGCTGGGTGTAGGCCACTTCCATGACGGTGCCGCCGGTGAATTCCACCGACAGGTGCAGGCCGCGCGTGAACAGGAAGAAAACCGCCGCCGCGAAGGTGAGGAACGAGATGATGTTGAACACCAGCGCGTGCCGCATGAACGGGATGTCCCGCCGGATCTTGAAAAACTCCACTTTTTAGGCTCCCTTGCTGCTCGGGGTCGGCAGTTCGTCCTTGGACGGGCGCCAGATGGTGCCGATGGACACGGACTTGAGCTTCTTCTGGCGGCCGTACCAAAGATTGACCAAGCCGCGCGAGAAGAACACCGCCGAGAACATCGAGGTGAGGATGCCGATGCAGTGCACCACCGCGAAACCGCGCACCGGACCGGAGCCGAAGGCGAGCAGGGCCACGCCCGCGATCAGCGTGGTGATGTTGGAGTCCAGGATGGTGGCCCACGCACGGTCATAGCCGGTATGGATGGCCGCCTGCGGGGCCGCACCGTTGCGCAGTTCCTCGCGGATGCGCTCATTGATCAGCACGTTGGAGTCAATCGCCATGCCCAGCGCCAGCGCCATGGCCGCCATACCGGGCAACGTCAGCGTGGCCTGCAGCAGCGAGAGGATGGCCACCAGCAGCAGCAGGTTGACGGCCAGCGCGATGCCGGAGATCAGGCCAAACAGCATGTAGTAGATCGCCATGAAGGCGACGATGGCGGCAAAGCCCCAGGCCACGCTGTGAAAGCCCTTGGCGATGTTCTCGGCGCCCAGGGTGGGGCCGATGGTCAGCTCTTCGATGATCTCCATCGGCGCGGCCAGCGAGCCGGCGCGCAGCAGCAGCGCCAGGTCATTGGCCTCGGGCACCGTCATGGAGCCGGAGATCTGGAAACGGTTGCCCAGCTCGCCCTGAATGACGGGTGCCGTCAGCACCTCGCCCTTGCCTTTTTCGAAGAGCACGATGGCCATGCGCTTCTTGAGGTTCTCGCGGCTGGTGTCGCGCATGATGCGGCCGCCCTTGGCATCGACGGTGAGATCAACCTTGGGCTGCTGGGTCTGCGAATCGAAACCCGGCTGCGCATCGGTGAGGCTGTCACCGGTGAGGATGACCTGCTTTTTCAGGATGATGGGTCGGCCGTCGCGTTCGAGGAAGCGCTCGGAGCCGAAGGGCACCGGGCCCGAGCCCATCTCGGCGGCGCGCGCCTCGGCGGTTTCGTCGACCAGGCGCATCTCCAGGGTGGCGGTGCGGCCCAGGATGTCCTTGGCCTTGGCCGTGTCTTGCACGCCGGGCAACTGCACAACGATGCGGTCCAGACCTTGCTGCTGGATCACCGGTTCGGCCACGCCGAGCTCGTTGATGCGGTTGTGCAAGGTGTGGATGTTTTGCTTGAGCGCCTGCTCCTGAACGCGGCGGGCCGCCTCGGGCTTGATGCTGACCTTGAGCTTGAAGTCGGTGCCATCCTGGCCACCGGCCAGTTGCAGGTCGGGGAAGGCCTCGGCCAAGCGGCGCTGGGCCTGCTCCATCACGGCGGCTTCGCGAAAGCGCACCTCCAGGGTCTGGCCATTGCGGCTGACGCCGCCGTGGCGGATGTTGGCCTCACGCAGGGACAAGCGGATGTCGCCGGCGAAAGCCTCGGCCTTCTTGGTGAGCGCGCCGGCCATGTCGACCTGCAGCATGAAGTGCACGCCACCGCGCAAATCCAGACCCAGGTACATGGGCGCCGCACGCAGGGAACTGAGCCAGGCCGGCGAGGCCGAGATCAGGTTGAGGGCAACCACATGGCTCGGATCGGCTGGGTCGGGGTTGAGGGCGCGCTGCAGGGCGTCCTTGACCTTGAGCTGGGTGTCGGTGCTGTCCACGCGCACGCGCACCGAGGTGCCTTCGAGGCTGATCGATTGCGGCTGGAGGTTGGCCGCGGTCAGGGCCTGCTCGACGCGCCCGAGGGTGGCGGTGTCCACCTTGACCGTGGCCTTGCCGGCCGAGACCTGTACCGCCGGGGCTTCACCAAAGAAATTGGGCAGGGTGTAGAGGACACCCACAAGGAACGCGACCACCAGGATCGCGTACTTCCAGACCGGGTAACGATTCACGGCTTACTTGACGGTGCCCTTGGGCAGCACCTGCACGATGGCATTGCGTTGCAGCTGGACCTCGACACCGGTGGCGAGCTCGACGCCCACATAGGTGTCGCCCAGGCGGCTGATGCGACCGATCAGGCCGCCAGCGGTAGCGATCTCATCGCCCTTGGCCAGGGCTTCGATCATGGCCTTGTGTTCCTTCTGGCGCTTCATTTGCGGGCGGATCATGACGAAATACAGCACCACGAACATCAGCAGCAGCGGGAGCATGCCGGTGAGGGTGGACATCATGTCGCCGCCGGCAGCGGGGGCCTGGGCGTATGCGGAGGAAATGAACACGTGTTGGCTCCTAGGGATTTTTGGGACGTCAGACCACCGAGGCCGCCAGCCTGTCAGCAGGCCCGGCCTCGCGGCGAAAACAGCGGATTGTAGGGCCCGGGGCAAAGCCGGGCCGGGGCCGGGCCCTCTTCAGGCCGCCAGCCGGTCGGCGGGCGAGGCGCCGCGCCAGCGCGCCATCAGCGCGTCCCAGCGAGCACGGGCCGCCTCCAGGTGGCGGGCCTTCACATGGCCATAGCCCCGGATCTGCTCGGGGATGCGGGCAATCTCAACGGCCAGGGCATGGTTGCCTGGCGTGAGGGTGGCCAGGAGCTCGTCGATGCAGCGGCGGTATTGGCCGATCAGGGCACGCTCACCGCGGCGCTCCTCGGTATAGCCAAAGACATCCAGAGCGGTGCCGCGCAGGCCGCGCAGGTGGGCCAGCAGGCCCAGGCCCCAGCCCATGGCGGCGCCAAAGCGGCGTTTTTGCAGTTCGCCCTGGGCATTGCGCCGCGAAAACAGGGGCGGCGCCAGATGGTGGTGAATGCGGTAGTCGCCCTCGAACTGCGCGGCGATCGATTCGCGGAAACCGGTCTGGGTGTGCAGGCGCGCGACCTCGTATTCGTCCTTATAGGCCATGAGCTTGAACAGGTAGCGCGCGACGGCCTCGGCCAAGGTGGTGCGACCCAGCGGCGCCTCGGCGCCGCGCACGCGCTCGACGATGTCGCGATAGGCCTGGGCGTAGGCCGCGTTCTGGTAGGCGGTGAGGAATTCGACCCGGCGGGCGATGAGGCTCTCGAGGGTCTCGCGCGGTCGCAGCTCGACGACCTGCGACGGCGCGAGCAAACGCTCCAGGCGCGCCAGGTCATGGGCGGCCCAGCGGCCCCAGGTGAAGGCCGCTTTGTTGGCCTCCACTGCCACCTCGTTGAGCTCCATGGCGCGCAGCAAGGCCGGCAGGCCCAGCGGGATCCAGCCTTTTTGCCAGGCATAGCCCAGCAGCATCGGGTTGGCATACAGGCTGTCGCCCAAAAGCCGGGTGGCGACGCGGCTGGCGTCAAAGCTGCCCAGGGCATGCGCGCCGACCGCGCTCGCGATGGCACCGGTGCAGGCCTCGGAAGGGTTGGACCAATCGGGCTGACGCACGAAGGTGGCGGTGGGCGCACCGTGCGCGTTGAGCGCGACGCGGGTGCGGCCTTCGCGCATGCGCAGCAGGGTCTCGCGGCCGGCGGTGACCAGCGGGTCGCAGCCCAGCACCAGATCGGCGGCGGCGGTGCTCACGCGGGTGGTGTGGATCACGTCCGCACTGGCACCCACCAGCACATGGCTCCAGGTGGCGCCGCCCTTTTGCGCCAGACCGGCAGCGTCCTGGGTGACGATGCCGCGCCCTTCCAGGTGCGCTGCCATCCCGAGCAGCTGGCCGATGGTGATGACGCCGGTGCCGCCCACGCCGGCGACGACGATGCCGTAGGCGGTGTCGGTGAGGGCAGGCAGCAGGGGCTCGGGCAGTTCGCCCAGATCAGCGGGCGAGGGGGCCTGGGCGCGCGTGGCTTTTTTCAGGCGACCGCCTTCGACGGTGACGAAGCTGGGGCAAAAGCCCTTGAGGCAGCTGGTGTCCTTGTTGCAGGTGCTTTGGTTGATGGTGCGCTTGCGGCCCAAGGGCGTCTCCAGCGGCTCGACCGAGAGGCAGTTGGACTGCACGCTGCAATCCCCGCAGCCTTCGCACACCAGATCGTTGATCATCACGCGCACCGCCGGGTCTTGCATCGTGCCGCGCTTGCGGCGGCGGCGCTTTTCGGTGGCGCAGGTCTGGTCGTAGACGATGACGCTGGTGCCAGCAATTTCGCGGAACTCGCGTTGCAGGCGATCGAGTTCGTCGCGGTGAAAGACCTCGATGCCCGCGGGCAGGCCATGGCGGGCGTCGACATTGCGCGCGTACTTGGCGGGCTCGTCGGTGACCACCACCAGGCGCGAGACGCCTTCGGACAGCAAGCTGCCCACGATCTGCGGCACGGTGTGACCTTCGGGGCGCTCGCCCACGGCCTGACCGCCGGTCATGGCGACGGCGTCGTTGTAAAGCACCTTGTAGGTGATGTTGACGCCCGCGGCGATGGCCTGGCGTATCGCCAGCAGGCCGCTGTGAAAGTAGGTGCCGTCGCCGATGTTGGCGAAGACATGCTGCTCGGTGGAGAAGGGTTGTTGCCCGACCCAGGGCACGCCCTCCCCGCCCATTTGGGTGAAGCCGATGGTGGCGCGGTCCATCCAGACGGCCATGTAGTGGCAGCCGATGCCCGCCATAGCGCGCGAGCCTTCGGGCACTTTGGTCGAAGTGTTGTGCGGGCAGCCGGAGCAGAACCAGGGCGTGCGGTCGGCCGAGAGCTCGGTGACCTGCAGGCTGCTTTCCTTGGCGGCGAGCAAGGCCAGTTGGGCGTCGATACGGGCCGTGGTGTCGGCGTCGATGCCCAGCTTCTTCAGGCGCTGCGCGATGGCGCGGGCAATCAGGACGGGCGAGAGATCGGCGTTGGCGCGCAGCAGGGTGTGGGCCGAGGGATTGGGCATGGACCACTCGCCGCCGGAGTAATCGCCCTCGGTCTCGTTGAACTTGCCCAGCACGTTGGGCCGCACATCGGAGCGCCAGTTGTAAAGCTCTTCTTTCAGCTGGTACTCGATGACCTGGCGCTTTTCCTCGATGACCAGAATCTCGCGCAAGCCGGTGGCGAATTCGCGGGTGGTTTGCGCCTCCAGCGGCCAGACGACGGCGACCTTATGCAGGCGGATCCCCAGGCGCCGACAGGTGGCGTCGTCCAGACCCAAATCGGCCAGGGCCTGGCGGGTGTCGTTGTAGGCCTTGCCGCTGGCGATCAGGCCGAGGCGGTCGTTCGGGCCTTCGATGACGTTGTGGTTCAGGCGGTTGGCACGGATGTAGGCCAGGGCGGCATACCACTTGGTGTCAAAGAGGCGCGCTTCTTGTTCGAGCGGGTTGTCGGGCCAGCGTATGTGCACGCCGCCCGCAGGCATGGCGAAGTCTTCGGGCAGGCGCACCTGCACGCGGTTCGGATCAATATGGGCGGTGGCACTGGATTCGACGATTTCCTGAATGGTCTTCATGCCGGCCCAGACGCCGGCATAGCGGCTCAGGGCCAGGGCATGCAGGCCCAGGTCGAGGATGTCCTGCACCGAGGTCGGAAAGAACACCGGCAGGCCGCAGGCCTTGAAGATGTGGTCGCTTTGGTGGGCGGCGGTGGAGCTTTTGGCGACATGGTCGTCACCGGCCACCGCGAGCACGCCGCCCCAGGGCGTGGTGCCGGCCATATTGGCGTGCTTGAAGACGTCGGAGCAGCGGTCAACGCCGGGGCCCTTGCCGTACCAGATGCCAAAGACGCCATCAAAGCGTTGTGTGCCAGCGGGTGCGAAACCCAGTTGCTGGGTGCCCCACAGGGCGGTGGCGGCGAGTTCTTCGTTCACGCCCGGCTGAAACACGATGTGGCGCGCCTGCAGGTGCTTCTTGGCTTTCCACAGGGCCTGGTCGTAGCTGCCCAGAGGCGAGCCGCGGTAGCCGCTGATGAAGCCTGCAGTGTTCTTGCCCGCCAGGGCATCACGCTGCTGTTGCAGCATGGGCAGTTTGACGAGGGCTTGCACGCCACTCATGAAGGCGCGGCCTTCATCGAGTGCGTATTTGTCGTCGAGGGAAACCGTGTCGAGGGCGCGGCGAATGTGCTCGGGCAGGGGGGCGTTCATGACGTCTCCGGGTCTTCAGCTGTGACATGTCGGCCGGATAGGCCGGGCGTTGGGGACAGTGCCACCGGGTGGGGGGCGCGTCGGTTCCCTGTGCAGTGTAGTGTGGCGCGGGGGGTTTGGGGCTTGGCGGTTTTCCCCGCCGTCAGGTGGGCGGGGGCGGGGCGTTTTTCTCCGACTGGGCGCGGGGCGTGGGGCGGGCGGGGGGCATGGGTCCGGGGGCTTCAACTGCGCAGGCCCTTCGGGCTTCCTTGCGGTGCTCGTGCCAGGCGGGAAG
>Ga0315902_10005730_pt1 | contig 17423 bp, 9 predicted proteins | sample LakEriMetagenome_9_FD_203523 | JGI IMG/M metagenome (GOLD analysis project Ga0315902, IMG submission 203523) | Freshwater fungal communities from buoy surface, Lake Erie, Ohio, United States - Buoy 12 MA117 | ecosystem: Environmental > Aquatic > Freshwater > Lake > Lake biofilm | place: USA...
CACATAGGTTGAAAAACCGTTAATACTGTCCACGTAGGTCGCGCGCTTGTTAGTCTCCTGATACAACACAGATTCAGGATTGATACTCGACCAGATCTTCAATGTGAACAAGTAATTAGTCACCGAATCGCCATATTGGGAGAAGTAAAACCGAACAGCACGAAGGGTATCAGGCTTCATCAGGTCGAACTGCATCGCCAGCTTTCCCGTGTTGGTACCGATAATGTCGTAGCCTCCCTCAGCGCTACCGTCATCATAGCTGTAGTAATTGAAGAAAGGTTGAACAAACGTAACCGTATCATTCGCTTTCAATCCCGGAAAAGAATTCCCATTGGAGAAGAAATTTTTAATCACGAAGTAATTGCTGTCCGTAGGAAAGGGAGCAGTAGCTGAAAAAACAGACCCTGAAATGGGAGCATTGTAACTCAAGAAAAGGTTGTTGGGGCGCCCCGGAAAAATATTGCCATTGGTAGCACCGAAAGCACCAACTTGGTTCCCTTGCCAATCGTAGATCCGATTATTAAAACCGACATCTGCAGAGGAAAGTCCATTGACACGGTAATTCATGGAAATGGAATCAATCACAAGATTTTCCTGTGCCGTTGTAGTTAATGAACTGAAATGGTTCCATGGTACGGAAGTAAATCCGGTAAGAAGGCTGGAACAAGGCAAGGTCATTGCAACATCGGACAATACGGTATCATTGGGATTCGCTGCCTGATAAAGCTTCACGTAATCCAGATGCCAATGATCCAGACTCCCCGTTCTCGCTCCATGATTTCTGAATCGAAAACGGAATCCGTCTTGAAGATAGTCTTGATAGGCCGCTGTATTGAAACGGATAACCACTTGGGTAAACGCCGTATCCTGACCAAAGGCAACAGGCCCTCTCACCCACCATTGCCGTCTCCATGCACCACCGTTGGTGTCCGGCTTGAAAAACTCCAAAACAAGTGAATCGCCCAAGTCGGGTGCATCGCCATAGCCTTTCTTCTGGTAAAAAAAAGTCAAGATCACGTTGCTATTGCTGTCCAATACCGTTCCTCCCGGAGTCATATCGATTGGATAGGACAACAACGTATCGCAACTGCCCTGCGCCGTGGAGAACGAATTGTCGTATGGATTTCCAAATTCATCCATTCCATCAAACGTAGCCACCCCGACTGTCAACATGTTTCGTGCGAAATGGCTATTGATGTAGGCACTTCTTCCCTCCCATCTGCCAGGGTCGGGATAGAGGCCAATCGGGGCAAAGTCGTCCAAAAAAGGAAGATCGAGAGGATTCAAAACAGAGGCACGAGCAACTCCTGAAGCATTCTGAGCATTTGACACGGATTTCAGCGCCGAATTTGTTCTGAGTGGAAAAATGACTTCTTGCTGAGCAAAAAGAGAACCGCACGATACGATTAAAACGAACAATAATTTTAGGCGAAGCGAATTCATATTTGTAGAATTACTTTTTGATTTTATCCTTGATCTGAGTAAGAAAAAGCCCGACTGTCTCCCCCTGCAAAAGTACGACTGAATCACCCGGCATAGGCTCCTGCCTGAACACACGGGCAAGAGTGGTATCCCTTACAGATTCATCAAACTCAACTTCACCTGCAATCAAACCAGAGGCCTCCAATACGAAGCGGGCCTCATCAAGTGTCAATCCGATTAAAACGGGAATACCGGTTTCGGTATTGCCTTTGCCATCACCTAGTACCAAATCAATTGAAGAACCTTTAGGAACCTCATCTCCCAAACCGAGCTCACGGCCTTTGAACCGAAGACCGAGCACAACATCCTTGGCTACGTCCGCCTCATAGATCACATCTCCGGATCGCAAACCATAAGACATTAAAATGGCCTCTGCCTGCCGCCTTGAAACATCGGTCAGGTGTGGGATTTTAACCTGGGGAGGGATTTTCCGGGTAACCGTCACATATATGGTTCGCCCCTCCTTGACCAGCTGACCAGGAGCCGGATCCTGGTCAATGATGGTCCCGGGAGGCTTATCAATCAAAAAGACTGAAGAGTCGGCGATTTCATAATTGAAGAGAGTCCCCTCGAGTTGATTTTCAATTCGTAAAAACGGAATGTTCCGCAACTCCGGGACAACCACTGTTTCACCATGCTTGGTGAATCTATCCAACCAAAAGTAGATGGCTACCAACAGCAGAACAGCAACCAGCGAACTAAGCAACAGTTGAATCAGGAATGAACGAGACCTAAGGAACAATACCAGGTTGGACATATCTGAAGACGATCAGGCCTTTTGAATGGATCTCCTTTTCATACCGAAATCAAGGATCTTATCTATGAAATCGTATGGCTTATAGTGAGCGATGGCCGCTTGATGGAAGATACAAGTGGCAGGAGTCATTCCCGGCAAGGAATTCACCTCAATGAAAACAACTTCAACTCTCTTTGGACCAAAAACTCGGACAAAGGCATCAATTCGCGCATACCCGTCTATGTCTAGTATACGGGCTGCCTTTTCGAATTGCTGCTTGACATACGCTGATACAATCTTGTTGTCATCGGGGTTAGCAGCATAACGGGCCGGCGTTATATTCTGACCCTGTCCGGCTAAAAACTTCTCCTCCAGGCTTAACACATCTCCCTCGGTCAGGGCCTCTGACGCTTCAAACACTTCATAAGTACGTTGTCCCGTCTCATTCAAACTGGTCAGCATTCCTCCTGTAATTTCAATAAAACGAGGCGCATCATTGGCACCAATGAGTTCTTCGATGAGGATATTCGCCTTCATCGGAAACTCTTCTTTTGGCTTGATTCGTAAAACATCACACAAGCGGGCATCCATCTCCGCAGCACTGCGGAAGGTCAATCGCACATAAGCATCCAACTGCTCATTAGAGCGAATGATTTTAACGGCAGAACTGCATCCATCATCTACAGGCTTTGCAATGAAGGGAAAAGAAAACTCTTTCAGGATGGAATCCATGAATTGGCTCGGATTACTAAGCCACTCCAACTCGGTCACGAGCTTGTGCCTGGCGACAAGCAACCCGTTCTTCGCTAACAATTCATTGGTCGTGTACTTGTCAATGGTAATCTGTGACGAATCCGGACCGGAGCCATTGTATGAAATACCGGTTTTATCCAACTGTTTTTGAAGATACCCGTCTTCTCCCGGACGACCATGTAGTGCGATGAAAACAACACCACAGATACTCTTCAACTCATCAAAACTCAGTAAACGCGGTGATTCAACGTTTCGCAAAGAGCCGAAGCGGAGGGTCAGTTCGTGGCATCTTTGGATAATGCGGGTTATGATCGGATGAACGGTAAAATGCTCGATTTTTTCCTTGATATCGTCTGCATTGTCTTTCAAAAGAATGTTGATTGGAAGGCTATAAAGCTTCAAATCACTTGAACCACCGGTTAAAAAAATCGGTATGGGCTCGTATTTGTCTGACGAGGACAACTTCTCAAATACATTCCGTCCACTCTCCACTGAAATGTGGCGTTCGGAGGAATAGCCGCCAAGAATAACACCTACAGGCAAGCGTTTCGAGTCCGATTTATGCGAGGCGTCAATGAATTGTTCCAACCTCTTCAGGATTTGACTTAGACCGGTATCCTGTCTGAAATCGCGGATCCTGTTACGCAAGGAAGCATGAATGATGTAGGTGATGAATTGAGAAGGATTCAATCCGATTTCTGCAGCCTGGTGGAAGAAAAAAGAACTGGGCATCATGCCCGATGTGGTGTTCGGATCGTTCAGGATGATTTTGCCATCATCCGTGTAAAATCCATCGATACGAGCATACACGTTGAAACGAAGTTCTTTGAACAACCTTTCACAATCCGACCGAATGGACTCGATCTCCTTTTCGGGAAGATCTATCGGCGTTATTTTTCGAGAAAGTCCCGGCAGATACTTTGACCTGTAGTCGAAGAGCTCCCGCCCTTTTTTGATTTCCGTAGGGGGCAAGGCAACTGGCGCTCCGTCCAGGTCCTCAACGACTATGCAAGAGAACTCTCTTCCACGAATAAAGGCTTCCACCAGAACAGTGCTTTCGCTTTCCTTCGCAAAAAGAATCAGCTCATTGGTCTCATCCGAAAAAAGATCCAGCATCACCGACAACAATTCTTCCGGGTGATAGAAAGTACGACTACCGATTTTGAGGGGCAAACCAATCCCTTCCCGGATATCGCAAGTCTCTCTCACCCACTGGACCTTGGATTCGAAGTCCATATTGTCCCAAGTAGCCCTGGAAACTCTGCGAATAAACAAAGCTCTGTCAAAAGCCTCTGCCATTTGAATCTGATCCGGCTCAACAACTACTGACACACCGATGGAGGACCCTTGATTGGCAGACTTCACCACCAAAGGCAAGCCGATCCGTTCGAGAACATTTTTAAAAATACCATTATAGTCACCTGCCAACCAATCTTCCCTGGAAAACTCGAGTGAGTCAGGAACAGTAAATCCGGCAGAGCGCATGAATTGCCTCTGAACGGCCTTATTCATACCGATTGCAGAGGACAAGATACCGGAACCGGAATAGGGAATTCGCAAATACTCCAGTAAACCTTGAATTCGACCATCCTCACCGTCGGTGCCATGCAAACACAGGAAGGCGAAATCGATCAATCCGGTCAAAGCGGTAGGTTCTATTCTAGATCCTACCTTGTTCATCAACTTCTGCTGTTCCTGACGATCAAGATTCCCCAGGCTCTCTGCATAAACCTGAAACTGGTGAGGACTTGAGGGAAGAGCATCAAAAGGAGGGTAGAAATCACGAATACTACCCTTATAGACGCATTCCCAGCTCAACAACACAAGGTTGCCGAAGCTATCAACGAATATGGGAATTGCTTCAAAAAAGGATTTGTTGAGGTTATCGTAAACCGTTCTACCACCAGCAAACGAAACCTCCCTCTCGCGGGAGCCACCACCAAAAACCACCCCTACCCGGATCTTTTCCATATAGAGCAAAGTTAGGCAATTCACTACCCCCTAAAAACGTCACTTAGTCCAGATATCAAGACGCTTCTGTTAGTCGGCAGCTCCACCTGGATGCATCTTCTCCAGGAATGACTTCACTTGGGCCAAAGCCTTCGCACGGTGCGAAATTTTATTCTTTTCTTCAATTGACATCTCCGCAAAAGTCCTGTTCTCCCCTTCCGGCACGAACACCGGATCGTAACCGAAACCGCCTGTGCCCTGACAGCGGTTCGTAATTGTACCATTTATTCTTCCCTCGAACAGAAAAAGCTCCCCATCAATCACCAATGCCATCACGGTAACGAAGGAGGCCGACCTGTCAACGACCCCTTCCATCTGGTCCAACAAGTAAACCATGTTTCTGTCGTCACTTCGCGGATGTCCTGCGAAAAAAGCGGAATCGACCCCAGGCCTTCCATCTAAAGCATTGACTTCCAAGCCACTATCATCAGCCAAACAGTTTATTCCCGTTATTTGCCAGCAGGCCATGGCTTTTTGGGCGGCGTTGCCATGTATCGAACCTGAAGTTTCCGGAAGTTCGATAGACCCAGCAATGGCATTTAGGTCCTTTAAGTCAACCCAATTATTCAGCGAGGAACGAATTTCTTTTACCTTACCTGGATTGGTGGATGCAACAAGCAATTCTATGTCACCAAGTGAACCCATTATCCTTAATTTCGTAAAAAGCGAAAATAATGATAATGAAGCACCTCCGTGTTTTAGCATTCCTCATACTCGCCAGCTCATCCGGTGTTTTTTCTCAATGTCCCACCACGCCATTTTCATTGCCCGACAGTGTCTGCCCCGGATTACCTGTGACGATTAACAATGGTAGCAGTATTTCGTCCTCCTGGTCTTGGGATTTCAGCTTGGGAGACTTGAATCTAACTCCTACCATCAGCAGCATTTCAGGTGGTGGATCCTTAAATTACCCGGCGCAAATCAAGCTGATCGAAGAGGGCGGGGAATTCTTCGGATTCGTTCCAAACAGTGGCACGAACTACATCACCCGGTACGATTTCGGAAACTCGCCGGCCAATACACCTACCATAGTCAACCTCGCTGCAGACCCAATCTTTTCCGGATTCGCGTACTGCATGGAAATGGTAAAGGAGAACAACAAATGGATCGGATTCCTTTCCCTTTTCACAAGCGGTAAGATTGTGCGCCTGGAGTTCGATTCCATCAAGCAAACCAATCCACTCATCACTGACCTTGGAAGCACCAACCTCGCGGGTCCTTTTTCAATCAAGATCGTTAATGATTACCTTTTTGTAACAAACCAACTTACCGAAATAAGCAGGTTCACCTTCAATGGAAGTTACTTGAACACCCCTACTCCATTATTGCCGAATATTCAAACGGGTAATTTTAACAATGCAGGGATTGAAATTGTATACGATTGTCAAAGCGGAAACTATACCGGCTTCGTTTCTTCTCTTGCAACCGACAGGATCGACAGAATCGATTTCGGTGCAAGTCTTGCAAACACCCCAACGGTCACGCCTCTGGTCAATATGACGGACCCCAACGGAATCAGCGTCATCAGGGAAGGAAACCAATGGCATTTGTTCACCGTAACCGAAAACAACAGGTTATTCCATTACACCTTCTCAGACGGGCCCGGATCAAGTCTTCAATACGACTATGATAGTGATTTCGGAGGTGCATTCAGCGGCCCAAAGAACATACAATTCACAAAACTGAATTCCGAATGGCACGGAATAATCTCGAACACTCTGCTTTTTGCTTTGAGACGACTGACCTTCCCCGCAGGAAATCCGAATGCTTCACCGTTCTTCAGTTCTAGTCAGTCACCATCCACCTTACAGTATGCCTCAGGAACCAGCGGGGCGCAATATATTGAACTGACTGAACGCTATGCCGACGGGTCAATTGCCACTTTCATCGACAGTACAGTGGTAGCGATACTACCACCGGCTGCAGATTTCACGAATTCTACAGGATGTTTGGGACGCAACGTCGATTTCACCGACCAGAGCACCTCCTGCACCGGTAGCATAACGCAATGGTTCTGGACATTTGGTGACGGAGCCACCAGTTCAGTCCAGAACCCCTCACACATCTACTCCAACGCCGGAAACTTTCAGGTCATACTCAAGATATACAACTCGATCGGTGATTCAGCAACAATCACATCCGGCATTGTCATTGAACCGAATCCAACAGCTCTGCTGAGTTCGCCTGACAGTATTTGTACCGGGGTTTCATTTCCACTTTCGAACTTGTCGACCTCTCCAACCGGCGGACCACTAAGCTCGGAGTGGGATTTTGGCGACGGAAACCAATCTTCCCAGTTCAATGCGAACCACGATTACCTTCAACCCGGCAATTACGTGATCCAACTGGTCACCACATCGGTAAACGGATGTACAGACACGATAGCCAGAGCTATCCGAGCCATAGAATCGCCGAATGCCGATTTCGTTATCCAGAACACCTGCAACGGAGAAAACACCCTTTTTCTAAATCAGAGTTCCAGCTCAACCAGTTCAATCAGTTCGTCATCATGGGATTTCGGAGACGGGACCTCCTCCTCCTCGAGCAATCCGAGCCACACCTATCCCGGCGTCATAGGTTCATACACAGTCGAACTCGTGGCCCAAAGTGCTAACGGCTGCAGTGATACTGTCACCCAACAAGTGACTGTTTCAGAACAACCTCTTCCTTGGTTCATCCTTCCGGACGATACTGTTTGCGAAGGATTCCAATTACAGATTATCGATAGTTCTTTTTCAGCAAATGGAGGACAACTGTACAAAAGAATCTGGGATTTCGGTGACGGCATTCAGGACAGTACGTCGTTGAATCCTACCCATGTTTTCAATTCACCCGGCACATATACCATTGCATTAAAAGCGATATCCCCCACGGATTGCGATTCAATTGTAACTCGCCAGATCGTAGTCATAGAAAAACCAAACGCGCTTTTCACAGCGCAGGACGCCTGCTTTGGCGACTCAATTCAATTCACGGATGTTTCAACGACCATTTCAGGTACTTTTCTTGTGGCATGGGAATGGTCTTTCGGCGATTCAACTACATCGTTCTTGACAAATCCCAACCATCTATTCTCGTCCTTCGGCGACTACACTGTACAGCTTCAAATCACCAACTCTAAAGGTTGTATTGATGTCGTATCGGATACTGTCCGAATCAACCCGATCCCTGTTGCAGACTTTGCAAATTCTAAACCCTGCACGGGAAATCCGGTTAACTTCAGTGATAGCAGCGCCGTGGCTTCAGGAAGTTTAATAGCATGGAAATGGACCTTCGGGAACAATGGACCCACATCCACCAACCAAAACCCCTCATTCACTTTTCCTAATTCCGGATCGACAACTATCACACTTGAAATAACCAGTGATGCTGGATGCACGGACACTCTTGCAAAACTGATCGGCGTTGATCAATCCCCACAAGTCACACTTTCTGCTGTAGACAACTGCCTGGGTGCTCCGACGCCTTTCCAAATCCAATCCGCAGGTTCAATTTCGTTTTTTCTTGCCGAATGGGATTTCGGTGACAGCACCTCCAGCAATCTATTTAACCCTACGCACCAATATGGTTATTCCGGAGCCTTCCCCGTTACTGTGCAAGTACTTGACACAAACAACAATTGCGTCACATCGCTATCGGATACAATCATCATTAGAAAAAATCCGTCTGCATTTTTTGAAAGCGACTCTACATGCGTCAACGATTCAACTCAATTCATTGATCTCAGCAGTCCGGGTGAAGGGAGCCTGATCAGGCATGAATGGGATTTAGGCAGCCTGGGCACAAGCCTTTCCCAAAATCCGATAATCGTACCGGCCAGCCCTGACTCCCTCCGGGTTACCCTTATTATCGAGAATAATTACGGATGCCTCGATACTGCTTATGGAAGTCTTGAAGTGTATCCATTACCCTATGCTTACTTTCAGCCATCCACCACTTATGGAGCGGTACCGTTAGCGGTTGATTTCACCAATCTTTCCGAAAATCCCGCAACCTACAACTGGGCTTACGGAGACGGATCACCGCTTGGCACGGAACAAAATCCGTTGCACTTGTTCAATGATACGGGGACCTATAATGTCAACCTTACGGTGACAAGCATTCGGGGATGCAAATCTCAATTCGGACGTACTGTAACCGCTGTTTCCCCTTACCTTGACCTTGGCATCGTCGGATTGAATTTCAACCTTATTGAAAACGAATGGAAGATCAAAGCCAACCTCAGGAACTTCGGTAATGTGGAGGTCAATGACTTCAGTATAAAAGCAAGCCTTGACGGTAAATCCCAGATTATAGAGAGCTTCAATTTGACAATCCCCCCGTCCACCAACCTTCAGGCTGATTTCAAATCGGTCTTTACCGCTTATGACTTCGATTCTCCGCGCTTCCTTTGTCTGGAAATAACCGAAGTGAGCGGTGGTGCGGACGAATCATCCGAAAACAACAAAGATTGTATCACCACATCATCCGGCTTTGAAATACTGACCATTAATCCTAATCCCGCTTCCGACAACATCATCATCTCACTGAACACAGACCAACGCGGAAGACTTGAACTGACCTTTACCGACGAAATCGGACGAATTGTTTCAACAACCGAATACCGAGAACTTTACAAGGGCTTTAACTCGTTACTCGTCGACAAACTCCCGAAGACTTCCGGGATTTATTTCATCCACATCCGTTTTAAAGAAAAGCTGGTTGTAAAAAAACTAGTAATAAGGTGACCGACAAAGCAAGTTGACCTAGGCTGATTTTCGAAAAATATTCAACAAGTAATACTTAGTGATTGCCAGCACACGGCGTTTAAAAATAGCCGGGAAATGGCTACGCAATGCCAACCAAAGGTACTTGGGTGCGTGTCTGTTCACTCCGGCCAACACCAGATGCAAAGAAATATAAGTATCACAATAGGCCTCCATCCTGGATCGGGATTCGCCATAAACCTCCTCTACCCTCGGATCCTGAAAGGCATAGTGCAAGGCCAGGTTTTTTCTCATGACCAACTTGTTTTCATCAACACCAAGTACGCTTCTATGCTCATGAATAATCAGGCAAGCGCAAACTTTATCACTAGTCACAATTCCGTAATTAGCAGACAATCTCAACCACAACTCCCAATCCTCTGAGCCCGAAAGATTACGGTCCTCGAGGAATGGAAATCGCAAGGCAGCCTGCCTCTCTACAAAAACCCCCAGACAACTCAGAGGATTGCCCTTCACCAGCGATTCGCTCACATCCCCCCTGATTGTTGTAGTATAGCGCACATGTTGTCCGGTAGAACTACGAACCTCGTAATTTTGATGAAAAAACACAGGTCGACCGTTCTCTAAAAGGCAACGACATGCATTGGTCAGATAGTGAGGGTAAATTATATCGTCGGAGTCGACAAATGTGACATAGTCGCCCTTTGAAACCCGAACGCCATGATTACGTGCAGCTCCACGCTCTGAGTTTGGTATCCTCTCATATCGTAAGCGCTTATCGTTAAAACGAGAGAAAACGGCAAAAGTATCGTCTGTGCTACCGTCGTCGACTACGATGAGCTCAAAATGCTGGTAACGTTGAGTAAGAACTGAATCGATTACTACTGCAATGAAATCAGCCCGATTGTAGGTCGGGACGATTACTGAGAAAAAAAGCTCATTTTTCATAAAGCCTGGAGTGTTGATCGATCATCCTTTGCAATGAAAATTTCCCGGAAACACTCTTTGGACCATTACTCCGCAAGGTTTCACGAAGAGGGCTGGAACGCAGCAATTCCAAAATCGATTGGAAAATAGCATCGGAGTCCCTGAATGGGACGACAAGTGCATTGAACCTGTCAACGACGAATTCAGGCGCAACACCTGAAAGGGTGAAAACAGAAGGAGTTCCCGTAGCCAGCGCCTCAACGTAGGTCTGACCGAAAGCTTCTGAATGTGAATCGACCGGCACATGTACGAAGATATCGAAAATGGAATACAACGTCACCAAGTCCTTCTCAAACTTGATTTCCCGATAGGAACCAACAGGTAATTTATCAAGCGATTTTCTGATTTCAGGCTCATAATCCCCTTTGGCATTGGCAAGAACCAACAGTGCCTCCGGATAAAGATCAAGCAAGCGTCTGAAAGCGGGAATCACATACTGCACTCCTTTCCATTCAGTAAACCTGGATATGACCCCGAGCACAGGAAACCTGTTCTCAGCACCCAGTTTTTTTTTGAAGAGATTTGAACGATCAGAATCCACCTCCCTGAACAATCGAAGGTCGAAACCATGATGGATCAGAATAACTTTTCGTTTAGACACTTTCTCCTTCTCAACAAGTATGTCTAAAACGTTATTCGAAATTGCAACCACTTTTGTAGAGAAAAAACTAACCAACCTATCAATCACGACCATCCTCGGATGATAAACATGATGATAGCTTGAGTGATGTCTTGTATGGATACGAACCGGAACACCCGATATCCAAGCGGTCGGCAATGTCATTAGGCATGCATCCAAGAGATGAGCGTGAACAACATCCGGCTTCAAAGAACGAAGCAGACGGAACACTTTCCATGAAACGGCAAGGAGGTCTGACTTACCCGAATACTTGAGGAAATGAACTTGTGTTCCAGCATTTCTCAAGTCTAATTCCATTGAAGGAAGCACTGTTCCTAAAAGCAGGAAATGGATTTCAAATTTTGACTTGTCGATACCAGAAGCGAGCCATATGAAGCCAAGACTGAAATCGATATTCGAAACAGCGATCAGTACTTTTCTTCTGATTCCACTTTCCATCATGGCATTGGCTGGGGTTTCGCGGCAAGGCTGAAAAGCAAACCGGCCATAACCTCGGCTTGTTTCTCGCGGGAGAACTGCTTGGTAAAATCAGTGTTTACGCTGGCCAAAAGCCTGCCGTTGAGCTTCCACTCCTTATACCAGTCAAAAAGGCAACCGGCAAATTCTTCAGGTGTTGAAACCGACATTCCGGAACCGGAACGTGTCAATAAGTCATCCATTACATCACCGTCTCCAGGTGCGACGATCACCCTGTTTCCAGATGCCATGTAATCGAAAATCTTTGTCGATATTATTCCTCTTGATCCCTTCCATCCCGAATAAAACAGGACTTCAGAATCAAGTGTATATTGGATAGCCTCCGACTTGGAAATTTTGGGATGGATCTCCAGTAAATAAGATGGAATACTATCAGAGAGTTTGCGCTCAACGTCGGAAAACTGGCCTGCGCCTATGTAACGAACCAGAACATCTCCCGGTGGCACATTGGAAAGAAAAATCTTCATTCCTTCAAGCATGACACCCAAGTCCTGCTCAGGATACAACGTACCGACAATGCTGAACCGGAAAAAAGGCTCAGACCTTTTTGTAAGTCGGGCAAATTCCGACTCTTCGTACCCGTTGTAAACAACTTCAATCCTAGCTTTGGTCAACCGCTGCAAGACCTCTTTGAAAGGAGGGGAAACGACTGTAATCAGGTCTGCGCTACGAAGCCATTTCCGATGGTAAACCCTATTGAAGTAATCAAAAACCCAATTCCTGAAATCAGGCCTGTAATCAACCTTCAAAACGAGGTTACTCCAAAGATCCCTGAAATCAACCACAACCCGGGCATTGGAAAAGAGAGGCACGAGGGATGCCAACCTTGCAATACTGGGTGGTGGAGACGTGATCAATACAAAATCGAATTTTCGCCGGCGAAGCTGTGAAATCAACGAGTGCCTGAACGTATTATATGCATCAATTTCAGGATTGATATCACCCCTCATCAAGCTAAGCAAACTGAACAGGCGGCTAAAAACTATTCTGAAAAGGTCATACTTTTCTATCCATCTGACCCAGCGGTATTGAAAAGTAGGGAGATAAAAAACCCTGTATCCTTCCTTGCGTCTGTAGACAGGGTCAGATGTATTGGGACGGGTATACTCGACCCATTTCACCTCTTTACCTGTCCAATGCCTGGTAACAACAGTTGTTTCAAGTCCAAACCTCTCGAACTGTGTTGCCCAGGAAAGCGGCCTGTACGCCGGCACACCCAAACAAGGTGGGAAATAATATGCCACGACCAGAATACGCTTTGTCTCAGAAACAACGGATTGGGAGGCCGAAAGATATTCCAGAATCAAATCAGCCATTCGCAGAGCCTGACTACGTCTGCTATACTTATCAACCTGATGATTCGTCCTGGGCTGAATGTCCCCTTCGCTCTCCCACTTCATATACAGACGATTCAGCACATCAGCCATCTCGTCCGGCGAAAGGACGGACATGCCCGAACCTGTTTCCTGAATCAGTTCATCCATCACATCGTTATCTCCTGGAGCGAGCACAACTGTATTTCCGGTTGCAATAAAATCAAACAACTTTGTTGTATATACTCCCGAATAACCAACCCATGCTGAATGCAATAAAACATGTGAATCCAGGATGCCTTGAATTGCTGTTTCACTTTCGGTACGGTCAATCCATTCGCAGTACTCGCCGGGAATCGCATCTTTCAGCTTATCATGTACTATCGGATTGGCCGACAAACCGATCAAGCGCACCCGAACCCTGCGTGCTTCTTTTCCTCTGAGAAAATTTGATAATCCTTGACAAAGGACATCAAGCCCCTGCTGCTCATAATAGGTTCCAGCGAGTGTCAAGGTGAAAGCTTGTGGTACATTCCTTGTCAGCTGAGAAAAAACAACCTCGTCAAAACCATTGAGAACCACTTCGCGTTCGTGCTCGAATACTTTTCCAAGGAAGTCCGCTATAGGCTGACTTACCGTAGAAATGAAAGAGGCGTTCTTAACCCATCTACGCAGCCAGTACACCATCAATCGCTCCATAATCGCATTGCCCCACTTAGGCCTATACCCTTTTTTAAGATTGTCGTTATTCCACAAATCGCGAAAATCAATCACAAATGGAATGGAGTACTCTTTGCCTAGCACGCTGGCCAGCCTAACAATATTTAAAGGAGGAGAAGTGGCGAGAATCAGGTCGTAACGGTTGTCTTTCAAATGCAATCTTAGAAAGCCCAGAAAAGAACTATAGGCATCAGAAAACAGATTGAAATGACCTGAAAGTGCAAGGAGGAAATAAGTCAGTTTCCGTAAAATGGAAATCTTAAGCAAATTTGAGCGAAACGTCGTTATCAACCAAAGTTCCCGGGTTGGAAGCTGGATCAGATCGTAATGCTCGTGACTGGTGAAAACAGGTGCTGATCTGTCACTTGCCAACAGGTCGCTCCAACTTTTCTCCTTCCCTGTCCAATGCCTTGTGACAATAACGGGACGGATACCTCTTTCGTGAAAATACCTCGCCCAGGACGCAGACCTGAATCCGGCAACCGCATTGGCCGGAGGAAAATAATAGGTCAGAACCAGGACTTTTTTCATGACCGGCTGAATCTTTTGAGCAAGGCGGATACAACCAGTATCCTAAACTGATCCGGCCCCGGGTCAATACCAAGCTCTTTCAAATGGAGACGGGAATCGTGCAACAGGTCTTTCCAGTCCGGGCCAGATAACCAATTCGACTGAGGCGGTTCATAGCCGATCTTATCAGTACGGCTATAAATGGCATTCGGCAGAGTTGAACGCGAAGCCTCGCGTAAAATAAACTTCGTATAACCATTTCTGTAAATCATCCTATCAGGCAGACTGAAAGCGAATTCAACCAGGGGATGAAAAAGAAAAGGCAATCTGACTTCCACGGAATGCGCCATGGAATTCCGGTCAGCATATCTGAGCAGCTCACCCAATTTATTCAATACATGAAACTGCAACTGCTCCTTCAGGGTAACTCCATTTTTGAAAACAGGCCTTTGAATTCCCAGTGGGAGCAAAAGTGGATCCAGAAGAAACTTATAGCCCAGACCAGATCTGCCACCGGTATTCTTCCTGAGGAATCGCCGTTCACGGAAAAATGAAGACCAGCGACCGGTACGATACATCGACCACATGGCATAATATTTCAATTCATCATAGCCGGCAAGGTATTCATCCGCACCTTGTCCGTCCAGCAGCACCTTGATTCCGTTCTCCTTTGCAAGCCTCATCACACTCCATTGTGCAAACACGGATGCTGAAGCGATCGGGTACTCATGATGCCAGAGGAGATCACCGAGCTCATTGAGCATTTCGGAAGGATCGGGCCATACCTGCTTATTTACCAAACCGGTTTTACCAATCACTTCTTGAATCCATCGACCCTCATCGCGCGAACCCTTGAACCTGGCTGAAAACGTGGAGAAGGAGCCTTCATCAAGTTGACGGATCCGACAAACCAAAACAGAAGAATCAATGCCTCCGGAAAGGCTGCTACCATAGGGTACATCCGAACGCAAACGACGGCGGATGGAAATATTCAGCAACTCATCGAAACGCTCCACCATTTCGCTCTCTGACATCGTCGACTCAAGCGGTGGAACAGTGAGGTGCCAATACCGCTCAAGGCGGGTCCGCCCCGAACTCCATATAAGAAAACTGGCCGGAGGCAAGACCGATACGCCTTTGAAACAGGCTTCATCGTTTTTGGGTTGACGACCGCTGAGCAATACTTCCTGAAGCAAGTCAAGATCCGGATCAAGCCCATCCATACAAGTTCTTATCGCCTTGATTTCCGATGCAAACACGAACCTGTCTCCGGTGGCATTGTAGAAGAAGGGCTTTTCACCAAACCGGTCGCGGGCACAAAATAGCGTGCAATTCTGTTCATCCCATATGGCCATCGAGAACATGCCATCCAGATCTTCAAGAAAAGCTGTTCCTTTCTTCTCGTACAAAGCCAACAACACTTCGGTATCGGAGGAAGAACGAAAATTAAATCCCTGACTTACAAGTTGATTACGCAACTCCACATAATTATAAATCTCGCCGTTGAAAACGATCGTGAAACGTCCATCGGATGATTGCATCGGCTGATTACCGGATGGGTTCAGGTCGATGATAGAAAGGCGCCGATGAGAAAAACCGGCAAGCCCGGAGTCAGAGATCCATACCCCCTGGTGATCCGGACCACGGTGACGGATTGTCTCAGCCATTTTGCCCAATATTGCTTCGTTTACGAAGCCGGGATTCTTGTCAACCACTCCTGCGATACCACACATAATCAGACTGATTTCTTCTCCGGGCCTTCCAATTGACGAATGATTCGAGCCGGTACACCTGCAAGCACGACATTGGAAGGAAACGATTTCGTAACGACGGCATTCGCACCGACAACAACATTGTCGCCCAAAGTAACACCTGCTAGAATGGCGACTCCGTTACCAAGCCAGCAGTTCCTTCCTATCTTAACTGATGCCACGTCATAGCGATGAAGTTCTCCGGGACGGTGATTTGCCGTCTGTATGCAGATGTTATAAGCCCAAATGGTTCCGGCACCGACTTCCAGAACTGTTCCGTCAAAAACAGCGATATAAGCACCTCCGCTGGCGCATAAGTTCGCACGAACCGTATCGTCTTCAAACCTGCAATTGCGCCATCCTGAAATTTTGTTCGTGTAATGAACAGAAAAAGGGACTTCGGCATTCACCCGGAAAATCCGCTGAAAGATCCAGTTCAAGATCAGCAAACCGTTGGAAAACCTGACATAGTAAGGTCTCCCGATGCACCTGTAAAAAAAACTCATCAAGCCCATATTACAACAACGGTTTAAATTTTGAGACCAACGGCAAACGAGCAACCAGCCTGTTCACCATTTCCTTTTCAATCAGTCCAAACCTCCACGACAATCCATACACGGCGAACAGGTAGACCGGAGTGCCGATGACAATGATCCACAATTGCCGAAATGCATGTTCATAGATCAGCCAAAGAGGTGCTGCACAGGCCAGGGATATCAATAGAACTTTCATGATCGTGGGAAAATCGAAGATATCCGAAATCCTGCATTCCAGAATCGAAGCGGTCTTCCAAAGCAAAATTCCCGCATAGGTAAACAGAAAGACGATGTATGCCCACGCGGCACCTATCACGCCCCACTGGCTGATGAAAACAACATTGAGCAGGAGGCAGAAAAGCAACATGACCACGATAACCATGAAAATGAAGCGTGAATTTCCCGAAACGATGATCACATCCTGGTAATCATTGACCCTGACGAAAAGGGCAAGACTAAAAATAGCGAAGATGATTGCACTCCCTGAGTAACGGTCCGAAAGGTAATAGGTAATTAACGGAGCACTGAAGATCAACAGATAAATAAGAACTGGATATACAAGAAAAGCCGTGGCGTTCACCGCTCTTCTTTTGAGCTGCACTATGCGCTGCAGATCACCATCTGAAAACATGCGCGCAATCTCGGGCATGACGATGGCAGCAACCGACCCATAGATGGCAGAAATGAAAGGCACTTCGATAGCACCGGCCCTGTAAATTGCAAAATCCATCGTACTGAGCATGGTGCTCACCATGACTCCATCAAGGTAGATGACACCACGTTCGATCACAGCGGAAAGGAC
>Ga0315902_10005731_pt1 | contig 17419 bp, 16 predicted proteins | sample LakEriMetagenome_9_FD_203523 | JGI IMG/M metagenome (GOLD analysis project Ga0315902, IMG submission 203523) | Freshwater fungal communities from buoy surface, Lake Erie, Ohio, United States - Buoy 12 MA117 | ecosystem: Environmental > Aquatic > Freshwater > Lake > Lake biofilm | place: USA...
GACGGGTCGGAGAGGATCTCCTGGTAACCCGTGAGGGCGGTATTGAAGACGACTTCGCCGGAGGTGCTGCCTTGCGCGCCGATGGATAGGCCGCGGAACACCGAACCGTCCGCGAGCGCCAGCACTGCATCAGTCAATCTGAGACTCCCGCCACTCCAACGAGTGGCCCCACGATTCTCCGAAGGGATGCGGGTGTCGGATGCGCAAAGCGGGAGACACCCTTGCGAATGTCTCCCGCCTTGCTGGGGACTAACCCGGCTATCGGATTAGAAGGAAATTCTATGTTTTCACCCCCCTTTTGTCCATCCGAAAACGGGGTCAAAAGGGGGGTAAAGGTCGAAAAAATACCGCCGCCGAGAACGATGAAAATCCTGCGGATAGTTGTCTAAACCGCTGTTTTCAATCCTAAAAAATCGACCATGGAGTACCGACCCGGGGACTGTATAGCCAACCAGTCCGCCGCCCGGAGGGCACCTCGGGCAAAGATGGTGCGGTCCGTCGCGATGTGACCGAGGACCACCCGCTCACCGGCCGCCGCGAACACCACTTCATGCTCGCCGACGATGTCGCCGGCGCGCACGACCGAGTAGCCGATGCCGCCCTCGCGGCGCGGTCCGTTGCGGTCGATGGGCAAGCGCGCCGCGTCGTGGTCGATGCCGCGGCCCTCGGCCGCCGCGCGACCCAACGCCAGCGCGGTACCGGACGGCGCATCGACCTTGGCGCGGTGGTGCGCATCGAGGATCTCGATGTCGAACTCCGCCGGCAGCGCACGGGCTGCGGCGCGGACGAGTTCGGCGAGCAGCGTGACGCCGACGCTGGTGTTGGCGGCGATGAGCACCGGCACGCGCGCCGCAGCGGACTGCGCCGCGGCTTCCGCATCGGCGCCGAGGCCGGTGGTGCCGACGAGCGCGGCGACATGCGCCCGCGCGCAGGCCGCGAGATGGGCGGCGGTCGAGGCCGGCGAGGAGAAATCGATCATCACATCCGGCGTCTCGCCGTTCCCGGCGGCGCCCGCGAGCGCCGCATCGAGGTCGGCGCCCACCGCGACGCCGAGCGGCGCGAGACCCGCGAGCGTGCCGAGGTCGCGCCCCTGCACAGGCGGACGGACACCGTCATCCGGACGGTCGACGGCCGCGACGATGCGCAGCTGGCGCGACTCCGCGGCGGCCCGCGTGATCGCGAGCCCCATGCGCCCGGAGGCGCCGACGAGCAGGATCTTCTTCGACACGGGCCCCGCCACCGGGACTCAGCGTCCCGAGAAGAATCTCTTCACGCCCTCGAGGAACCCCTCCTCGCGCGGCGTATGGCTCTTGCCATCGTCGCGCAGGGACTGGTCGAACTTGCGCAGCAGCTCGCGCTGCTCCGCGGTGAGGTTCACGGGCGTCTCCACGACCACGCGGCAGTATAGGTCGCCACGCGCGCCGCCGCGCACCGGCTTGACGCCCTGGTCGCGCAGCCGGAACTGCCGCCCGGACTGCGTCTCGGCCGGGATCTTGATCGCGACCTCGCCCTGCAGCGTCGGCACATTCACCGAACCGCCGAGCACCGCGGTCGCGAAGCTCACCGGCACCTCGCAATGCAGGTCGTCGCCGTCGCGGTCGAAGATCGGGTGCGGACGCACCGCCACCTCGACATAGAGATCGCCCGCCGGACCGCCGTTGCGCCCGGCCTCGCCCTCGCCGCTCAAACGGATGCGGTCGCCGGTCGAGACGCCGGCCGGGACCTTGACCGACAGCGTGCGCGTGCGGCGCACGCGGCCCTGGCCGAGGCAGGCATCGCAGGGGTTCTTGACGATGCGGCCCGAGCCGCGGCAGCGCGGACACGGCTGCTGCATCTGGAAGAAACCCTGCGATACGCGCACGGCGCCGTGGCCGTTGCACTGCTCGCAGGTGACGGGGCTCGAGCCTTTGGCCGCGCCGCTGCCCGAGCAGGTCTCGCACTCCATGAGGCGCGGGATCTCGATCTCGCAGGTGTGGCCGAACACGGCCTCCTTGAGGTCGAGCTCCAGCTCATAGCGCAGGTCGGCGCCGCGCAGCACCTGCGAGCGTCCGCCGCGACGACCGCCACCGAAGATGTCGCCGAAGACCTCGCCGAAGATATCGCCGAAGTCCGCACCGCCGCCGAAGCCGCCCGCGCCGGCGCCGCCACCGCCGCCCTGACGCACGGCGTCGAGACCGTCGTGGCCATGCTGGTCGTAGACCGCGCGCTTCTGCGCGTCGGTCAGGACCTCGTAGGCCTCCTTGACCTGCTTGAAGCGCTCCTCAGCATCCTTGTCGTCCGGATTGCGGTCCGGGTGGTACTTCATGGCCAGCCGCCGATAGGCCTTCTTGATGTCGGCTTCGGTGGCGGTCCTCGATACATCGAGGACCTTGTACAGGTCAGGCTTGGCCATGGTGCGCGGCTAAGGCTTACGGACGGGGGGACCCGCTCAGGAGGCCTTGCGGTCCGAGTCCTTGTCCTTCACCTCTTCGAACTCCGCGTCGAGCACATCGCCGTCGTCCTTGCCGCCCGCCGTACCGGCACCGGAAGCGCCCGCAGCGCCCTCGCCTGCACCGGCCTGCGCGGCGTAAGCCATCTGCGCGATGGCCTGCGAGGCCGCGAGCAGCGCCTCGAGCTTCTTCTCGATCTTGTCCTTGTCGTCGTCCTTGATGACGGCCTTGAGGTCGGAGATCGCCGACTCGACCTTGGCGCGCTCCTCGCCCGGCACCTTGTCGCCGAGGTCCTTGAGCGACTGCTCGACGCCGTGCAGCGTGGAGTCGGCCTTGTTGCGCGTCTCGACGAGTTCGCGGAACTTCTTGTCGTCCTCGGCGTGCGCCTCGGCGTCGCGCACCATGCGCTTGATCTCGTCCTCGGAGAGACCCGAGGACGCCTTGATCACGATGCGCTGCTCCTTGCCGGACGCCTTGTCCTTGGCCGACACGTTCAAGATGCCGTTGGCGTCGATGTCGAAGGTCACCTCGACCTGCGGCGTACCGCGGCGCGCCGCCGGGATGTCGGTGAGGTCGAACTTGCCGAGCGACTTGTTGTCGATCGAACGCTCGCGCTCGCCCTGCAGCACATGGATGGTCACCGCCGTCTGGTTGTCCTCGGCGGTCGAGAACACCTGCGAGTGCTTGGTCGGGATGGTGGTGTTCTTCTCGATGAGCTTGGTCATCACGCCGCCCAGGGTCTCGAGACCGAGCGACAGCGGCGTGACATCGAGCAGCAGCACATCCTTGACGTCGCCCGCGAGCACGCCGCCCTGGACCGCGGCGCCGACGGCCACCGCCTCGTCCGGGTTCACATCCTTGCGCGGCTCCTTGCCGAAGAAATCCTTCACCTGCTTCTGCACGAGCGGCATGCGGGTCTGGCCGCCGACGAGGATCACCTCGGCGACATCGCCCGACGACAGACCGGCGTCCTGCAGCGCGATGCGGCACGGCTCGATGGTGCGCTTGACGAGGTCCTCGACCAGCGACTCGAGCTTGGCGCGCGTCAGCTTGACCGCGAGGTGCTTCGGCCCCGAGGCGTCCATGGTGATGTACGGCAGGTTGATGTCGGTCTGCTGGCTCGAGGACAGCTCGATCTTCGCCTTCTCGGCGGCCTCCTTCAGGCGCTGCATCGCGAGCGGGTCCTTGCGCACATCGACGCCGGATTCCTTGATGAACTCCTCGGCGAGGAAGTTGATGACGCGCAGGTCGAAGTCCTCGCCGCCGAGGAAGGTGTCGCCGTTCGTCGAGAGCACCTCGAACTGGCGCTCGCCGTCGACCTCGGCGATCTCGATGATCGAGACGTCGAAGGTGCCGCCGCCGAGGTCGTACACCGCGATCTTGCGGTCGCCGCCCGACTTGTCGAGGCCGTAGGCCAACGCCGCCGCGGTCGGCTCGTTGATGATGCGCTTGACGTTGAGGCCGGCGATGCGGCCGGCGTCCTTGGTCGCCTGGCGCTGCGAATCGTTGAAGTACGCCGGCACCGTCACGACGGCGTCGGTGACCTCTTCACCGAGGAAGTCCTCGGCGGTCTTCTTCATCTTCATGAGCACGCGCGCCGAGATCTCGGGCGGGGCCATCTTCTTGCCCTGGGCCTCGACCCAAGCGTCGCCGTTGTCCGCCTTGACGATGCGGTACGGCACCATGCCGATGTCCTTCTGGACGATCTTCTCGTCGAAGCGGCGGCCGATGAGCCGCTTCACCGCGTACAGCGTGTTCTGCGGATTGGTGACCGCCTGGCGCTTGGCCGACTGGCCGACCAGCACTTCGTCGTCCTTGGTGAAGGCGACGATGGACGGTGTGGTGCGGTCGCCTTCGCTGTTCTCGATCACGCGCGGCTTGCCGCCTTCCATGATCGCGACGCAGGAGTTGGTCGTGCCGAGGTCGATACCGATGACTTTGCCCATGATGTTCCGCTCCGCTCAGTTCTGTCGTGCCCCGTCGGGGCGCCTATGGCCGTGTATCTGGGGTCGCCTGTGGATAAATCAACCAGGCGCCCGGGCGACGATGACGCGCGCCGCGCGCAGCAGACGCCCGTTGAGGCTGTAACCGCGCTGCACCACCAGCAGCACCGAGTTCGGCTCGGCGGTGTCGGAAGGCTGCGCCGCCACGGCCTCGTGCCAGTTGGCGTCGAACGGCTGCCCGGTGGGGTCGATCTCGGTGATGCCGATGCGCTCGAGGGCCTTCTGCAGCAGGCGCAGCGTCGCGGCCTGCCCCTCGACGAGGGCTGCCGTGTCGGCCCGTCCCGCGTTCTCGACCGCGAGGTCGAGGCTGTCCTTCACCGGCAGCAGCTCCTGGGCGAGTTTCTCGACCCCGTAGCGATGCGCCTGCTCGACCTCGCGCTGCGCCCGCTTGCGGACATTGTCGAGTTCGGCGACCGCACGCAGGTGCTGTTCGCGGTGCTGCTGGGCGCGCGACTCCGCGTCGGTCAGCAGCGCCTGGAGGTCCTCGACGGTCAGCGGCTCGGAGGACGGCGGCGGTGAGGATGGGGTTTCAGACATCTGAAGCCTTCGATTTCAATGGGTTGCATGCAAAAACGACCGCGCCCGCAGGGGGTGCAGTCGTCCCTGAGGGAGAAGGTGGGGGTCAGCGTCGGGAATTCAAGGCCGACCCGAGCAGCCGAGCCGTCATGTCGACGATGGGGATCACCCGCTCGTAGGCCATACGGGTGGGGCCGATCACGCCGATCACGCCCATCACCCCGTCCGTGCCGCTGTAGGGCGCGGTCACGACGCTGCAGTCGTCGAGCACCTGATAGCCCGACTCCTGACCGATGAAGATCTGCACGCCGTCGGCATGCAGGCTCTGGTCGAGCAGGTGCAGGAAGTCGCGCTTCTCGTTGAAGGCCTCGAACAGCCGCTTGAGCTTCTCGACGCTGGTGAGCTGCGCCGCGCCCATGAGGTTCGTCTCGCCGGCGACGATGTACTCGAGGCCGCTCGGCGGCGTGCCGCCCTGCTCGAAGACCTGCTGCGCGGCGCTGATGGCATCCAGCATCAGCGCGTTCATGTGCTCGCGGTCCTGCTGCAGCTGTCGCAGGATCTCGCTCCGCGCCTGCTCGGGCGTACGGCCGACCAGCTGCTCGGTGAGGAACTGCGCGGCGCGGCGCAGCTCCTCGGGCGCATGCGGCCGCGGCAGATGGATGATGCGGTTCTGCACCTCGCGGTCGTCGAACACCATCACGACGAGCACGCGGTTCTCGGAGAGCCCCACGAACTCGATCTGCGAGATGTGGGCGACCGCCGGACGCGGCACCGTCACCACGCCGGCGAGCCGCGTGAGGTTCGACAGCAGCTGCGAGGCGTTGGCCACCATCGCCTTGGGGTCGGCGGCGGGCGAGCTGCCGAGTGCGCGGCGCAGCTCGTCCTCGGGCATCGTCTCCGGCGGACGCGAGCGCAGCAGCGTATCGACGAAGAACCGGTAGCCGCGGTCGGTGGGGATGCGGCCTGCCGAGGTGTGAGGCGAGGCCACGAAGCCGAGCTCCTCGAGGTCGGCCATCACATTGCGGATGGTGGCCGAGGAGAGGCTGAGGCCCGAATCGCGCGACAGCGCACGCGAGCCGACCGGCTGGCCGTCGCGGATGTAGCTCTCCACCAGCACGCGCAGCAGCTGCCTCGCGCGTTCGTTCAAGCGGTCGTCGATGCCCTGGCCCATGGGCGTGACGCTACCGATACCCGCAGAACTGCGTCAAGCGCCCGGAAACGCAGGTGGAGCCGCCCTGCCCGCCGTGATAAAACGATGCCCTCACCGTCGGTGCCCCATGACCCCCATCCGCCGCTGCGCCCTCGTCACCCGCTTCGCCGATGCCCGCGCCGCCGACAGCGCCGCGGCGCTGGCGCGCCATCTCGCCGGACGCGGCATCGAGGTCCTCGTGCCCGAGGAGGAAGCCGCGCGCCTCGGCGAGGTCGCGGCCCGCTTCGTCCCCGAGGCCACGCTCGCAGGCGCCGCCGACCTCATGGTCGCCATCGGCGGCGATGGCACCCTGCTCTACGCGGCCGGGCTCGTCGCCGGGCTTGGCGTCCCGTTGCTCGGCGTGAACCGCGGGCGCCTCGGCTTCCTCACCGATGTCATGCCGGAGGACATGCTGGCCAGCGTCGATGCCGCGCTGGCCGGCGACTGCGCCCGCGATGAACGGCCGCTGCTCGCCGCCGAGGTCCGCACGGCCGCCGGCGGCACCGCCAGCGGGCTCGCGCTGAACGATGTCGTGCTGCAGAAGCGCCAGAGCGGCCACCTCGTCGACTTCGAGACCTGGATCGGCGGCCGCTTCGTCAACACCCACGGCGGCGACGGCCTGGTGGTCGCCACCGCCACCGGCTCGACCGCCTACGCGCTCTCCTGCGGCGGTCCCATCATCGAGCCTGGCCTCGATGTGCTGGTCGTCGCGCCCATCTGTCCGCACACGCTCTCCGATCGTCCGATCGTCGTCCCCGGCCGGGCCGACATCGAGGTGCGCTTGGTCGACCGGCCCGACTCCTTCGCCGAGGTGTCCTGCGACGGCCGCCCGCTCGGCAGCCTCGCCCCGGGCGACCGCCTGATCATCCGCCCCGCCGCGGCGCGCATCACATTGCTGCACCCGCCGGGCTACGACTACTACCGTCTGCTGCGCAGCAAGCTCAACTGGGGCCGGCGCGCGTTCGACACGCCCACCTGAGGCCGCGCCGTGCTCACCCACCTGCAGGTCCGCGACTTCGCCATCATCGACGCCGTCGAGATCGAGCTCGAGGGCGGACTCACCGTGCTGACCGGCGAGACCGGCGCCGGCAAGTCCATCCTGGTCGATGCGCTGCAGCTCGCGGTCGGCGCGCGCGCCGGTGCCGAAGCCATCCGCCACGGCGCGGAGCGCGCCGAGGTCGCCGCCACCTTCGACCTGCGCCGCGCCGATCCGGCGCTGCGCGTGCTGCTCGAGGAGCAGAGCATCGACGCCGACGACGAACTCGTCGTACGCCGCGTGGTCACGCGCGAGGGCAAGTCGCGCGCCTACCTCAACGGCCAACAGGTACCGGTGCAGGTGCTGCGCGAGGTCGGCGGCTTCCTCGCCGAGATCCACGGCCAGCACGAGTTCCAGTCGCTGTTGCGCGCCGCCGCGCAGCGCCAGCTGCTCGACGCCTACGCCGGCGCCGAGACACAGGCGGCCGAGGTCGCGGCGCTGCACCGCGAGCGCGCGTCACGCGCCGCCGCCCTCGCCTCGCTCGAGTCCGAAGCCCGCGACCGCGACGCGCGGCTCGATCTGCTGCGCCATCAGGTGAACGAACTCACCGCGCTCGCGTTGCAGCCCGATGAACTCCCCGCGCTCGCCGCCGAGCGCTCGCGTCTCGCCAACGGCGGCCGGCTTGCCGAGGCCGCGCGCGGCGCACTCGACCTGCTCTACGAAACGGACTCGGGCAGCGCGCACGCGCTTGCCGCACGCGCCCACGCGACGCTGCGCCAGGCCGCGGCGCTCGATGCGCGGCTCGAGGCGCTGCTGCCGGGGCTGGACGCCGCCGTCATCGGTCTCGCTGACGCCTCACGCGAGCTCACCCGCTATCTCGACGGGCTCGACTCCGACCCGGCTCGTCAGGAAGAGGTCGAGCAGCGGCTCGCCGCCATCGAGTCCGCCGCCCGCAAACACCGCGTGCCGGCGCCCGAGTTGCCCGCCAAGGCCGCGGAGCTGCAGACCGAGCTCAGCCGCCTCGAGAGCGTCGAGCAGGCGCTCGAGTCGCACCGTGAGGCCGTGCGCGCGGCCGGCCGGGCCTGGCATGAGGCCGCCCGCCGACTCTCCACGGTCCGCGCCAAGGCCGCGCAGACGCTGGGCCGCGATATCAGCGCCCGGATGCAGACCCTCGGCATGACGGGCGGCCGCTTCGAGGTGGCGCTGCACCCCACCACATCGAGCGAGAGCACCCCCGGAGGCCTCGAGGACATCGAGTTCCTGGTCTCGGCCAATGCCGGCCAGCCGCCGCGCCCTCTCGCCAAGGTCGCCTCGGGCGGCGAGCTGTCACGCCTGTCGCTGGCGGTGCAGGTCACCCTCGCCTCGCGCACGGAATCCGGCGGCACCTGCATGGTGTTCGACGAGGTCGACTCGGGCGTCGGCGGCGCGGTCGCGGAGATCGTCGGGCGCGAGCTGGCTGCGCTCGGTCGCGCCGCGCAGGTGCTCTGCGTCACGCACCTGCCGCAGGTCGCGGCGCTCGGCAGCCGCCATCTGCGGGTCAGCAAACTCACGGACGGCAAGACCACCCGCACGCAGATCACGCCGCTGCAGGGCGCGGCGCGCATCGAAGAGGTCGCACGCATGCTGGGCGGCGTCACCATCACCGCCACGGCGCGCGAGCACGCCGCCGAGATGATCGCCGGGACGGTCAGGTCGTCGGGCGGTGCGGACAAGCCTGCCGACGGCAGTGGCCGTAGATCACGAGGGCGTGCTCGCTGATCTCGAAGCCGAGACGCTGCGCCACCGCCGTCTGGCGCTCCTCGATGCCCGCATCCATGAACTCCTCCACGCGCCCGCAATCGAGGCACAGGATGTGGTCATGGTGCGCACCGGCGTTGAGCTCGAACACCGCCACCCCGTCCGAGAAGTGGTGGCGGGTGACGAGCCCCGCCGCCTCGAACTGCGTCAGCACGCGGTAGACCGTCGCGAGGCCGATGTCCTCGCGCGAATCGGCGAGCTTGCGATGGATGTCCTCGGCCGAAAGATGCCGATCGCCGCTGCGCTCGAGGATGTCGAGGATCTTCACGCGCGGCAGGGTGACCTTGAGTCCGGCCTTACGCAGGTCGTCGCTTTCCACGGGTGCGAGCCTTGTTGGGGTAGAATGGGGGGATTATGAGTCATGCCCCCCTCACGGCTCCAGCGTCATTCCGGCCCGCTCGGCGTGCCGTCCCGCGCTGGGCGCTGCTGTCCCTGCTGATCGCGCTGCCGCTCGCGGGCGGCTGCGTGTACCGGATGGCCGTTCAGCAGGGCAACTACCTCGACGCCCGCCAGGTCAACCAGGTGCAGGTCGGCATGACCCGCGCGCAGGTACGCTTCCTGCTCGGCACCCCGATGCTGCCGCCGGGCTTCGACAACGACCGTTGGGATTACCTCTACACGCTCCAGGTGCGCACGCTGAAGCGCCCGGAGCGCCAACGCCTGACGGTGTTCTTCCAGGACGACAAGGTCGCCCGCATCGAGAACGCCGGCGCGCCCACCCAGGTACCGGCCGGCACCGCGCCGGCCGCCACGGCGCCGGTCGACGCTACCCCTGCGGGCCCCGCTGCGGCGCCCGCGACGCCGCCTGCGCCCGCGCCCGACGCGCCGCCTTCGGGTCGACGCTGAGCGGTCGATAGAGCTCGACCCGGTCGCCGTCCCGCAGCGGCCGGTCCCGTCCGCAGACCTCGCCGAACACCCCGGTCACGCCGTCGAGCCACTCTGGCTCGTCCAGTGCCGCCGGCGCGCGCTCGCGCAGCAGCGCACGCGCCGCAGCGAGCGCCGACGCGACCGTCGCGCCGTCCGGCAGCTCGAGCTCGATGACGCCCTGCCACGACGACCAGGCGCCGGCGAAGCTGGCGCGGATCAATCGCCGCCCCCGACATCGCCCCCGCTCGACTCGCGCGCGTTGATCTCGCGGGCGCGCGCGACGAAAGCGTCCACCAAGGAGCTCGCCGTCTGCTCGATGACCGGCGTCAACATCATGCCGGTGAGGCGGCTGTCGAACTCGAACCGCAGACGCAGCGTGACGGTGCAGCCGACATCACCCATCGGCTGCAGCGTCCACTCGCCTTCGAGGGTGCGGAACGGGCCTCGCTCAAGACGCATCACGACCGCGCGGTCAGGTTCCAGCGTGTTCCGGGTGGTGAAGCGGGTCTCGAGGCCGCCGCGGCGTACACCGAGCGTGGCCACCACCTCGCGCTCGCCCGGCTGCTCGATCTTGGCGTAGCTGCAGCCCGGCACGAACTCGGGATACCGCTCGATGTCGGTGATGAGCGCGTAGAGCCGCGAGGGCGGCAACCGGACCAAGGCCGAACGCGTGACTTCCCGCATGCAGCGATTGTCCGGCAAGGGCGTGACCGGGACAACCGGGCATGGTCCACGGCGTGGCCCGCGCCGGCGCGTACAATGCGCCGGACGATGGCCAAGCCCACCACCAGACCCACCGCGCCTGCGACGCCCGCGGCCAAGCCCGCCGCCAAGGCGGATGCGGGCCCGCGGACCATCGCCGAGAACCGGCGCGCGCGCTTCGATTACTTCATCGAGGAACGCTACGAGGCCGGGCTCGTGCTCGAGGGCTGGGAGGTCAAGTCGCTGCGTGCCGGTAAGGCGCAGATCACCGAAGCGCATGTCTACCTGCGCGGCGGCGAGGTGTTCATGGTGGGCGCGCACATCTCACCGCTCAAGACCACCTCGACGCATGTCATCGCCGACCCGACGCGCAGCCGCAAGCTGCTGCTCAACCGGCGCGAGATCGCGCACCTCGTCGGTGCGGTGGAACGCCAGGGCTACACGATGGTGCCGCTGGAGCTCTTCTGGCAGCGCGGCAAGGCGAAGGTGCGCATCGGGCTCGCCAAGGGCAAGAAGGCGCACGACAAGCGCGCCACCGAGAAGGACCGCGACTGGGCGCGCGACAAGGCGCGTCTGATGAGACGGGGCTGACGCGTCCCGGGCGGACCGTCAGCGCTGCCCGCGCTCGGCGAGGTACTCGTCGTAGCTGCCGCGGTGGTCGATGATGCCGCCGCCCGGCTGGATCTCGATGATGCGGTTGGCGAGCCCGCTGACGAACTCGCGGTCGTGCGACACGAACACGAGCGTGCCCGGGTACTTCTCGAGCCCGATCTGCAGCGACTCGATGGTCTCCATGTCCATGTGGTTGGTGGGCTCGTCCATGAGCATCACATTCGGCCGCTGCAGCAGCAGCTTGCCGTACATCATGCGGTTCTTCTCGCCGCCGGAGAGCACCTTCACCGATTTCTTGGTCTCATCGCCCGAGAACAGCAGACGCCCGAGCGTCGCGCGCGTGATGAGCTCGTCGTCGGCCTTGCCGGTCCACTGCGACATCCAGGTCAAGAGGTCCATCTTCTCGGTGAACTCGGCCTGCGGGTCCTGCGGCATGTAGCCGGGCTCGGCGTTCTCCACCCAGTTGACGCTGCCGGAGGTCGGCTTGAGCACGCCCGCGATGCAGTGCATGAGCGTGGTCTTGCCGATGCCGTTGGCGCCGATGACGGCGACGCGGTCGCCCGCCTCGATGTTGGTGCTGATGTCCTTCAGCACCCACTCCTCGCTGCCCGGGTAGCGGAACGAGAGCTTGTCGAGGTTGAAGGCCGAGCGGTAGAGCTTCTTCAACTGCTCGAAGCGGATGTAGGGGTTCTGGCGCGAGGACGGCCGGATCTCCTCGATCTTGATCTTGTCGATGGCGCGCTTGCGCGAGGTCGCCTGCCGCGCCTTCGATGCGTTGGCCGAGAAGCGCCGCACGAACTCCTGCAGCTCGGCGATGCGCTCCTGCGCCTTGGCGTTCGAGGCCTCGACCCGCGCCCGCGCCTGCGTCGAGGCCAGCATGAAGTCGTCGTAGTTGCCGGGGTAGACCTTCACCTGCTGGTAGTCGAGGTCGGCGATGTGGGTGCAGACCTGGTTCAGGAAGTGGCGGTCGTGGCTGATGATGATCATCGTCGAGTCCGACTCGTTGAGCACGCCCTCGAGCCACTGGATGGAGTGGATGTCGAGGTTGTTGGTCGGCTCATCGAGCAGCAGCACATCGGGCTTCGAGAAGAGCGCCTGCGCCAGCAGCACGCGCAGCTTCAGGCCCGGCGGCACCTCGCGCATCGGGCCGGTGTGCAGCGCCTCGCCGATGCCGGCGTCCACCAGGATGCTGGCCGCGCGCGCCTCGGCGTCGTAGCCGCCGTACTCCGCGAAGCGAACCTCGAGCTCCGCGGCCCGCATGTAGTCGTCGTCGGTGGCCGCGGGGTCGGCGTAGATGCGGTCGCGCTCGGTCATCGCCGCCCACATCTCGGCGTGGCCCTGCATCACCACATCGATGACGCGCTGGTCCTCGTAGCCGAACTGGTTCTGGCTGAGCTTGCCGAGCCGGAGCCCGGGCTGCAGGATCACCTCGCCCGCGGAGGGCTCGAGGTCGCCGCCCAGGATCTTGATGAGGGTCGATTTGCCGCAACCGTTCGCGCCGATGAGGCCGTAGCGGTTGCCGTCGGTGAACTTGAGCGAAACGCCCTCGAAGAGCGGCTTCGCGCCGAACTGGATGGCGAGATTGACGGTGCTGAGCATGGGGGCGCGGAGTTTAGCGATTCCGCGCCTTGAAATCCCGTGTTTCGGCTATACTTCATGCTCATCTGGGGGCGACCGGCTTCGACGTGGGTTGCGAACCTCCAGGGGCGTGCCGAGGTGCAGAGAGCCTCGTAAAACTTTTCTGCAAACAACTAGTTGCCAACGACAACAACTACGCTCTGGCCGCTTAATCCGGCCTAACCTCCGACCCGCTGGTGCCTGTGCCACGGAACCGGGGGACGCGCTCACAGGATCGCGGACCACCGTGCGACGGGGTGGCTCCGCTAAGAGACACCGTCGCTGGCTGAGCGTCTTCCCTGCTCCTCGGGTAGCGCAAGGCGAGAATCAATGAGAGAGCTACGCGCGTAGATCCTGGAGTCTAGTGCTTGCGGACGCGGGTTCGATTCCCGCCGCCTCCACCATCTCCTCGCGCCTGCCACTTCGGCAGGCGCATGGCCTGAACGGCGGCGCCGGCCCCGCGCGCCTCAGTCGGGCAGGTCGAAGGAATCGTCGGGCGTCGCCGTCTTGAGCCCCAGCTTTTCGTAGAGCTCGGGGCCGAGCCGGCTCTCCGCCGCCTTGCGGCAGGGCAGATACGCGACGCGCTTGCCCTTGCGCTCGACGAGCAGCCCTTCACGCTCCGCAGGCGCACCGCCCTCGCCCCAACGGCCCATCGCCGTGAACACGGTGTAGGCGTATTCACCCGAGCGGAAGCGCAACCACGCGCCGCCGCCGCCGGAATACATCAGCGTGTCCGCCGAAGCGCTGCGCGACGGCGGCGTGGCCTTGGCGGGCAGCGTGATCTCGGGTGTCGCGCCGGGCTTGCCGAAGAAGTACCGCAGCGACCCCGTCTGCGGCGTCGCCGTGCGCGAGGCGCAGACCGACACCTGCTTCGCCCCCGTGCTGCAGTGGAACACCGCGACCTCGGCCGTGGAGCAGAACGACCCGGCCACCGTGGGACCCGACAGGGTCACCGCGTCGGCGCGGACCTTGGCCGCGGGGGCGGTCTGGGCGGTGACGACGATCGGCAGGACGGCGACGATGCCAAAAAAAAGGGCCACGACCGAAGTCGTGGCCCTCTCTGCGGGCATCAGCCCCACATGCTCATCAGAACTTCTGGGTGTACCGGACATAGCCGAAGCGGCCGATGTCGAAGCCACCGTAGTACGACACGTTGGCGCTCGGCTGCGAGTACATCGTCGGCCCGACGCGGTCGAACACGTTGTTCGCACCGACGGCGAGCGTGCCGTTCCACGGCGTGTTCCAGCGGAACTGCACATCGTTGAAGGTGTTACCACCGACATAGTTGCGACGCGTCAGCTGGCTCGTCGTGCCGGTCAGCAGACCGGTCGGACGATCCTGGATGTTGTTGCACTCCAGGTTAGGCGTGGTGGAGCCGGGGATGAAGTAGGTGCAGGTCTCGAACATCTCCGAGTAGTAGCGGGCGTTCCAGCTGACGCCGAAGTCGCCGTACTGCCAGTTGAGGCTGAGGTTGGAGCGGATCTTGAAGATGCCCGGCACCCCGACCGCCGAGATCGGCTTGCGAGGATCGTTGGTGGCGACCGTCACATCCTTGTCGGTGTAGGTGGTGGTCGAGCTGACCGAGAAGTTGCCGAAGCGCTCGGTCGTGAACCGGTAGCCGAGCTCCAGATCGTAGCCCTCGACCTCGCGATAGCCGGCGTTGCGGCTGCCGAAGGAGAGGAAGTTCACATAGCCCTGGGCCGGGTCACGGGTGAACAGCGCCGGCGAACAACGGCTCGTGATCGACTGGACATAGCAGTCCGAGAGGATCTGCGACGGCGAGTCGGCGACGATGGTGTTGTCGATGCGGATGGTCCACCAGTCCAACGCCATGTTCAGACCGGACACGAAACTCGGGCTCCACACGATGCCGGCGGTCTTCGACACGGAGGTCTCAGGCTGCAGGGTCGGGTTGGAACCGGAGGTGAAGGCCACCGGCGTCTGCGCGTTCGGCGCGGTCGCCGGGGTGAAGCCCTGGGCCAGCTGACGGTAGCTGTTGGCCAACGCGCCCATCGCCGTGACGCAGTTCGCACGCGTGGTGGGGTTGGTGGCCGAGCTGCCGAAGTTGGTGTCGCAGGGGTCGGTGAAGAACGAGAAGGTCTGCGAACCGCCGCCGAAGAGATCGGCGATCGTCGGTGCGCGGAAGCCTTCCGCCCAAGTGCCACGGACGAGCAGTCCGTCCATCGGTCGCCACTCGAGACCGATCTTGCTGTTGGTGGTGTCACCGAAGGTGTCGTAGTCCGAGTAACGCGACGCCAGATTGATGTTCAGCTCGTTGACGAGCGGCATATCGGCGAGCACCGGGATGCGCAGTTCGCCGTAGAACTCGTCGACCGTGTACTGCCCCTTGGTCGGGCCGGACGCCAGATTGGTCGATGCGGCCGTGACGGCCAACGGGTCCGGCGTGAAGGCACCGGCCTCCTTGCGGGTCTCGGCACCGACCGCGAAACCGATCGCTCCGGCCGGCAGTTCGAACAGGTCGCCGGTCAGGTTGGCAGAGAACACCGTGGTGGTGGTCTTGCCGGTCGCGTGCTCCTCCTGGAACAGGAAGTCCTGGACGTTCTTGTTGGCGAGGCTGCCCTGCCCGGACTGCCCGAACGGCAGGAACGGGTTCACCGGCACGCAGCTCGTGAACGCGATCGGCGCAGCCGCGGTGCCGCACTGCACGACGCCTTGGGCGTTCAGGAACGAGGGGCCGACCGCCTGAGCGGTGCGCGGGACGTTCCAGTTGCCGTAGGTGGACTGCAGCGAATCGTTGTTGGCATGCAGGTAGCCGACATCCCAGCTGAAGGTGCGGTCCGCGAACTCCAGATCACCGAACAACGTGGCCGTGATCTGGAAGGTCGTCAGGTCGCTGCCGGAGATGCGGGGCACCTCCCAGCTACGACGCCACCAGTTGGTGATGACGCCACCGGTCGGGTTGAAGTAGCTGTTGGCCGCCATCGACGTGCCGAACGAGGCAGCCTGCATCGGAAAGCCGGCCACCTGACGCTCGGATTCGCGCGCGCTGTAGAGCGCGTTGACCCGCAGAGCGACCGCATCGCTGATGTCGTAGGTGCCATCGACGTTGACCGAACGGCGCTTCAGCGGCGTACGCAGATCGGTCTGCAGGTTGGTGTTGCTCTTGTCGGCGATCGAGCCCGGCGTGCAACCCGTGGCCTCGGTGGCGCCGGTGCAGGTGCCGCTGTTGGTGTTCTGGGCGCGGTAGCTGGAGGCGAGGCGCGGATCCGCCCCGGGGATCGGCACAACGCGAGTGCCGGACGCGATGCCCGGGATGGGCGTGGTGGCCGTGGTCTGGAAGCCGCCGAACTGTCCGACGACCGTCCAACCATCGGTCGGATGCAGCGAGCCACGCGGCGTGGACGAATACGGGCGGTCCGCTGCGCTGACGCGGCCCTCCTCCATCCACTCGGCCGCGAGCGAGATCGAGCCCTTCTCTCCGGCGACGCCGGTGATGAAGTCGACCCGCTTGGTGGTGCCGTCGCCTTCGCCATATTCGCCGAAGTAGACGTTGGCGGTGGTGCCGGTGAAGTTGCTGCGGGTGATCAGGTTGATCACGCCACCGATGGCGTCGGAGCCGTAGATCGACGAGGCGCCGTCCTTGAGGATGTCGAGACGCTCGACCGCCACCGAGGGCAGCAGCGACACGTCAGCGAGGCCGCTGGTCGAGACCGGCATACGACGGCCATTGACAAGGACCAGCGTACGCGACGCGCCGAGGTTGCGCAGGCTGATGTAGTTACCGCCCGCGTTCTCACCCGCCGACAGCGGCGATGCGCGGCTGATCGGCGGCGCGCCCGTCACGGTGGTGTTCTGCAAGATGTCGGCGACCGAAGTGAAACCTTGGTTCTCGATATCCTCGCGCGAGATGACCGCGACCGGCTGTGCGGTCTCGGCTTCGGCGCGACGGATACGCGAACCGGTGACGACCACCGTCTCGAGCGAGTCGGCGGACTGACCGGCTGACTGAGCGCTTGCCGTGCCCGGCAGCACGACCAGCGAGGCGGTACCCGCCAGGATGGCCACGCGGATGGCGTGGGAGACAAAAGCGTTGTGGGACATCGTGCTGTTTCCTTCCCCGATTGTTGGTGTTTGGGTCTCGTGAGCGCTGACCGGGCAGCGCACCGACATCCGACTGTAACCCATCCGAAACATCGGCTTCAATTCCGGCGGAGCATTCACACCACGACCTGTATTATCGATGCAACAACCGGATCAGGTCGCGGGCTTTATCATGTCGACCGATGTCGCCTGCCCCGCATGAGCCACCCAAGGACCGCCCTCCCGAAGAGGCACCGCTCAGGGTCTGGCCGTGGCGGGTTCTGGGCCTGAGCTCGGTGACCATCGGCGTCATCAACGCCTTCATCCCGCTGCTGCCGTCCACGGTGTTCCTGCTGATCGGGGCCTGGGCGTTCAGCCGCGGCGCGCCGCACTGGCGGGAGCGCCTGATGGCCCATCCCCGCTTCGGCGCCCCGCTGCGCAATTGGGCGGACGGCGGCCGCGTGTCGAAGCGCGGCAAACGCCTGGCCGCGGGGGGCATGGCGGCGAGCGTCGCGATCTCGCTGTGGATCTACGGGCCGACCGTGCCGGTATTGGCCGTGGCGGCGGGTCTCGCAGGACTTGCGACCTGGCTCTGGACGCGACCTGAACCTCGCGTCGAGTGACTACGGCCGACAGGCCTGGGCCTACAATGAGGTCCATGTCGGACGCC
>Ga0315902_10005736_pt1 | contig 17411 bp, 13 predicted proteins | sample LakEriMetagenome_9_FD_203523 | JGI IMG/M metagenome (GOLD analysis project Ga0315902, IMG submission 203523) | Freshwater fungal communities from buoy surface, Lake Erie, Ohio, United States - Buoy 12 MA117 | ecosystem: Environmental > Aquatic > Freshwater > Lake > Lake biofilm | place: USA...
ATCAAGGCCGCGGTAGAGCGGGCCGGGATCAAGGGTGAGGAAATCGAGCGCGTCTACATGGGCTGCGTGCTGCCCGCCGGTCTCGGTCAGGCGCCTGCCCGCCAGGCGACGATCAAAGCCGGCCTGCCCAAGTCAGTCCAGGCGACAACGGTCAACAAGGTCTGCGGCTCGGGCATGCAGACCTTGATCATGGGGGCCGAGGCCCTGGCTGCAGGCACCATCGATCTGGTTGTGGCGGGGGGCATGGAATCGATGACCAACGCCCCATATCTGCTCAAGAAGCATCGCTCGGGCGCCCGCATCGGCCACGACACGGCCTATGACCACATGTTCCTCGATGGCCTTGAAGATGCCTATGAGCCAGGCCGGGCCATGGGCACCTTCGCCCAGGATACCGCCAACGCCTATCAACTGACCCGCGAGGCCCAGGACGCCTATTCGATCGAATCGCTGCGCCGCGCCCAGGCCGCCATCGCCGATGGTGCCTTCACCAAGGAAATCGCGCCGGTTACCGTCGTCAGCCGCGCCGGCGAAACCGTGGTCGACACCGATGAACAGCCCGGCAAGGGCCGCCCGGACAAGATCCCGACCCTGAAGCCGGCCTTTGCCAAGGACGGCACGATCACCGCCGCCACCTCAAGCTCAATCTCGGATGGCGCGGCCGCGCTGGTCCTGACCCGCGAAAGCGTTGCTTCGGCAAAAGGTGCCAAGCCGGTTGCCAAGGTCATTGCCGTGGCGGCTCACGCCCAGGAGCCGAAGGACTTTACCACGGCACCGGTCGGCGCGATCAACAAGGTCCTGGACCGCGCTGGCTGGTCCCTGAACGATGTCGACCTGTTTGAAGTGAACGAAGCCTTTGCCTGCGTTGCCATGTTCGCAATGCATGATCTTGGCATCCCGCATGAGAAGATCAATGTTCACGGCGGGGCCACGGCGCTGGGCCATCCGATCGGTGCCTCGGGCGCGCGGATCGTCACCACTCTGATTGCGGCGCTCCAACGCCACGGCAAGACCAAGGGCGTGGCCAGCCTGTGCATTGGCGGCGGCGAGGCTACGGCTGTCGCGGTCGAGCTGGTCTGACCGGATAGCCGGGGGTCAGGGCTCCCCTGCCCCCCACAACCGGTCCTGAGGGACGAACCCCTTGCGGGGACCCACGGTCAATTCGCACCAGCCCGCGTCGCAGTCACCCAGCAGGCCGACAATGCCCGGGGAAAGGCGCCACAACAGCTTGGCCCCGGAGTTGCCCTCTGCCCGCATATCAGCCGGTTCACGCCCACGGACATAGGCCGTCCGCTCCCGCGTCAGGAAGCGCGACAGCATCCAGCCCTGCGCCCCGTCGGGATCCTGCACCAGACGCCAACCATCCTTCAGCCGGATAACTTTCAGCGGCAGCTGCGGCCGCTGGTAAACCCAACTGATCTGATAATCCTCACCGGGGCCGACCCGCATGTTCACTTCCGTACTGCGGATCGAAGCCCAATAGGGCACCTTGGCTTCCTGCGCGCTCGCAGGGATCGACAGGCCGGCAAGGACCAGGGACAGCAGCGAAAAGATGCGAAGGTTCATTCCCCGCTGATAGCGCCGAGCTACCGCCGGGTTCAAGCGGCTTGACCGCTCCCCCTGCCCCAGCCTAGCGCAGTGCTTATGCCGATCGTCTCAGACACTCCCCTCGCCCGTCGTGTCCAAGGCAAGCCCAGGGTTCACGTTACCCGCCGGTTGCTTCCGTCGGTCGAGGCCCGAATGGCAGAACTCTTCGACGTTATCACGAATACGGCCGATGCCCCGCTGGGGCGTGATGGCTTGATCGCGGCGATGCGTGACGCCGACGTGTTGGTGCCGACCGTGACTGACCGGATCGATGGCGCGATGCTGGAGGAAGCCGGTCACCGACTTGGCCTGATCGCCAATTTCGGGGCGGGGATCGAACACATCGATCTTGCCGCAGCCCGGGCCAGGAAGATCATCGTTACCAACACACCCGGCGTTTTCACCGATGATACGGCCGATCTGACCATGATGCTGATCCTCTCGGTTCCCCGCCGGTTAGGCGAAGGTAGCCGGCTGGTGCGCGATGGTGCCTGGTCCGGGTGGGCGCCGACCCAGCTGCTGGGCCGCTCGATCGGCGGCAAGCGGCTGGCGATTATCGGCATGGGCCGGATTGGCCAGGCTGTTGCCCACCGCGCCCGCGCCTTTGGCCTGGAGGTGGTCTACCACAACCGCCGCCCGCTGCCCGGAGCGATCGAAAACATGCTTGGCGCCCGCTATGAAGCCGATCTGGACCAGCTGCTGGTCGAAGCCGACATCGTCACGTTGCATTGCCCGGCCGGTGCTGAAACGCATCACCTGATCGACAAGCGGCGCCTGGCGCTGCTCAAACCCGAAGCCTTCCTGATCAACACCGCGCGCGGTGACCTGATCGACGAGGAAGCACTCATTGCAGCGCTGCAAGAGGGCCAGCTTGGTGGAGCGGGCCTCGATGTCTATGCCCGTGAACCGGCGGTCGATCCGCGGCTGATTGCGCTTCCGAATGTCATAACCCTCCCCCACCTTGGCAGCGCCACCATAGAAGGCCGCGCCCATGCCGGGGAAAAGGTGATCGCCAACATCCGCTTCTGGGCGGATGGACATCGCCCGCCAGATCAGGTGTTGCAGGGCTGGGCATAAAGCCGCACCCGACACAACATCGTTGCGCCGCTTGCCTTGCCGGTGCGGGAAATGTTGCTTTACAGCACGACTTTCAGGAATCGGGTCGAACCCGATGCAGGGGAGATGCGGGGTATGCGTAAAGCTCTGGCAGCGGCCGTAATCATGGCTGGCCTTTATTGGCCGATGGTTGCTCATGCCCAGGCAACGGTAGAGGCAGCCACGCTCGACAGCGGCGACACGGCCTGGATTCTGACCTCGGCTGCGCTTGTTCTGTTGATGACCATGCCAGGCCTTGCCTTGTTCTACGGTGGGCTGGTCCGCGCCAAGAACTTCCTGTCAGTCCTGCTGCAAGTCGGCGCAATTGCCGCGATCGCATCAGTCTTGTGGGTTATGGTAGGGTATACTCTGGCCTTCGGCGACGTGACCAACGGCTGGCTCGGCGCGGGCAATGCCTGGATGCTGATCGGTACCGAGCAGATGCTCCGGGGCGAGCTTACCATTACCGAGCGCACCTTTGCGCTGTTTCAACTCACTTTCGCGGCAATCACCCCGGCGCTGATGGCCGGGGCATGGGTCGATCGTGCCCGGTTTGGCTGGGTCGTCGGCTTTTGTGCGCTGTGGGGTCTGGTGGTCTATGCTCCGGTGGCCCACTGGGTCTGGGGCTCGGGCTGGCTCGCCAGTTCAATCGGTACGCTCGATTTCGCAGGCGGTATTGTCGTGCACACCACTGCGGGCATTTCAGCGTTGGTGGCCGCCCTGCTGATCGGCCGGCGCAATGGCTTTCCGAAAACACTGATGCTTCCCCATTCACCGTCGCTGACAATGGCCGGCGCGGCGCTGCTGTGGGTGGGTTGGTTCGGCTTCAATGGCGGGTCTGCACTCACCGCAAGCGACGATGCCGCCAGTGCGATTATCAATACCCATCTGGCAGCGAGCGTTGCGGCGCTGGTATGGCTGCTGATTGAACGACTTACCGTGGGCAAGCCGACGTCAGTGGGTTTCGCGACCGGCGCCATTGCCGGGCTGGCGACCGTAACACCGGCCGCGGGGTTCATTTCGCCCGGCGGCGCGATAATTTTGGGCGCTGTCGCAGCAGGGGTTTGTTACCCAATGATCCAGGTGGTGAAGAAGACGCTGCAAATCGACGATTCGCTGGATGTGTTCGCCGTGCACGGCATGGGCGGGATCACCGGTTCGCTGTTGCTGGCAGTCTTCATGTCGCCTGCGCTGGGCGGCACTGGTTATGCGGAGGGGATCGGGATGATCAACCAGCTGGCCGCTCAGGCCGTTGGGGTTGGGGTCGTCGCCTTGTGGTCCGCCATTGCCTCAGCGATCATCGCCGTTCTGGTCAGCCTGGTATTCCCGATGCGCGTCGGGGAAGATGCCGAGCGCGAAGGACTGGACATCACGAGCCATGGTGAGCGCGCTTGGGAGCTGGACTGAGCGACACATGAGCGAGAGCAGCACAACTGCATCGCCCACATCGCCCATGTCGGCACGGCGCACTGCCGCGCTCAGCTTTACCCTTGCAGGCCGGGCAGGCCGCACCGAACTGGCCAGCTATATCCTTGCTGCGGTGTTCATGACCCTGCTGGTATCATTCGCGGCAGCGCTGTTGTTCGAGTATGAAGTCCGACACCTAGTTCGTAACGCTCTGGCCATTATCCTGGCAGTTCCCGTACCAGCCCTGCTGGTCCGCAGACTGCACGATCAGGACCGTACCGGCGCACTGGTCTGGCTTGCTGCGCCAGCGGTTGGATTGTGGGCAGTCCGCACCGTCATCAGTGCAACCAGTGGGATCGACGGGCGCATTGCTTTTGACAGGTGGACCTGGCCGCTCGATTGGTTCGTCATCCTCGCCAACCTGGCACTGGTGATCCTGTTGATCATGCCTGGCAGTCCGGGTGCCAATCGCTTCGGACCCGATCCGCGCGCCTGATCAGGTGAACTGCTTGAGGACTTCCCCGATTGCCTCGATCCCTGCCCGGGCACGCGGGAAAGCGAGGTGGCGGCAGTCCACTTCGAATGCCGCATCGCGCTCTCCTTCACGGCCTGCAGCCGCAGCCGGCGCGACAATACCGTCCCGCTGCGACCATAGCGCATAGGTCGGCACCGGTGGCTTGACCGAAAGTTCAACTTCTAGCGGCGGCCGATCAACCGGATGATCGTTCAGGAACTCGTACAACCGCCAGGCATTGTTGGCCCGCAATGATCCTGAAAAGGGGCTGCCAAGCGAGACAACCACAGCGATGTGCTCTGGCACAAGCTTGGCCACCTCCCGGGCAAACACCCCGCCAAGGCTCCAGCCAACGAGTGCTACGGACCGGCCATGATGATTGGCAATGTCCGTCACCCGAGCAACGAGGCGATCCAGCAGGTCAGCCCGGGCGCCCCAGTTGGTGCCCATCTGCCAGCCATGTGCCCAATAACCCGCCGCGTGAAGCGAGCGGCGCAGCCGGATCGTCGCAAGGTCGGCGGTCAGATAACCGGGCAGGACCATGACTGGCAGCCCCCCACCCGCCGGCATGGCGACCGCCGGCAGAAACGGGCTTGCCAGCATCGCAGGCACTTCCAGCGCCTCCGCTGCCCACAACCCTAGAGGAGGCGCGGCAGCAGACAGCGTCGCTCCAGCTGGATCAGTCGCCGGTAAGGATCCGGTCGACAAGCTGCTTCACCGTCGGGGTGAAATTGTTGGAGTAAAAGGGGTCCTGCTTGAACCGGTATGCGGCGTGGCCGGCAAACATCAGGTTCTGATCAACATCATCCCCATGGGCTATGGCCTGCAGTGTTTTTTGAATGCAGAAGCTGCGCGGATCGGCCAGGCGCCCGGTCGTGTAATCGTCATGGTCCTTCCATGATGAGAACCCGCAATGGCTAAGGCACCCCATGCAGTCCTTCTGGTCCTGCTGGATGACGCCGCGCTCCTCGGGGGTGACGAAAACCACGGTATCATCGGGCGTTCTCAGGGCATCTGTATAGCCTTGGGCCGCCCATGCCCGGGCCCGATCCAGATCACGCGGAGCGACCCAGAAGTTCTTGCCGCGCACCCCGACATCAAGCTGGGCGGTATGCTCACCAGCCTGAACCTTTGAGTACGGAATTTGCCGCTCGGACCGCGCTTCAAGCGCCCGCAGGAACGGGTTGCGCACCGCCGAGGAATAGAACCCGGTGGGTGAAAACTTGTGCAGCAACACGTCACCGGGTTCGAGCGTGCGCAGGTGATCTTTCCAGGCCTGCGGAATCGGGCTTTCCTCGGTCAGCAGCGGACGGGTGCCATACTGGAAAGCAATCTTGCCCAGTTCCGGGTTGTCGATCCAATGGTCCCACTCGCGCAGGAACCAGACGCCGCCAGCCATGACGATCGGTACCTCTTCCGATACCCCTTCGGCCCGCATCGTGTCTCGCAGCGCCTTGACCCGCGGATAGGGATCTTCCGGCTTGAGCGGATCCTCCGCATTGGACAAGCCATTGTGGCCACCGGCCAGCCAGGGATCCTCATAGACCACCGCGCCCAGCCATTCCGGCACCTTGTGGTAAGCACGCTTCCACAGGGCGCGGAAGGCACGCGCAGAACTGACGATCGGCAGGTAATAGACCCCAAATCGAGCCGCGATTTCAGACAGTTTGTAAGGCATCCCAGCGCCGCAGGTCACACCGGTGACGAGCCCTCGCGCCTTGTCCAATACGCCTTCGAGAATTTGCTGAGCCCCGCCCATTTCCCACAGGACATTGATATTGATTGCGCCTCTGCCGGAGGCGATGTCATGGGCGCGGCGAACCTGCTCTACCGCGCCGTCGATGCCATAGCGGATCAGCTCGTCGTGACGCTCGCGCCGGGTCATGGCGTTGTAGACCTGTGGAACAATCTTGCCTTCGGCATCATAGCTATCAGCATTGACCGCGCTCACCGTGCCGATGCCGCCCGCTGCCGCCCAGGCACCTGAACTGGCATGATTGGTAGCCGAAACGCCTTTGCCGCCCTCGATCAGCGGCCAGACTTCGCGACCGCCATAAAGAATCGGCTTTAATCCCTTGAAACTCATTGCGTTCCAGTCTTCCCCTTGGCCGTATTGCACGGCTTGATTGCGCCTGGTTCAGGGCGCGGTCCCACCGCTTCGAACTGCGCGTAGTAACCGTTGAGCTCAGGTCTACGCACAAATTCAACTAGGCGAAAGCCCACCGCAGCAAATTCACAAAACAGCAGCGTTGGTGGAATGCCGTGCCGGTCCGTCGGCCGATCCACATCGACAACAATTACCTGCCCGCCAGGTTTCAATGCCGGCCGCATCCGCCACAGCAAGGCATAAGGCTCAGTAACCTCATGGTACATGTGGACCATGAAAATACGGTCGAAACTGTTGGACGGTAACTTTGGATCATCCGGGGCGCCGGTCTTGATCGAGACATTGTCCAGACGTTCGCGCTCAACCCGCTGGCCCAGTCGCTGAATTGCCCCGGGATCGATGTCTTGCGCCAGCACCCGCCCCTTCAAGCCGACGCGATCAGCCAGGCGCACCGTGTAATAGCCCTCACCCGCGCCGATATCGGCAACGGTGGTGCCTTCCTTGATCGCGGCGAGGTCCATGACCACTTCCGCTTCGCCGCGGTTGTCCCGCTGATCCTCATTGCCGAACTCATTGCCGGCCAGATCTGAAACCGGCCGCCACGGTTGCGGGAATTCCCGGGCTGTTTCCGGTCGACCGTCATCTGCGGTCGGGCTGCAGGCAGCCAGCAGAACCAGGAGAAGGTAGCAGGCCCACCTCAATCGGCGTCCTCCACGTCAACCTTCTCACCCGTCACGCGCTGCGCCAGCGCCGCTGCCATAAACGGGTCAAGCGCACCGTCCAGCACGTCATCCGGCGTGGGCGAGGTCACGCCCGTGCGGAGGTCTTTCACCATCTGGTACGGTTGCAGCACATAGGAGCGGATCTGGTGCCCCCATCCGATGTCGGTCTTGGCCGCATGCTCTGCGCTGGCCGCTTCCTCTCGCTTGCGCATTTCCTCTTCATAGAGACGCGACTTCAGCATTCCCATGGCGATTTCGCGGTTCTTGTGCTGGCTGCGGTCTTGTTGACTGGCGACAATGATGCCTGACGGAACGTGGGTAATGCGCACCGCCGAGTCGGTCGTGTTCACGTGCTGGCCGCCCGCACCGGAGGCCCGATATGTATCGATCTTGAGGTCCGCCGGATTGATATCAATCGAGAAACTATCATCGATGACCGGATAGACCCAAACCGAACTGAAACTGGTGTGGCGACGAGCCGAGCTATCATAAGGACTGATCCGGACCAGACGGTGCACACCGCTCTCGGTCTTGGCATAGCCATAGGCGTTCTCGCCCTTGACGAGGATGGTGGCCGACTTGATGCCCGCCTGTTCGCCTGACTGGTATTCGATCGTATCGGTCTTGAAGCCGCGCTTGTCCGCCCAGCGGGTGTACATGCGCAGCAGCATTTCCGCCCAGTCCTGGCTTTCGGTGCCACCAGCCCCGGCGTGGATTTCGATGTAGGTATCGTTGCTGTCCGCCTCACCGGCCAGCAAGGCTTGGACCTTGTCGGCATCAGCTCGATCCGCCAGGCGGGCCAGTGCCTCCACGCCTTCGTCGATGGTGGCTTCGTCGCCCTCCATCTCGCCCAGTTCAACGAATTCAATCGCATCAGCCATCTGGGCAGAGATGTCATTGACCGTACCCACCGCAGCTTCAAGGCGGCGGCGCTCCTTCATGACCGCTTCGGCTTCCTTGGGATTATCCCACAGCTTGGGATCCTCCACCCGGGCATTCAGCTCGTCGAGTCGGCGCAGGGCCCGCTCCCAGTCGAGGAACTTGCGGACCAGCGTCAAGGCAGCTTCGATCCGGTCGATATGGGCCTGCCCTTCGGCACGCATGACACGATTACTCCATTAGCCGCGGGGCGCACCCGCTTGCCGCCCGCTTAGCGAAAGGCCTTCGATTGTAAAGCTGTGTGCGCCTGACTAGCGCTTCTTCTCTGCGCGCAGCGCTTGCACCGCTGCCAGCGTCAGGCGAACGTGATCCTTGTAATTCATGTCCGAGTGAACGAACCGTACCCGTCCGTCCTGGCCGATCACATAGCTGGTGCGGGTAGTCAGACCGGTTGAAACGCCATCGCGCTTCAGATCCACATCATAGGCTTTGATGACTTCTGGCTTGGCAATCGCAACGGCGAACTTGTCCCGGCAGGCTTCGGTCGAAAAGCGCATCAGGGTTGGCAGATCATCGGCCGACATGCCGTAAACGGTTGCACCGGCAGCTGCGAATTGGGGCGTGGCATCGGCAAACGCCTTCGCTTCGAGGGTACAACCTTCCGTGAACGCCTTCGGATAAAAATACAGCACAACCGGGCCTTTGCGCAACGCAGCGCGAAGATTGAAGGCAAAGGGCTTTCCTGCTTTTGCACCCTGGGTAGCAAAAACCGGGGCTGCCGCTCCCTTGGGGAGATTTGCTGCTGCAGGCGAGATCACGGCTGCTGCGGCGAAAAGCGTAACCGCGAAGCGAAGGGTCATTTTGTGCTCCTGTTACTGGATCGTTACCGTGGTATCAGACCCAATCGCTGGTCCAGCGCCGCCTTCAACCCCGCCATCTCCGGCACCGGTCGATTCTGTAGCCTGTGATCCACGGCGGATTGTTGCGATCAGGGCATCGCGCTGTTTGGCAAGCTCATCCTGCCTTGTCACCCGGCGCGCTTCGGTATCAGCCTTGAATGCTTCCCAGATGATCCCCGATCTGGGGTCGCTGGTCGGGCTGCCGGCGAACACTCGGCTACCGGAAACGCGATCGATCTTGACCCAGTGGATATTGGCCGGGGCGACAAAGGGCTTTTCGCTCCAGCGATTGCGGGATTCCTGGATGAATTGCTTGAACATCGGCGCGGCAATCGAGCCACCTTGCGCATAGCCGCCAAGCGAGCGCGGCTGGTCATGACCGAGGTAGACCGCACCGACCAGATCCTGCGAACCGCCTGCGAACCAAACGTTGGTCGGTCCGGTGGTCGTCCCGGTCTTGCCAAAGAGCGGCAAATTGAGATCGCGCAGTACCGTTGCAGTGCCGCGGGTCACCACGCCTTCAAGCATGTGCACTACCTGGAAAGCCGTGCGGGGGTCCATCACCTGCTTGCCGCGCGGCGCGAGCCGCGGCATCGGCTTGCCGTCCCATTCAGCCATGCTGCAATTGGTGCAACGCCGGTTGTCGGACTTCCAGATCACCTTGCCATTGCGATCCTGGACATAGTCGATCAGCGTAGTCGGGAACTGGATCCCGTTGTTGGCCAGGGCCGCATAGGCATTTGCCATCTGCAGCACGGTCGTTTCACCCGCCCCCAGCGCGAACGACAGATAGGGCTGATACTTGCCAATCCCGACCCGCTCAATCGTCCTGACCACATTGTCCATGCCAGCGTCATTGGCAATCCGGATGGTCATCAGGTTGCGCGATTGTTCAAGCCCCCAGCGCATCGTGTGGGTGCCACCGGCGCCGCGCATATCGAAGTTGCGGAAGCATTTCTGGCCAAGCTGCGCCCCCTGGTAGACGCAAAACTGACCATCCAGCACTTCGCTCGCCGGGGTCATGCCAAAGTCAAGGCCGGTACTGTAGACGAATGGCTTGATCGTCGAGCCCGGCTGGCGCTGGGCCTGGGTAGCGCGATTGAAACTGCCAAGACCGGCATCAAACCCGCCCTGCAAGGCCAGCACGCGCCCTGAATTGGGATCGACGACGGCCATGCCGCCCTGCACCTCGGGCAACCCCTTGACTGTCCAGGCCGATCCGCCTGCAGGCGCCGCAGGAACCACATCGCCAGCTTTCAACGCGTCCGGCAAACCGGTCAGCGGAGCACGGGTGCCATCGGCAAAGCCGATCTCAGCCTGGTTACCGCGCCGCGACAGCACCGCCCCGACCCGCCAGTTCTGGTAGGACACCGACTTGTTAAGCAGGGCCAGCTGCGATTGCCAGGTGTCGCCATCCACATTGATCCGATCAATCGGGCGCTGCCATCCGCGCGACCCGTGGTAACGCAGCAGGCCCGCGCGCAGTGCATTCTGTGCCGCCTTCTGCAGCTGCGGATCAAGCGAAGTCCGGACCCACAGGCCGCCGGCGTAGACACTGTTCGGTCCGTCCTCGGCCTTTTCGCCGTACTTCTCGATCAAAAGCCGGCGGACATCTTCGACAAAGTATCCAACCGATGCATCAAAGGCTTCCGCCCGCCGAGGGATCAGGCCAAGCGGCTGGGCCTTGGCCTCCGCCGCCTGAGCCTCGGTTGCCCAACCATTGTCGACCATCTGGTCAAGCACGTAATTGCGCCGGGTCAGTGCAAGCTGCTCGTTGCGAGCGCGGCCATACCGCTCCGGGGCCTTGGGCAGGATTGCCAGAAACGCAGCTTCATGCAGCCTGAGCTCACCCACATCCTTGCCGAAATAGGCCCGCGCAGCAGCCTGGACACCAAAACTCTGCCGCCCGAGCGGAATTTCGTTGAGGTACAGCTCAAGGATCTGCTGCTTGGTCAGCACGCCTTCGATCCGGCTGGCGAGGATCATTTCCTTGAGCTTACGGGTAATCGAGTACTCGTCCCCGATCAGGATGTTTTTGGCCACTTGCTGCGTGATGGTAGAACCGCCGACAGCGCGTTCACCGGAACCAAGCTTAGAGACGTAGTCGATCACTGCCCCGGCAAATCCGGTGTAATCGATTCCACCGTGCGACCAGAAGGTCTTGTCTTCAGCAGAAAGATAGGCGTTGATCAGCGGCTCCGGGAAATCGACAAACCGCAGTTGCACCCGCCGCTCTCGGGCATAGGAATACACGATCTCGCCATTCACGCCTCGCACCATGGTTGGCAAGGGCGGCTGGTAGGACAGCAGGCGATCAGCCGAGGGCAGGTTACGGAGAACGCTGACCCACAGCACGAAGTACAACAGCAGGAGACCGCCGATGGCATAGCCAAAAGTGCGAAAGCGCTTGCTGCTGCGCCAATTGGCACCGAACTGCACTGCCAGAGGATGCTCCCGCAGCCGGGTCAACAGACCTCCCGCTTCGCGGCGGATACGGAAACGGAAGGATTCGGCCTGATCGGTCATCTTGGCGGGGCTGATAGCACGGACAAAGTCTGCCGGGAAAGACGCGATTGGCCAGTTCAGCGGGCTGCAGTTGCAGGCAATTGCTGGCGGGCAAAATAGATCCGGATGGCGCTGGCCACCGACTGTGCAAAGGCCTGACGCCCTTCGGGCGAAGCGAGGCGCCCGGCGTCGGTATCGTTGTTGATGTACCCCGTCTCGAACAGGACTGACGGATTGTCGGGCGATTTTAGCACCGCAAAGGCGGCAGACTGCAAAGTGGTTTCGCGAAACGGCAACCGTTCCTGGCCTTCACGAATGATCAGCCGTCCAAAGTCTTCCGACTGAGCCTGGACCTTGCGCTGGGTCAGATCGACCAGCCAGGAGCCAACGGTATCGCTGGTTTCGGCAATGCGTATGCCATTAACCTCGTCGGCGGCGTTTTCCCGTGCGGCGATCCGCTCGGCAGCCTCGTTGCTGCCCTTCTCCGATAGGACATAGACCGTTGCACCGCTCGCACCGCTGCTAATCTCCGTGCTGTCAGCATGGATCGAGATAAACAGGTCAGCCTTAAGGCGGCGCGCGATCGCGGGGCGTTGCGGCAAAAGCAGGTAGCGATCGTCTTCACGCGTAAGTGCGACGCGCACCCCGCCCTGCCGCAGCAACTCGTCGCGCAGAGCGAGCGCCAGGCGCAGCACCAGGTCCTTTTCCTGCAATGGGCCATTGATGGCGCCAGGGTCCTTGCCACCATGCCCGGGATCAATCACGACCAGTGGCCGGCTGGCATCAATCGGGCCACGAACTGGTGGCAAATCTGCGCCGGTGTCGCTGTCTGGCAGGTCCACTCTGACGACATAGCCATAACCGCGTCCGGGTGCACCGAAAGCACGATCGGCTGCAACCATTGCCGCAAAGACCCCGATCGGGGCCATAAACAGGGCAATGAGCGTAATCGCGCGACGCATGACAGACGGGTGCTAACCCCCGGATTCTGCGGAATCAATGCCAACCCGCACATCGTCCCCTCTTTGCAACATGTCCTTGCCGCACCGGATGCCGGATGCTAGGCATCAGTTTGCGAAAAGCTTCAGATAGCGCCGGCGACGGCACGCAGAGCGGCTATCGCAAGGAATTCCGGGACCTTTTGCCCGGACGCACAGGTTGATGTCGGAATGAAAAGTGGTTCGTTGCCTGCCAAGTCCCAGCCCTTCGGGGCGGCGGCCGTGCAGGTTTTCGGGCCGGTGCGTCACTCTATCCCGCACCTGATCCTTCCCGCAGACACACACCACGCCGCTGGTTGGCATCATGCCACCAGCTCAGCCCATGCCGCCGCCATCCTTACCGGGCGCTTGCCCGCGGCTGGCGGCTGTTTCGCATACAAACGCGCCACGCGCACCGGTTACGGCCTTCACAGGCTGAACCTGCCCTGGCGTGCACGGAGATTTATCAATGACCATGCGCATGCTTATCGATGCGCGCCACCAGGAAGAGACCCGGGTGGCGGTGCTGAAGGGCAACCGGATTGAAGAATTCGACTTTGAATCTGCCGAACACAAGCAGATCAAAGGCAACATCTATCTTGCCAAGGTAACCAGGGTCGAGCCTTCGCTTCAGGCTGCCTTTGTCGATTTCGGCGGGAACCGTCACGGCTTCCTGGCGTTCAGCGAAATCCACCCTGACTACTACCAGATTCCCAAGGAGGACCGCGAGGCCCTGCTCGCGGAAGAAGCCGCGCACGCCGAGGAAGAAGCCGCCCTGCGCGCCATCGCCGAGGGTGAGGAAGATTTCGTGGGCGATGACGAGCTGGGCGAAAGCCTGGCCGATGACCTTGCGGGCACCACCCACGAGCATCATCACGACGAAGATGACTTCGGCGGCGTGACTGAGGTCGACACCGCCGAAAAGGACGAAGTTGCTACCATCGAAGACGGCGCAATCGAGAACGCCTTCGATCACGACAGCGAGGAAGCCGCCGAAGCGCGCGGTGAAGATCGCCCCCGCCGCGGTCGTCGCCGTCAGGGTGGGCGCGGCAAGGCCAAGGAAGCGGACGAGGTCCGCGCGAAGCGCATGGCGCTGCGCCGCCGCTACAAGATTCAGGACGTGATCCAGCGCCGCCAGGTTTTGCTGGTTCAGGTTGTCAAGGAAGAGCGCGGCAACAAGGGCGCTGCCCTGACTACCTATCTCAGCCTGGCCGGCCGCTACTGCGTGCTGATGCCGAATTCGAGCCACGGCGGCGGCATCAGCCGCAAGATCAGCTCGGCCGCCGACCGCAAGCGACTGAAGTCGATCATCGCCGAGATGGACCTGCCCAAGACCATGGGCTGCATCGTCCGGACTGCCGGACTTCAGCGCACCAAGACCGAGATCAAGCGCGACTTCGACTATCTGGCCCGCCTCTGGGACGATATTCGCGAAACCACTCTGAAGAGCACTGCCCCGGCGCTCATCCACTCTGATAGTGACCTGATCAAGCGCGCCATCCGCGACATCTACAATCGCGAGATTGAGGAAGTGGTGGTCGAGGGTGAATACGGCTACCGCCTCGCCCGCGACTTCATGAAGATGCTGATGCCGAGCCATGCCAAGCGGGTGAAGCACTACGCCGATCCGGTACCGCTGTTCCAACGCTATGGCGCCGAGGACCAGCTGACCGCGATGTACGATCCGGAAGTCCAGCTGAAGAGCGGCGGCTATATCGTGATCAACCCAACCGAGGCGCTGGTCTCGATCGACATCAACTCCGGCCGCTCAACCAAGGAACACGGGATTGAGGCGACCGCCCTCAACACCAACCTTGAGGCTGCGCGCGAAATCGCCCGCCAGCTGCGCCTGCGCGACATGGCCGGCCTGGTGGTGATCGACTTTATCGACATGGAATACGGCTCGAACGTCCGCAAGGTCGAGAAGGCCATGAAGGACGCGCTCAAGAACGACCGTGCCCGGATCCAGGTCGGCCGGATCTCCAGCTTCGGCCTGATGGAAATGAGCCGCCAGCGCCTTCGCACCGGCGTGCTCGAGGCAACCACCCGCCAGTGCCCGCACTGCGATGGCACCGGCCTGGTGCGCACGGCATCCAGCGCCGGCCTGTCAGCGCTGCGCCTGATCGAAGACGAAGCCGCCAAGGGCAAGGGTTCGATCATTTCGCTGTTCGCCAGCACCGAGGCGGCGGTATACCTGCTCAACGCCAAGCGCGCCGACCTTGCGGAAATCGAAGCCCGCTACGGTGTAAGGGTAGAAGTACTGCCAGAGGGCGAGAACGAAGGCGCCAAGATGCGCGTCACCTCGTCCGGGCCGCGCCCCGAATTCGTGCCCAAGTTCGAAGCGATCACTTTTGAAGACGACGACGAGGTCGAGGCCTTCGAAGACGAGGACGAAGACGATCGCGACGAAGATCGCGGTGGCCAGCGTGACGGACGCCGCGATGACGGTGAAGGCCGCGGCAAGCGTCGCCGGCGGCGTCGGCGTCGTGGCGGCCGGGATCGGGAAGAAGGTGATGCGCCTGAAGCGGGCGATGCCGACGACAATGGCGACAGCGATGAGGGTGATGAGGATCGCACCGACGATCAGCGCGCCGAAGGTGACGAGGACGAAGGGCAGCGCAAGCGCCGCCGTCGTCGCCGCCGTGGTGGCCGTGGCCGCAACGGCAACCGTGACGAAAACAGCGAAGCCGAGGGTGACAACGAAGCTGCCGACGACGCTGCCGCCGAAGTTGCAGAGCCTGTAGCCGAAGAAGCAGAGGCAGCGCCTGCCAAACCCAAGCGGACCCGCAAGAAGGCCGTAAAGGTCGAGGAAGCGGTTGAAGCAGCGTCACCTGTCGCAGCTGACGCTGCTCCCGTAGAGGAAGCTCCGGCCAAGCCGAAGCGGAGCCGCAAAAAGGCGGCAGAGGCCGAAGCTCCGGCCGAGGCACCCGTTCCCGCCGAAGAACCGGCTCCGGTTGCGGAAGCCGCCCCGGCCAAGCCCAAGCGCAGCCGCAAAAAGGCTGCAGAGGCTGAACCGGTTGCGACTGCTCCGGAGGATGGTCAACCCGAGGGCGGAGCCGAAACGGACGATGCCGGTGAAGGCGCTCCTCGCCGTAGCGGCTGGTGGCAGCGGACATTCGGCAACTGATTGAAAGTCAATTGCCAAAAGGAACAGGGCCGGGCAGCTAGCGTTGCCCGGCCCTGTTCACTTCTGTTCCTAACCGACCTTCGTCGCCAGGCCCCACTCCATCCAACCGGCGATGCGAGGCATCTTGGGAGCAAACCGGGCACCAATCGGCTCAACGGCAAAACCACCTTGCTGGATCGCGGAGCCAACTGGACGGGTCAGATGGCAACCGCCGGCGATCCGTTTCCAGAACGGTTCGACGCGGCGTTGCCACAGCGCCACCCCCGGATCGGGCGCAGCGCCATGCTCGGCGAACAGGAGGACACCGCCTGGACGCAAGACGCGGTGCAATTCAGACAAGGTCCGCGCCGGGTCATCGACCGAACAGAGCGTGTAAGTGCAGACCACGCTATCGAAGCTATTGTCAGCAAAGGGGATATCCTCTCCGCAACCCAGTTTGATCTCGTGAGCCCAGCCTTTCGCCGCCGCAGCCTCGCGCGCAAACTCCAGTCCCTTCACTGAAGGGTCAATGCCAGCGTATGATGTGATCCGGGCTGAATCGTAGAACTGCTGATTGATCCCGCCGCCGCAACCAAGCTCGAACACGGCGCCACGCGCCTGTGGCACGACTTGCGAGCGGATCTTCATGATCTGTGGCCCTGAACAGGCGCAGCGGATCAGGCGCGGAACAACGTGCTCATCATACCAGCTTGCCAGCCCCATGGCCTCTTCCCTTCCTGTTGTGCCCAAGCCATGATGCCACAAACACGACAGGGGGAAAGCCACAATGCAGATCTATCGCACGCCTGAAGAACGCTTTGCCGAACTGCCGGACTTTCCGTTCTCTCCCCATTATTGCGAACTGCGCAGCGGCCTGCGCGTGCATTATCTCGATGAAGGCCCACGCGATGGGCGGCCAGTCCTCCTCATGCACGGGGAGCCAACTTGGGCCTATCTGTGGCGCCACATGATTCCGCTGCTGACCGCGCGCGGATTTCGCGTCCTGGTGCCGGATCTGATCGGCTTTGGCCGGTCAGACAAACTGCTAGGACAAGGCAGCTATTCCTACGCCGGGCAAGTGGCGTGGATGCGGGAGTGGGTCGAAACCCTTGATCTCAAGGGCGTGACCCTCGGCTGCCAGGACTGGGGCTCGTTGATCGGCCTGCGTGTGGTCGCTGAAGTGCCGGACCGGTTTGCCGCAGTTGCCCTGTCAAACGGTGGCTTGCCCGACGGCCAGGACGCACCGCGCGCTTTCGCCATCTGGCGCGCATTTGCCAAGTATAGCCCGGTATTCCCGATCGGCCGGATCGTGGCCAAAGGCACCCGCCGGGAACTGAACAGTGCGGAGGTGGCAGCCTATGACGCGCCCTTCCCGAACCGCGCCAGCAAGGCGGCAGCACGCGCCTATCCGCCGCTGGTTCCGTTCAAGGGCAATGTCGCCGTGCCCGACCAGCTTAGGGCGTGGGATGTCTTCCGAAAGTGGGAGAAGCCGTTCCTGCTGTGTTTTTCGGATGGAGATCCCATCACGCGCGGTGGCGATGCGGTCTGGCTCGAGCGGGTGCCCGGAACCCGCGGTGTGGCGCATCGGACACTGAAAGGCGGGCACTTCATTC
>Ga0315902_10005742_pt1 | contig 17400 bp, 17 predicted proteins | sample LakEriMetagenome_9_FD_203523 | JGI IMG/M metagenome (GOLD analysis project Ga0315902, IMG submission 203523) | Freshwater fungal communities from buoy surface, Lake Erie, Ohio, United States - Buoy 12 MA117 | ecosystem: Environmental > Aquatic > Freshwater > Lake > Lake biofilm | place: USA...
TGCATGCCAGCGCTGCATGAAGGAGAGAAAGCAAGATGCTGCCGCAATACATCGCCAAGGTCGCCCTTACCTCGGCTGTCATCGTTGGTGTGTCCGAGATAGCCAAACGCAGCACACTGGCGGCCGCTGTTTTGGCTTCGCTGCCGCTGACGTCGCTGCTGGCGTTCGTCTGGCTCTACTCCGAGACTGGGGACGCACAAAAGATCGCCTCCTTGTCGCACAGTATTTTCTGGCTCGTGCTGGCGTCGCTGCCGTTCTTCCTGATCCTGCCCGCCCTGCTCAACGCGGGCTGGGGCTTCTGGGCCAGCATGGGCGTCGCGTCGGGCAGCGGCGTGATCGCTTATCTGGGGATGACGTACTGCCTGACTCGGACGAGTCTGGCGGGCTGAGTCGCGGCTATCAACTTCTGCGACTCCTGCGTGACCGTGCGCCAGTATCCAGAAGCCTCCGACCGGACAGCAGCCACGGCACGGTAGGCGGGGTTCTTGGTGTCGAGGATGAGTTTCGAGGCCGTGAGCAGTTCCCGGTCGGCATGAAACGCTCGGGCCGCTGTCGTGCGCTGTTCGGGGGCGAGGGTCTTTCGGACGCCGAGCCACGTAAAGGCGAGCCTGACGGCAGCCATGGTCGTGCGAAGTCTCTGGGCGGCGTTGGGGGTGGTCTGGGTGACGGGCGTGTTGGTTGGTTGGGTTGTTGACCGGCTCGTGGTGTGTTGGCCGGTGTCGTGGGATGTGGTGGTTGCGGTGGACATGAAATGGTTCCTGAGTTGTTGAACCGGGGAGGGGCTTGTGTGAGGTTTGCCGGGAAAGCGGCTCACAGTTTTGGGCAGAACTCTTCACCACTGTGAGGTGCCAGATTCCCGGTTGTGGGGACGGGGATTCAGGGTTTTGGCTGGTTTTGCAAGTTTCCGTCCTTTTTTGGGGATCGGCACGGGGTTTGCGTTGTTCTCCGGTAGTGAGGTGATGCGTGTGGTTCGTAATCCACACACACACACACACACACGGGGTCTCGGTCATGAGAAAGTCCATGGTTTCGTTCGCCCGTCTGTCCCGCGTCGCTGCCCTCGTCGTTGCCCTGCTTGGTTCGCTGGCCGTTTCCGCCCATGCCGTCACGATCGACTGGGTGACGGTGGGCGATCCGGGCAACACGGCTGACACCACGACCTACGGTGCCGTGGCCCATGAGTTCCAGATCATGAAGTACGAGTTCACGAACCAGCAGTACACCGACTTCCTGAACTCGGTGGCGGCGACCGACACCTACTCGCTGTACAACTCGCAGATGGGCAGCGATGCCCGCGGTGGCATCACGCGAAGCGGTGCATCGGGTTCTTATACCTACGCCGTCAGGTCCAACATGGGCGACAAGCCCGTGAACTACGTGAATTGGTTCGATGCGGCGAGAGTTTCCAACTGGCTGATGAACGGAGGGACGAGTTCGTCGAGCACGGAGACTGGTGCCTACACGCTCATAGGCGGTCAAACGAGCGGCACTGCCCCTGCGGTGAACTCCGGCGCGACGTTCTACATCCCGACGGAAGATCAGTGGTACAAGGCGGCGTACCACAAGGGCGGGAGCACGAACGCGGGCTACTGGGACTACGCCACGCAGAGCGACACGGCCCCCACGGAGGTAACGTCTGGTACTACTGGAATTGGCTCCGCAGGCAGCACAGGGAACTTCGCGAACTACAACTCTACGGCATCGTGGAACGGCCAGACGGGCAACGTGACGACGGTGGGCACCAATGGCGGCGCAAGTGCCTACGGCGCCTTTGACATGAGCGGCAACGTCTTTGAGTGGAACGATCTCACGGGTGCTGCCGGCTCGTCTCGTGGGCTGCGGGGCGGCAACTGGTTCCACGACGGCGCCAGCGGTGTGTTCTACTTGTCGTCCTCCAGCAGCAACACGCTTGACGCGTCGTACGAGGACAACAGCCTCGGTTTTCGTCTCGCAAGTCCGGTTGCCGTGCCCGAGCCATCGACGTGGGTGATGGGACTGGCCGGGCTTGCCTGCGGAGGTTGGCAGATGTGGCGGCGTCGAAAGCGGGCCTGACGCGCACCAGCCAACGTGATTCAAACGCGAGGGGAGCAGGTCGCCATCAAGGGCCTGCTCCCCTCTGTGTTTTCATGGATGGTTCAGTTGACGCCCGGCTCCCGCACTGACCCCCTCCCCAAATCCTGAGCCAGTTCTTGTGAGAGAATCCTCCTCCCCCGCGTGGGGTTTGAAAGGGTTCTCCGATGAAGAAGCGACACAGTGCAGAGCAGATTGTTGGCTTGCTGCGGCAGGCTGACGTGGATCTTGGGAAGGGCATGAATGTTCCGGATGTCTGCCGACGGCTGGGGATCAGCCAGCAGACTTACTACCGCTGGCGAACGAAGTTCGGTGGCATGGATCCGAAGATGGCGAAGCAGCTTCAGGAGCTCCAGAAGGAGAACTCGAGGCTGAAGAGGCTGGTAGCGGATCAGGCTTTGGACATGTTGATCCTCAAGGAGGCCGCCCGTCCAAACTGATATGCCCCGAGCGTCGGCGTCGGACGGTGGAATCCGTCCGGCAGACCTTGGGGCAGGAACAGGTCTCGGAGCAAAGAGTCTGTCGGGTGCTCGGCCAGAACCGAGGCACGCATCGGCACCGTCCCAGGAAGGTTGACGGCGACCGTGAACTGCTTGCCGTGATGAGGAAGATCGTGGAGTCGTTCCCGAGGTACGGGAGCGAACGGACGCATCAGGTTCTGACGGGCCCGGATGCGTTCGGCGGGCGGCGAGTGAACATCAAGCGGGTGCATCGGATCTGGAAGGAGGAGCACATGCAGGTGCCGCGAAAGCAGCGAAAACGCCGGAGATTGCCGGGGATGAGTGCCAATGGGTGCGTTCGTCATCGGTCGACACACCGGAACCATGTGTGGAGCTACGACTTCCTGACGGAGCGCACGGAGGACGGCAGGCAGCTTCGGATTCTGGTGGTGATCGACGAGTTCACGCGGGAGTGCCTGGCGATCGAGGTCGGCCGATCGTTCACTGCTCGGGACGTGATCATGACGCTTCAGTATCTGTTCGCCGTGCGAGGTGTGCCTGAGCACCTGCGGAGCGACAACGGTCCGGAGTTCGTCGCGAAGGAGGTCCAAGAGTGGCTGGCGAGGGCATGCGTTCGCACGCTGTACATCCAGAAGGCGAGCCCCTGGGAGAACGGCTACGTGGAGAGCTTCAACGGGAAGCTGCGTGACGAGCTACTCGACCGTGAGTTGTTCCTGAGCCTGCCTGAGGCTCGTGTGGTTCTTGACCAGTGGCGGGTAGACTACAACCACAGGCGGCCGCATGGTGGCCTGAAGTGGATGACCCCGGCGGCGTATGTTGCCGGGCTGGACGATATGGCCTCCGGGGTGGTCCCGGGGGCGACGCGTGGTGTGTCTCCGGTCGGGGCTGCGCCCCTCCCTACGACACACCACGCAGGCTCTTGTTCCCCAACTCTCTCATGAGCACTGGTACAGAAACCGGGGAGGGGTCAACCTGCGGCGGGCCTTTGGCGAGCGTTGGGCCGCCAGATTGATGCCCGCCCAGTTGATGGAACTGATGCGGCACGAGTCGATCGACACGACCCTGTCCTATTACGTGGGCCGCAACGCCGAGAGGACCGCCGCCATCCTGTGGCACGAGCACGAGAAGGCCGCGGAGCCGGAGCAAAAAGCGATCGGGAAAAAGCCGCGGACGAAACGGGGCAAGGCGAGCTCGTAAAGAGGCAAAAAAAGCGCTGCGCCTAACAGTGCGCCTAACAGTCGACCCTTTCAGGGGGTGACCACACGGGGCCGCCCGATCGCGAACCCCATTCTTTCCCGTCGAATTCTCAATGCCGGAGGTGGGACTTGAACCCACACGCCCTTGCGGGCAACGGATTTTGAGTCCGCCGCGTCTGCCATTCCGCCACTCCGGCTCGTGAGGGGCGTCCGATCTCTCAGAAGCCTACGCCGACACGCTCCGTATTGCCAGCGGCGATAGAGTGACTGTGACGTTTCAGCGGAATCCTTTCCCGCCTCGTGCTGACCGGGGGCCAGATGATCGTCATCGCGTTCGAAGATGCCGGCGTCACGGCGATCGGCAATCTGGTCGCTGCCCGCCCAGCCTGCGATCTCACGCTCGGATCGCAGACGCTCGTGGAAGCGCTCGGGCATCTCGGGCACGTGCGGCGGGCCGTGCGGCCTCACCTCACGGCCCATCTCGCCGGCCTCGGCGGTCGCCTCGCAGTCTGGGGCGGTGTCGCCGATGCGGGCTGGCAGCCCTCGGCCTCGCGGCGCGGGGCCGTCGCACTGCTCGTCAACGCCCGGGTCGTGCCCAGTCGCGAGAATCTCCTCGCCCTCCGCGAACTCGTGGAGGCGGGCCACCGCGGCGCGGTGCGGCAGGCAGACAGCATTGCCGCCGCGGTCCTGCATCTGGCCGCCGACGGCACTGGGCCCGATCAGGCCGTCGTCGAACGGCTGCTCGCCGGCCCTGACGACCCCGTGGCCATGATCGAGTCGCTCGCGCTGCCCGAGACAGCGGCCGTGATCGCGATGATCGGGGCCGCGCACGACATCGTCACCGCCCACGAGCGCACGCTCCCCGGCTCGCTCGCGTTGCGGATCGACACCGGCGGCTATGAGGAGATCCGGCCTGGTCTGTTCGTCGCCCCCGGGTGCCAGGTGGCCGACGCCGTCGTGGTCCGCAACGGCCCGGTGGTGGTGGAGTCCGGCGCCGAGATCGGGCCGTTCGTCTGCCTCGATGGGCCGGTCTGGGTCGGGCCGGCCGCCCGCGTGAACCCGCACGCCTGGCTGCGAGGCGGCACGGCAGTGGGCCGCGGCTGCCGCGTGGGGGGCGAGATCGAGGCGAGCGTGCTCGAGCCCTTTTCCAACAAGGCCCACGAGGGCTTCCTCGGCCACAGCCATCTGGGCAGTTGGGTGAATCTCGGCGCGGGCACGATCACGAGCAATCTGAAGACGAGCTACGGTCCCATCCGGCTGCACGAGCCGCGGTGTGACGGCGGCACCGACGTGATCGACACCGGCCGGCAGTTCCTCGGGGCGCTGATCGGCGACTTCACGAAGACGGCCATCCACACGTCGCTGCCCTGCGGCTGCCGCATCGGCCCGGCGGCCACGGTCGGGGGCGGCGTGCCGGAGGTGGTGCACGGGTTTTCCACCCTCGTCGGCGGCGGCCCGAGCGGCAGCCGAGCGACCGCCGAACAGGTGGCCACGGTGCTCGGCCGGATGATGGCCCGCCGCGGCCTCGAACTCCTGCCCGCCGACCGCGACCTCGTGCAGGCCGTCGCCAGCCTTGCCGTCCCCGCGGCCGGCTGATTCCGCTTCTTCCCGGGGCGGGCTACGATACTTGGCCATGACGCTCACAAACGCCTACGCCACCGGTCGGTTCGGACTCTCGTTCGAGCTGTTTCCTCCCAAGACGCCCGAGTCGGAGGCCGTGATGTGGCGCACGGTCGACGAGCTCATGGCCTACCAGCCTGCACTCATCACGTGCACCTACGGTGCCGGTGGTTCGACGCAGACGAAGACGCTCGACGTGATCTCGGGCGTGAAGGCCCGGCACGACGTGCCGGTGGCCAGCCACCTCACCTGCGTCGGTAGTTCAGTGGACGAACTCCGTCACTACCTGCGCGAGGCGCGCGACCGTGGCGTGGCGGCGATCGTGGCGCTGCGGGGCGATCCGCCGAAAGGCGAAACCTCGTTTACGCCAGTGGCCGGCGGCCTGCGGTATGCGTCGGAGCTCGTCGCCTTGATCCGCAGCGAGTTCCCCGAGTTCGGCATCCTCGTGGCCGGCTACCCGGAGACGCACCAGGAGGCCGTGAGCCCTGCGGCCGATCTTGAAAACCTGAAGCGGAAGTGCGACGCCGGCGGCGACGTGGTGGTGACGCAGCTCTTCTACGACAACGCCGACTTCCTGCGGTTTCGTGAGCAGTGTGAAGCCCTCGGGATCACGGCGCCCATCGTGCCGGGCGTGATGCCCGTCACCAATTACGCCCAGATCCGCCGTATCGCCAGCCTCTGCAAGGCCCGACTGCCCGATGACTTCACCCGCGAGTTCGAGGCGGCGGGTGACGACGAGGCGGCGCAATTCGAGGCCGGCGTAGCCCTCGCTGCGCGGCAGGTGGAGGGCCTGATGGCCGCGGGCGTGCCCGGCATCCACTTCTACGTGCTCAACAAGTCGCCCGCGACGAAACGCGTGCTGGAGCACGTCGGCCTCCGGCCGAGGTAAGTAGGCCCGTTGCTCAGCAACGGGCAGCCCGTCACGGAGTGACGGGCCTACGGGGCGGCTGGTCGTCGTCCATGGTGCGGATGTAGCTCCGCAGCCGCTCCAGCTCGTCGCTCACGTGGCGGAGCTTGAGCATGTTCTCGACGCGCTTCACGAGCTCCACCTTGTTGACCGGCTTCGAGAGGAAGTCGTCGGTGCCCGCCTCCACGGCTCGCTCGATGTCGCCGAGCTCGCCGAGGGCCGTCACCATCAGGATCATGATCCGGCTCGTGGCAGGATCCGACTTCAGCTGCTGGCAGACCTCGAAGCCGGAGAGCTTCGGCATCATCACGTCGAGCAGGATCACGTCGGGCGCGAAGCTCGCCACCTTGTCGAGGGTGTCGCGGCCATCGACCGCCGTGGCGATCGTGCAGTCGACGTCGGCCAGATAAACCTCGAGCAGCTCGCGGTTCGGCTCGTTGTCGTCGGCGATGAGCACGCGGCTGCGGCGCGGCTCGGCGGGGACGGACGGCGGGGAGGTTGCGGGCTTCGGCATGAGCGATTCCAGGAAGAAGAAACGGCCCGGTCAGGAAAACTCGAAGAGCGACTGGCTCTTCACGATCGCCCGATCCTCGGGGAACGTGTGGAATGCCTGCAGGAGCAGGCCGCGCGGGCGGGTCTCGATGTCGATGAAGCTCACGGCGCCGAGGGCGAGCCGGCCGCCGTCCTGAAAACGGTGGAGAAGGCCCCGCTTGGTGCCGGCCGCCACCAGCTCCTGCTGAAATGACCAGATCACGTCGTCGGTCACCTTCTCCAGTTGGAAGCAGGTCTCGTAGATCGTGCCGCCCCGGCATTCCATCCGGTCCCCGCGTTCGCCGACGATCCGGTGTGAGAGCAGCCGCCGCTTGAGCGGCAGCGGCTGGGCGGCGTCGGTGGCCACTTCGGTGAGCGTGATTCCCTCCCGTCGCCACGTCAGCAGGTGGCCGGCGGTCGTGATCGCGATGCTGGCCGAGTAGCCACCGCGATCGATCGACCGGGCCGCGCAGATTTCGAACAACTCGGGGTGGACCACCCGCCCGTAGAGCTGAAAGACGAGATCCGCTGTCTTGGGCCGAACCGAGAGCACGACGATCAATCTCCCTGCCGAGGCGGCGGTCAGCCGCGCGGGCGACACGAACGACGACGCATGAATCCAGTAGTCAAAGTATAGGAGCAGGCCGCGAAGGCCACCACGCCAGCATCGATGTCCACACCTGGCCCGACGATCCGGCTCCTACAGCAGTCCCACGAGCAGGTCGTACAAGGCGTGGGTGCCCGCGGCGATGCCGAAGCCGCGCAGGAGAAATACCGCGGCGAAGAACACGCCGGCCGCCAGCCGGAACGAAAAACTGTAGAGTTCGAAGGCATCGCCGAGCGGGCCGACGTAGTGGGCGAGGCTGAAGAGTCCGCTCGTGATCAGGATCGCCCAGACTGCCGCGGTGATCGGCCCGGAGCCGAGCCGGCCGAGCAGCCAGGCCACCGCCGGCAACAGGAGCAGGCGAAACAAGACTTCCTCGTAGAGCCCCGCGCCGCAGTAGCCGACGACGCGGGCCAGTGCCCCGTCCACGAGGCCCGCGGACGGCCCTGGGGCCGCGGCGAGCGGCCAGCATGCCACCGTCTGGAGACCGAGCGGCCAGACCTGTTGCTGCAGCCGGGCGATGCCGACGAGCACCATGGCCCAGAGCACGCATTCGCCGGCCATGCCCATGAGCACGGCCGGGCTGAACCGCCAGCGGTCGTGCTCCACGTGATGCCAGACGAGGAGGCCCGCGACCGTGAGCGCCGGCAGCAGAAAATAGGCTCCGAAGCCGCAGGCGTCGAGCAACTGCCGCAGCCAGACGTCGGCGCCGTTACGGGGCGTGCCGCGTCCCAGCCAAAGCACGCCCCCTTCGTAGGCCAGCACGAGTGGCAGCGAAAACACGAGGCTCGTCAGCGGCGTGCGTGAAACCGCCCAGTAATCGAGCGGTGTCGATGGCTCTGCGGCGCACGGGGAATCATCCGCGGCGACGTCCGCGTCGTGCGTGAACGTATCGTCGTCAAGATCGTCGGCGGGATGACGCGGGGGCAGGCTGGACATCGCTCGATTTTCTCGGCCGCACGGGACCGCACTCCACGGCTCGTTCGCTTCGCGCTCGCGTGCGCCCGCGTTGCCTTGACAACCCTCACTGCATTTACAGAATGCGGTCCATCATCGCATCGCGTTGGCCGCGTCGGCCAGCGTTGCGACCCACGAATACAGGAATTTCGACGGATAGTTCGGGGGGCGACGACTTGAGGGATCGACTGTCGACGACCTTGGTCGTGGCCTGGATGTCCCCCCCGCTTTTTTTCGAGTGTCACTGAATCCGGTTTTTTTGCCGGATTCCGTCCTGCCCTTCCGCCCAGCGTTCGAGGATTTGCCCCGGCGAGCACATCGGCCTGTAGAATGCGACGTCCGGTTCGCTCGAGGGACGGGAACAGCCATGGCACGATGCCTCATCGGATGCGGCTCCAATCTGGGCAGACGGCGTGAGCACCTCGACAGGGCTGTCGAGTTGCTGCGATTCATGCCGGGAGTGGCGCTCGTCGCCGTCAGTCGGTATCGCGAGACGCTGCCCGTGGGCGGGCCCGCAGGCCAGGATCCGTATCTCAACGGCGCCTGCCTGATCGATACGGAGCTGCCCCCCGAGGACGTGTTGGGGATGCTTGCAGCCGTCGAGAACACGCTGCATCGGGAGCGGCACGACCGCTGGGGCGAGCGGACGATCGATCTCGATCTGCTGCTCTACGACGATCTCGTGGTCGAAACGGAATCACTGACGGTGCCGCATCCGCGGATGACCACCCGCCGCTTCGTGCTCGAGCCGTCCGTCGAGATCGCCGCCGACCTCACCGTGCCGACCGCCGCCTGCACCGTGCGCGACCTACTCGACAACATCTCCGCATCGCATCCGCTCGTCGCCGTCGTGGGCGTGCCGGGCAGCGGGGCGCACGAGGTGGCCGAGGCGGTGGCCGACGCCACGCTCTCGCGGCTCGTACGGGCGCCCGTGCCGCTGCCGGCGGCGCTGCCCCCGGGAGCGGCCGCCTGGTCGCAGACGCTCGCCGCCTGGGCCCGACCGCTGGCCGCGACCGGCTGGCACGATGAGCCGCATGGGACGATCGCCGATTTCTGGCTCGACGCCGTCGCCGTGGCGGCGGCAGAGGAACTGCCGCGGGAGTCGCTCGTGCGGCTCGAGGCGGAGCTCGACGCCGTGGCCCGCACCACGATCCAGCCGCACGTGGCGATCCTGCTCGTCGCTGATCCGGTGACGCTCGAAGAACGGGTCGCGTTCAGCCGTCGGCAGGCCGATCGCTGGTCGAACGTGTTCGCCGACGCGGCCCGGGCCGGCACCGCCGTCTGCGCGTCGCCCGAGGCGGCCGTCGCGACGCTCGTGCGGATGCAGGAGCGGCTCGTCGACCGCCTGCGGTCGCGAGAGGCCCGCTCGCCCCGGGCCCCGAAGGCCGTGGTGGTGGTGCCTGCCGACGATCTGGGCCGAGCCGCCGCCGAGGCGACGGCGGCGGTCGAGGCGATGCTCTGATGTCGGCGGCCGTGCAGGGGGCACAGATCCGGGAGCCGGCCCTGATGCGGGCCGCCGTGCTCGAGGCGCGGGCCGCCGGCAGGCGGGTCGGCTTCGTGCCCACGATGGGCGGGCTGCATGCGGGGCATGCCCGGCTTGTCGAACAGGCCGCCGCCGAGTGCGACGACGTCGCCGTGTCGATCTTCGTGAACCCCACGCAGTTCGGCCCCGCCGAGGACTTTGCCCGCTATCCGCGGACGCTCGCCGCCGACATGGCGATCCTCGAGCCGCTGGGCGTGCGGTGGATCTTCGTGCCCGAGGCCGCCGACATGTATCCACCCGGTGCCGCCACCCGCGTGGTCGTGGATGGGCCCGCGCGGCGATTCGAGGGGGAGATCCGGCCCGGGCATTTCGCGGGTGTCGCGACGGTCGTCTGTCGGCTCTTTCAGTGTGTTCCCGCCGACGTCGCCTACTTCGGCGCGAAAGACTGGCAGCAGACGCTCGTCGTCAGGCGGATGGTGCACGACCTCGGCCTGCCGATCGAGATCACGGTCTGCCCCACCGTACGCGAGGCCGACGGCTTGGCGATGAGCTCGCGAAACGCCTACCTCGCCGCCGACGAGCGGCAGCGGGCCGTGGCGCTGCACGAGGGGCTCTGCGCCGCCGACCGGCTCTGGCAGGCCGGTGCCGACATCGCCGCGGTGGAGCGGGCCCTCCGCCAGCCGCTCGAAGCCCGGGGCATCGCCATCGACTATGCGGCCGTCGTCTCGGCCGACACACTCGACCCGCTCCCGCCGGCTGGCGCGGAGCCGCCGGCAGTCGCTGTGGTCGCCGGCCGCCTCGGGTCCACCCGTCTGATCGACAACCGTCTGCTGCCTCCGCGGCGAAGGCCCGGCTGACCCGATGCGATCGACGCTCTTTCACGTGCCGATGCAACTGGGCTCGGGCTCCGACGCCTGGCCGCTGTTCGGCTTCGGCATCATGCTCGCCATCTGGGCGGTGGCTGGTGGGGGGGTGTTTCTGCGTGCCGCCCTGCGGCACGGATTCCGCCCTGCGGCAGCGGCGCTCGGCCTGCCACTGCTCGTGGCGGGGGCGATGATCGCCTGGGGCCTGCCGGCGCTCGACGATGGGCAGGGGGTGCCCGTGCGGGGCTATGGCGTGATGCTGCTGGCGGCGGCGGCGGCCGGCACGTGGCTCTCGATCGTGCGGGGGCGGGCGGCCGGATTCGACGCCGACACGATTCTCGCGCTCGGGATGGAGGTCTTTCTGTGGGGGCTCGTCGGGGCGCGGCTGTTCTACGTGATCGAATACTGGGAACAGTTCTTTCGGCCCGGCATGAGCCTCGGCGAGTCGCTCGGCAGGGTGCTCAATCTCGCGGCCGGCGGGCTCGTCGTCTTTGGTTCGCTGCCGACGGCGGCGTGGGCCGCGTGGCGATTCGCCCGGCGCCGTGGCCTGCCGCTGCTGAAGCTCGCCGATTGCATCGCGCCGGGGCTGCTCGTGGGTCTCGCCCTTGGACGCGTCGGCTGCTTTCTGAATGGCTGCTGCTACGGCGGGCCCTGCGACCTGCCCTGGGCGGTGCGGTTTCCGCCGGAGAGCCCGCCGTGGCTCGATCAGGCCGCCCGCGGGTTGCTGCCGGCCTCCGCCGGCACGGACGGTCAATCCTGGAGCCTGCCGATCCACCCGGCGCAGCTGTACGCGGCAGTGGATGCCGCACTGCTGGCCATCGTGGCCGTGCTCTTCACTCCGTTGGCCCGCCGCGACGGCCAGGTGTTCGCCCTCGTGCTCACGCTGCACCCGCTTTCGCGCCTGCTCCTGGAGGCGATTCGTGTGGACGAACCGCCGGCCCTCGGCACGCCGCTGTCGATTTCCCAGCTCGTGTCGCTCGTGCTCCTGGCCCTGGCCGGGGCGCTGTGGTGGTGGATCGCGCGTCAGGCCCCCGAGAAGCCGTGATGAGCGATTCGCACGAGCCATACCGATCCGCTGGCCAGGCCCCGCGGCCCGCCTCACCCGGCAGCCCGGTGGTCACGATCCGGTGTCGGGAACATGGGCCGCTCGTCGTCGAACTCCCGGTCGTCGATGGCCAGGCGCAGGTGGGGCTGCGGGTGACCGACCACACTGGCCGGGAATTCCAGCTCCCGGCCCACAAGCGGGCCGTCGCCCTCTGCCGCTGCGGCCAGACCCGCTCCCGGCCGTTCTGTGACGGCTCCCACAAGGCGTGCAGCTTTGTGGCGAGCGACACCGCTCCCCCCACAGGGGTGGATTTGCCAGATTCCCCATCCTGACAGGCCGGCAAAGTCGACGGTGTCCATGCCGGATGTGACGTCAGTGCGTATGGCGGAAGCTCTTCCCTGAAAAAGACTTACGTCACCCGGCGTGCTCCAAAAATGGGCTCCGGATGGCCCGAACGATATGGACTGGCCTCGGAAACACCTGTAGGGTTTCTCGTTCCGGCGGGCAGAAACCCGCCCCGTGCAGGGCCCGGACGACATCGATGTCGCAGCAGTCTCACTCCCGGAAGAACTTCTACCAGCGGTATAGCGTCGGGATCCTCTCGGTCCTGGTGTTCTTGCTGCCGTTGGTGGTGATCGGGGCGATCAAGGCCAAGGGCAACAACCGCAACGACGTCAAAGGCTGGCTCCCCCTCGAGTACCCGGAAACCCAGACATACCGGTTCTTCCGCCAGAATTTCCAGGGGGAGGAGTTCGTGCTCGTCAGCTGGGACGGCTGCACGATGGCCGATCCACGGCTCGAATTGCTGGCCCGCAAGCTGCTGCCGCCGCCGGAGGAGGCTTCCCGGATCGACCGGCCGCTGTACTTCAAGACGGCCCAGACCGGCCCCCGGGCGGTCGCCCAGATGTCCCAGGAGCCGCTCAACCTCGACCCCGCCGAGGCCGTCAGCCGGCTCACCGGCGCCCTGATCGGGCCGCCACCGGCCGGCGTGGAGGCCAACGCCCCTGCCGACGACCATTCCGCCCGCCAGACCTGCCTGGTCCTGACGCTGTCCGACGCCGCCCGGGCCAACCTCCATGGGGCGATCGACACGATCAAGCGGGTGGCGGTGAAGGAGTGCGGCATCCCCGAGGCCTCCGTCCACATGGGCGGGCCGCCGGTCGACAACGTCTCGATCGACAAGGCAGGGCAGACCAGCGTCACGGTGCTCTTCGGCCTGTCGCTCGTGGTCGGCGGCATCGTCAGCTGGTGGAGCCTGAAGAGCCCGACGCTCGTCACGCTCGTGCTCGCCTCCGGCGTCTACAGCATGTTCGCGAGCCTCGCGATCGTCTGGTACTCGGGATATCCGGTCGATGCGATCCTGCTCACGATGCCGTCGCTGGTCTACGTGGCCACGACGTCCGGCGCGATCCACCTCGCGAACTACTACCGCGACCAGCTCGCTGAAACCGGCGTGCAGGAGGGGGCCGCGGGGCACGCGGTCCAGCACGCGCTCCTGCCGCTCACGTTGGCCACCGGCACCACGGCCGTGGGACTCGCCACGCTCGGCGTGAGCGAACTCGTGCCGATTCGAATGTTCGGCATCTTCTCGGCGCTTGGCGTGCTCACGAGCTTCCTGATCCTCGTCACGCTCATGCCGGCGGCGCTCGAGCTGTTCCCCCCGAAGCTCAAGATCGGCGTGGCGGCCGGAAACGAAGAGGAGTCCCCCTCCTGGCGGCCCATCGAGGCGAGCCCGTGGTGGAGGGTGGGCGAGTGGATCACGCGGCATCACGCGATCACGGCCGCGGTCTGCCTGCTCGTGATGGCCGGTGTCGGCTACGGCATGACCCGGGTCGAGAGCAGCGTGCAGTTGATGCGGCTCTTCTCCCCGAAGGCCCGCATCCGCACCGATTACCAGTGGCTCGAAGACCACCTCGGCCCGCTCGTGCCGATGGAAATCCTCGTCCGGATCGACGACAAGGCCTGCTCGCTCAACTTCCTCGAGCGAATGGAGCTCGTCGGTGAGATCCAGCGGGAGATCGGCGGGCTTGACGAGGTGGGCAGTTCGCTCTCCACCGTGACCTTCGGCCGCAGCCTCGACGTGGGTGACTCGGGCGACGGGATCGGCGGCGTGGCGGGCCGGGCCCTCGGCCTCAATGCCCGCACCCGCCGCAGCGTGCTCAATCGCCGGCTCACCGCCCACCGCGACGACTTCCTGGCCGGTGACTACCTCCGTGAGGCGAAGGTGGCAGGTCCCGACGGAGAACTGCACGACCAGGAACTGTGGCGGATCAGCGCCCGGGTGAGCGCCGTGAAGGAGGTCGACTACGCCCTCTTCAAGGCCGACCTGCAGAAGAAGATCGATCCGATCCTGGCCCGGCTCCAGGGCGAGGACGTGGCGGGCGTGTCGGTCGACTACACCGGCCTCGTGCCGCTCGTCTACAAGGCCCAGCACTCGCTGCTCGACGGGCTGAAGATCGGTTTCATCTGGGATTTCGCGATCATCGTTGCGGTGATGATCCTGCTCTGCCGGGCTGCCTCGGCCGGGCTCGTGCTCCTGCTGCCGGCCGCCTTTCCCGCGATCATGGTCTTCGGCGGCATGGGCTGGGGCAACGCGATCCTCAAGTCGCTCGGCACCGGAAATCTGCTCATCGACATCGGCACCGTGATGGCCCCGAGCGTGGCGCTCGGGGTGACCGTCGACGACGTCGTGCACTTCATGCTCTGGTTTCGGCGCGGCATCGCCGAGGGCCTCGACCGTCGACAGGCCACGATGCTCGCCTACAAGGGCTGTGCCCGGGCGATGTATCAGAGCTGGGGCGTGATCGGCATCGGCCTCTCGGTCTTCTCGCTGTCTCCATTCGGACCGACCCAGCGATTCGGCTACATGATGCTCTCGATGCTCACGGTCGCCCTGGTCGGCAACCTGATCCTGCTGCCCGCCCTGCTCGCCGGCCCGCTGGGCGCCGTATTCAGTTGGAGCGTGCTGCGGATCGAACGCAAGAAGGCCGCTCGCGAGGGCGGCCGCAAGGTGAAGGTCGATGCCGGCAGCGACAGCCTGCCCGCGCCCCACGTGCTCCCGGGCCCGTCCAAGCAGGTCGTGCATGCCTGACGGGCCGGACAGTGATCCCGGCACCGGACTGCCGACCGCGACCGTGGTGCTCAAGCCGAAGCGGGCCCGGCCATTCTTTGGTCGGCATCCGTGGGTGCTCGACTCGGCCGTGCTCCGGCTCGACGGCGAGCCGGCCGAGGGAGACGTCGTCGATCTCGTGACGCACGACGGCACGTTCGTGGCCCGCGGCCTCTGGAACCCCGCCAGCAGGATCCGCGTGCGGCTCTATGCGTTCGACGCGGCCACGCGGCTCGATTCCGGATTCTGGCGGACGCGGCTGGAGGCGGCGGTCGGCCTGCGACGGACGCTCGGTCTCGACGACCGTGCCGGCGGCTGCCGGCTCGTGAACAGCGAGGGGGACGACCTCTCCGGCCTGATCGTCGATCGCTACGGCGAGCATCTCGCCGTGCAGGTGACGGCTGCGGCACTCGTGCCGCGACTGGAGCAGATCAGCGACATCCTCGAATCACTCGTGGCCCCGCGGGGCATTCTCCTCCGGGGAGCCGACCGCGGCCTGGCGAAGCTGGAGGGCCTGCACCTGCCCGACCGCGTGATCCGCGGCGCGCCGCCGGCCGGCCCGATCTTCGTCTCGGAGCGGGGGCTGCGGTTCGGCATCGACCTCGCCGAGGGGCAGAAGACGGGCTACTACCTCGACCAGCGCGACAACCGTCAGGCCGCGGGAGCCTATGCCCGGGGCCGGCGGGTGCTCGATATGTTTTGCTACTCCGGCGGCTTTGCCGTGGCCTGTGCGGCGGGGGGCGCCCGCAGCGTCCTGGCCGTCGATTCGAGTGCCAAGGCGACGGTGCTCGCAAAGGCCAACGCCGATCTCAACGGCGCCGCGAACGTGACGGTCGAGACGGCGGACGCCTTCGAGAAGCTCGACGCCTTGAGTGCGGCGGGCGAGCGATTCGGCATGGTGATCCTCGATCCGCCGAAGTTCGCCCGCAGCCGCGCGAGCCTCGAGGATGCCCTGCGGGCCTATCACCGGATCAATCGCGTGGCCGTCGACCTGTTGGAGCCGGGGGGCATTCTGGTCACCTGCTCCTGCTCCGGCTCCGTGCCGCGGGACGACTTCCTGCAGATGCTTGCCGGTGTGGCCCAGCGGTCGCGCCGCCCGATCCAGCTGCTCGAATGCCGCGGCGCGGCCCCAGACCACCCGGTCAGCGCCAGCTGCCTCGAGGGCGAGTACCTCAAGTGCATCATCGCCCGCGTGGCGTGACATCTGGGGCTGATGGCCACGAAACGATGATCATTCTCGTCGTGGGCATGCACCGGTCGGGCACGTCGCTCGTGGCCCGCGGTCTCCACGCCATGGGCGTGAATCTCGGCGGGCGGATCGATACGGCGCCGCATCCTGCCAATCCGCATGGTCACTGGGAGCACGCTGACGTCTGGCAGGCGCAGGAGCGGCTCCTGATCCGGTTCGGCCGTGAATGGCATTCGGCACCCGGCCCGCTCCCGGACCGGTGGCTCGAGTGGCCTGATACGCGCGACACGATCGACCGGTTCGTGGCGGTCGCCTCGACAGAACTGGCTGCCTGCGGTCACTGGCTCGTGAAGGATCCCCGGTCGAGCCTGCTGATTCCGCTCTGGCGGGAGGTAGCCCACCGGCTCCGAACTGAACTGCGAATCCTCCGGGTCTATCGCGAGGCTGACGACGTCGCTGCTTCGCTCGCCGCCCGCAACGGGATGCCGCTCGAACTGGCGATGCGGATCTGGAGTGACCATCAGCGGAGCATCACCCGCGACGCTGGAGGGCTCGCCATGCACACGGTGCACCACGAGGAACTGCTCCGCGAGCCGGTGGCGGCGTTTACGGCCATGGCAGTGTTGTGTGGGATGCCCGATGCGGCAGAGCGGGCCCCGGCGGCGGCGGCGATCGTCGATCCGGGGCTCTGGAATCACCGAGCGTCCAGGGCGGCTGGCGGTCAGGCCACAGCCGAGCCCGCCGCAGACGAGCCGAGCCCCGCCCGTCGAGCCGACTTCGGACGCGTGCTCATCGTGATGCGGACGAGGTGGCGACTGCACATGCTCCCGAGAGCGATGCGGAGCGTGCTCTCGCAGACCTATCCGCATTGGTTCCTCCAGATCGTCAATGACGGCGGGCCGCCGCATCTCGTGGAGGGCGAGATCGCCGCGTATCGCCACCTGTTCGAGGGCCGGCTCGGCATCCTGCATCGCGACCGGCACTTCGGCATGGAGGCAGCAAGCAACGCGGGCATTGTGGCTGGGCCGGGCGAGTTCATTGCCATCCACGATGACGACGACAGTTGGAGCCCGGAGTTTCTCGAGCGGATGGTCGGCCGGCTGCATGCCACCGGTGAGACGGCGGCCGTGTGCCGCAGCTTGCTCGTGCACGAGGCCTGGGAGGGAGGCGAGTGTGTGCGGCGACGAGCCGTCGAGTTTGGCCCGATGCTCGATCGCATCACGGCCGACGATCTGGCGACAAGCAATCGGTTTCCACCAATCGCGTTCGTGTTCCGTCGTCTGGCCTATGAACAGGTCGGACCATTTCACGAAGGGCTCCCCGCGCTGGGCGACTGGCACTTCAATCGTCGCCTCGCCGCGCGGT
>Ga0315902_10005743_pt1 | contig 17399 bp, 15 predicted proteins | sample LakEriMetagenome_9_FD_203523 | JGI IMG/M metagenome (GOLD analysis project Ga0315902, IMG submission 203523) | Freshwater fungal communities from buoy surface, Lake Erie, Ohio, United States - Buoy 12 MA117 | ecosystem: Environmental > Aquatic > Freshwater > Lake > Lake biofilm | place: USA...
CAGCTGGGCCTGATCGCGCGGACCGCGCGGGGTCGCTGCCTGAACGATCGCGGCTGGCAACATCTTGGGCTGACCCCGCCAAGCGGCAGCCAGACCGGCTTGTTCGATTCCGACGATTCGGGCGGAACTTGAGCCGCAAATCCCTGCGCGCGTTAGGGTTTTAGCCAACAAACGGTTCCAGAATGGGACAGGTGGGGCACCTGCCCCCTACGCATTTACCGAATCCCGGTCCGGGACGGCAGAATCAGGGTTAACGCGATTGTAGCTTAATCTTTCGTCTGCGTTTCTGTGCCAGCAGGGGCATGACGATAGCATAGCTGTCGTTCCTTTTTCGCCCTGAGGCAAAGAGAGCAGAGCTTATGTCGGTTCGGATGGCCCTTGTGAAATTGTCCGCGGTTGCGGCGGGCGGCGCCGTCGTCGGCGGTGGTGCGGTCCATGTGGCCGAGGCTCCGGCCGCACAGGTCCAGTATGTGAAGCATGCCAAGCCGGCCAAGGCAAAAGCCAAGGTGGTGAAGCGCAAGATCGCACGGACCGCGCCGGCCCCGCGCATGAAAAAAATCCGCCGCCTCGTCACCAAGACGGTTTCCTGCGCCGCGCCGGCCGTACAGCCGCTGGCGTTGAATGCGCTGCCGATGCTGCCGCAGCTGCCCCCCATGCCGGCGCCCTCTGGCGGGGGCAGCGAACCGGTCCTGATCGGCGGTTCGGGCGGTCTCGGCTTCGGCGGTGGCTTCTTCGGCGGCTTCTTCGGTGGAAGCGGTGGCAGCGGCGGTGGTAGCGTGGTTGTCTCGACGACCACATCGGGCGGTTCGACCTCTACCTCAACCTCGAGCGGCGGATCGTCGACTTCGACTGGCGGTTCCTCAAGTTCGACCTCGGGCGGCTCGACCTCCAGCTCGACGGGCGGGCTGACCAGCACGACCACCACCGGCGGCGTGACCTCGAGCTCGACGACCTCGACAGGGGGCGTCTCGACCTCGACAGGGGGTGTCTCGACCAGCACCGGCGGTGTTTCGACCTCAACCGGCGGGGTCACTTCGTCGTCGTCGACTTCAACCTCGTCGGGCAACGTCTCGACCAGCTCAGGCAACTATTCGTCGACCTCGACCTCATCGGGCAACGTTACCTCAACGTCGTCCTCTTCTGGCAATGTGTCGACCAGCACCTCGAGCTCCGGGAACGTTTCGACTTCGACCAGTTCATCGACCTCAAGCTCCACGTCGAGCTCGACCTCGAGTTCGACATCGACGTCGACCAGCAGTTCAACCTCAACCGGTGGTTCGACCACGACCAGCACGACCTCGGGCGGCCATGAAGTGCCCGCTCCGCCAATGCTGCTCCTGTTCGGAGCGGCCGCTGCGGCCCTGGTAGGACGCCGCCGGATCCTCAAAAAGGCGGCCTGATCGCCACAACGGCTTGGCTGACACAAAACACAGGGCGGTCCGAAAGGACCGCCCTGCTGGTATGTGCGCTAAAGCTCAATCAGCCCCGGATCAGGCGGCCAGCTTGCGTAGCACGTAGTGCAAGATGCCACCGTTCATGAAGTACTCGACTTCATTGGCGGTATCGATCCGACACAGCGCGGTGAAGCTGAACTGGCTGCCATCGCCGCGCGTGACATTGACTGTGACGTCCTGACGCGGGGTCAGGCTTGAGACGCCCTCGATGGTGAAAGTGCAATCGCCATCCAGGCCAAGGCTCTGGCGGTTTTCACCATCCTTGAACTGCAGCGGCAGCACGCCCATGCCGACCAGGTTCGAGCGGTGAATACGCTCGAAGCTCTCGACGATCACCGCGCGGACGCCCAGCAGGTTGGTCCCCTTGGCCGCCCAGTCGCGGCTGGAACCGGTGCCATATTCCTTGCCGGCGACCACCACCATCGGCGTGCCATCCGCCTTGTGACGCATGGCGGCATCGTAAACCGGCATGACTTCCCCGTTGTAGCGGCTCATCCCGCCTTCGATGCCCGGCACCATTTCGTTACGGATGCGGATGTTGGCAAAGGTGCCGCGCATCATCACTTCATGGTGGCCGCGGCGGGCGCCGTACGAGTTGAAGTCAGCCTTGGCGACCTGATGCTCCATCAGCCACTGGCCAGCCGGACTGTCAGCCTTGATGTTGCCGGCCGGGCTGATGTGGTCGGTCGTGATCGAATCGCCCAGAATCAGCAGCGGCTTGGCTTCGATGATGTCCTGCACCGGGGCCGGGGTCATCGTCATGCCTTCGAAGTAGGGCGGGTTGGCGATGTAGGTGCTGCCGGCGCGCCACTGGTAAGTCTCGCTGCCCGTCACGTTGATCGCCTGCCAGTGCTTGTCGCCCTTGTAGACGTCAGCATAGCGGGCCTGGAACATGTCGCGGGTCACGCAGGCGTTCATCGTGGCATAGACTTCAGCATTGCTCGGCCAGATGTCCTTGAGGAACACGTCCTGGCCATCCTTGCCGGTGCCGATCGGGGTGGTAACGAAATCGTCGATCACCGTGCCCTTGAGCGCATAGGCCACCACCAGCGGCGGGCTGGCGAGGAAGTTGGCGCGCACATCAGGTGAGACCCGGCCTTCGAAATTGCGGTTGCCCGAGATCACGGCTGCGGCGACCAGGCCGTTCTCGTTGATCGCCTTGCTGATCGGTTCGGCCAGCGGGCCCGAGTTGCCAATGCAGGTGGTGCAGCCATAGCCGACCAGGTTGAATCCGATATTGTCGAGGTGCGACTGGAGGCCCGCCTTGATCAGGTAATCGGTGACGACCTGGCTGCCCGGAGCAAGCGAGGTCTTGACCCAGGGCTTTGGCTTCAGGCCCAGCTCGTCCGCCTTCTTCGCGACGAGGCCGGCGGCGACCAGCACACCCGGATTGGAGGTGTTGGTGCAGCTGGTGATCGCCGCGATCACCACGTCGCCATCGCCAATGTCGTGATCCTTGCCGGCTACGGGAACGCGGGCGTTGGTCTTCTTGTAAGTCTCGGCCATGTCGGCGGCGAAGACGTCGTCGACATCGGGCAGCGAAACCCGGTCCTGCGGACGCTTCGGGCCGGCCAGCGATGGCACCACGGTACCGAGATCAAGTTCGAGCGTCGATGAGAACACCGGCTCGATCGAGGGATCAATCCAGAAGCCCTGCTCCTTGGCATAGGCTTCGACCAGGGCGATCTGGCTTTCTTCGCGGCCGGTTAGGCGCAGGTAGTCGAGCGTCTTGCTGTCGATCCCGAAGAAGCCGCAAGTCGCACCATATTCCGGCGCCATGTTGGCCAACGTCGCGCGGTCAGCCAGCGTCAGCTCAGCCAGGCCCGGGCCATAGTATTCGACAAAGCGGCCGACCACGCCGTGCTTGCGCAGCATGTTGGTGCAGGTCAGCACCAGGTCGGTGGCGGTCACGCCTTCGGCCAGCTTGCCGGTCAGCTTGAAGCCGACCACTTCCGGGATCAGCATCGAAACCGGCTGGCCGAGCATCGCGGCCTCAGCCTCGATCCCGCCCACGCCCCAGCCCAGCACGCCGAGGCCGTTGATCATGGTGGTGTGGCTGTCCGTGCCGACGCAGGTGTCGGGATAAGCGACAGTGGCGCCGTCCTGATCCTGGCTGGTCCACACCGCCTGCGCGATGTTTTCCAGATTGACCTGGTGGCAGATTCCGGTGCCCGGGGGCACGGCATAGAAGTTGTTGAGCGACTTGGAGCCCCACTTGAGGAAGTCATAGCGCTCCATGTTGCGCTGGTATTCGATCTCGACGTTTTCCTCGAAGGCCTTGGGGTGGCCGAACTCGTCAACCATCACCGAGTGGTCAATCACCAGATTGACCGGGACCAGCGGGTTGATCTTGCTGGTATCGCCGCCTAGCGTGGCAATGGCATCGCGCATCGCGGCCAGGTCGACCACGCAGGGCACACCGGTAAAATCCTGCAGCAGCACGCGGGCCGGGCGGTACTGGATTTCATTGGTCGATTCGCTGGGGTTCTTCTGCCAGTCGACCACGGCCTGAACATCAGCGGTCGAGACCGTGAAGCCGCCATCCTCGAAGCGCAGCAGGTTTTCCAGCAGGACCTTCATGCTGAATGGCAGGCGGCTGACATCGCCCAGCTTGGCTGCGGCCTTCTTCAGCGAGTAATAGGCATAGTCCTTGCCGCCGACGCTGAGCGTGCTGCGCGTGCCGAGCGTGTCCTGTCCGACCTGGGTCATCGCGGTGTAATCTCCTGTGGTGGTGCCCGTCTGCGCGCACGCCCCTTTCGCGGGTGCAGACGGGCTGAATATCGGCGCCGCCGATGCGCGGGATTAGGCCTGCCGTCAAGGGGCTGGGCCGGGAATCAGGCCCGGATCAGACTAAAGTGTGGTCTGCTCGGTATGCGTTGGCGCGCTCTTGCGCGCTGCAATCCAGCAGCCAATGACGATCAGGACCACGCCAGCGAGCGTTTCCACCGTCACTGCCTCGGCAAAGACGGCCCAACCCAGCAGTGCTGCCCAGATGAAAGCGGTGTATTCGATCGGCAACAGAACCTGGGCCTCTGCCCGGCCATAAGCCCAGCTCAACAGCATCAGCGACACCGCCGCCATCGCCGCACCGGCGCCGATTTCGACCAGGGTGCCGGTCCCCGGCATGATCGCCCACCAGGGCGCAGCAAGGCTCAGGAACAGGCCGGCAAAGCCCATCTGGAACAAAGCCACTTCCTGTGGACTGGCCACTTGCGCCTGCTTGCGCTGGAAGATCAAGTTGAAGGCATAGAGCACAGCGGAAAGCAGTATTGCGCCGATGCCCCAGGCCGCATCTGTGCTGAGTTCCTCACGTCCCAACCGGCCAGCTCCGATCACCAGCACGCCGACAAAGCCCAGGAGCGAGGCCATCACGGCATTGCGGCCGATCTTCTCGCCCAACATCACGGCTGCCAGATAGAGCGCGATGAGCGGCGCAATGAACGAAAGCGCAATCGCCTCGGCCAGGGGCAGACGGATCAGGCCCCAGAAAAAGCTGGTGGCGAGGCCGGCACTGATAGCACCGCGCAGGGCATGAAGCCGCAGCGCATCGCGGGCTGGCCAGCGACCACCGGTGAGCTTCCACAAGGGCAGCATCAGCAGCACCCCGAAAGCGGAACGGAACAGCATTGCATTGTAAGCGCCGACGGCCAGGCTGGCGCTTTTCATCACCGCATCCATCACGCTGAACAGCGCAATGCCGCTGGCCGCCACCAGAAACGGCATGACCGGATGGTGATTATGCTGGCCGGGCGGCACTGAACGAACTCCCCTCGTCCCAGCCGGTACGGCAGCGGGATACCGGTGGCAAGAGCGCTAGATCAGCCGGCGCACAGCCTCGCCCGAATAGAGCCACAGCTCCGCACCCTGGCGCTGAACCCCGGCCATCGCCTGATTGAATGCTGCCATATGGGCCGACTGGCCATGCGCCGCCAAGGCTTCCTGGCTTTCCCAACGCTCGGCGATCCGGATCAGGTCTGGATCGGCGATGTCACGCGCGAAAGAATAGCTGAGGCAGCCGGCTTCGCGGTTGGTTTCAGCCACCATGGTGCGGGCGGCTTCGGCCACCTTGTCAAACTCTCCGCTTGCCAGCTGAAGCCAGCCCTCGATGATCAGCATTGCCTTCTCCCTTGCACCACGGTTGCGCGATTTTCATGATCGCAGGGCTAACGGCGCAGGGCTTCGGCCGCAAGCAGCGCACACCAATCGCTGCGTTTGCCGCGCCACGGCTCGGCCAATCCCTCGGCCACCAGTATGCTGCCAAGGCTTTGTCCGTCACGGGTCAATGTCGCCAGGCGGCGGCCATAGCGATCGTGACCGCGGGGGCCATTTTCCAGGATAAAGGACCCGGAGTTCAGCAGGGCGAGCAGCCGCGCCCGGGCCGCTTCGCCCCTGACCCGCTCGGCCGGGCAGGCCGCCTGCGCGGTTTCGGGAGCGTTGATATCGGCAATCCGCACTTTCTCGCCCGCCAACCAGATCGTATCGCCATCGACGACGCAGGTCTGGCGCGGCGCATCACCGCAGATAGTGAAAACAGCGGCAAGGGACAGGGCGAGAAGCGGCATGCCGGCTGCCTGCCGCGCTGGCCGCAGCCACGCTATCCGGAAAAACCCTTGTTATTGCTCGATTTTCGAAACGATATCAGTCCAGATCCTGGACCTAAAGGCTGAGGAACAATCCGGCCAGGGCCGCGCTCATCAGGTTAGCAAGGCTGCCTGCGACCAGGGCCCTGATCCCCAGCCGGGCAATCACCGGCCGCTGGTTGGGCGCCAGCCCACCGGTTACCGCCATCTGGATCGCGATCGAGCTGAAATTGGCAAAGCCGCAAAGCGCAAAGGTAACAACCGCAACGGTCCGTTCGGACAGGTCCTTGACCTGGCCCAGATCGATGAAGGCGACAAATTCATTGAGCACCACTTTGGTACCAAAAAAGCCGCCAGCGCGCAGCGCTTCGGCCCAGTCGGGCCCGGCCAGCAGCCAGAACACTGGCGCGAAGAGGTAGCCCAGGATCATCTGGAACGAGAGGTCAGGCATGCCGACCAGCCCACCCAAACTACCCAGAATGCCGTTGGCCAGAGCCACCAGCGCCACAAAGGCCAGCACCATAGCGCCGACCGCGACCGCAAGTTTGACCCCGGTCTGCGCACCTTGCGAAGCAGCCATGATGATATTGGCAGGACGTTCGTCTTCCAGCCCGTGGACCTCAACATTGTCGAACGCCGGCAGCGGCTCACCCTTGGGATCGGGCATGATGATCTTGGCCATCAGAATCCCGCCCGGGGCCGACATAAAGGCGGCGGCGACCAGATAGTCGATCCGGATACCCATTGAGGCATAGGCTGCAAGGATCGTCCCGGCGACGCCCGCCATCCCCACACTCATCATGCAGAACAGCTGGCTGGGCGTCAGGTCAGCCAGATATGGGCGGATCACCAGCGGGCTTTCTGACTGACCAACGAAAATGTTGGAGGCCGCGCCCAGACTCTCGATCTTCGAGACGCCGGTAATCCTTTCAAGCCCACCGCCAATCCATTTGATCACCAGCTGCATGATGCCCAGGTAATAGAGAATCGAGATCAGGGCCGCGAAGAAGATGATCACCGGCAGGGCCGCAATGGCAAAGCTGGTGCCGCCGATCTCAGGCTTGGCGAGCGGACCGAACAGAAAGTCGATCCCGGCCTGGGCATAACCGAGCAGTGCCGAAACACCCTGCGCCGCACCCTGCAGCGCGGCATTGCCCCACGGCACGTACAGCACCAGCGCCGCAAACCCGGCCTGGAGCGCGAAAGCGGCACCCACCACCCGCAGCCGGATTGCCTTGCGATCGCTCGACAGGAGCCAGGCCACGCCAAGGATCAGCACGATCCCGATCAGGCTGTTGATGATAAGCATGGCGGCAAGCTCCCCCGGGAATTGATCGCGGAGTGGTAACCGCCGCAAGCCGCCGCGCCTAGCCGGAATCGCCGGGCCTTCCACAAGCGCGATAAGGCCGCTAAGTCATCTTGATGCAGAACGTCTCGATCCCCCGCTCGCTCTTTGTCCTCGCAATCCTTTATGGCGGCATGGTGCCGCTGGGTGGCTTTCTGGGAGCCAAGCAGGCTTCACTCGGGCCGCTGGCTGTCGAGGCCGGGATCTTTCCGTTCCTGACGCTGGTTGCGCTCTCCTCCGCCATCGCCGAACTGCATGGGCGCGACGTTGCCAACCGGCTGGTACGCTATGGCTTCGTTCCGCTGATCGTGGCGATCGGCTGGACTTTCCTGGTCGTGCGCCTGCCGACCGACCCGGGCATGTACGAACCGGCCAAGGAAGCCTTTCCGATCATCATGAGCCAGGGTGCCAGGTTGATGGCTGCCGGGATCATTGCCTATGGGGTTTCGGTCACACTCAATATCTGGCTGTTCGACAAGCTGCGCAACGCGGTCGGTCGGTTTGCCGCGCTGCGCGGTTTCATTGCCGCCGCGCTATCGCAAATCGTCGATACGATTATCTTCATCGGCATCAGCTTTTACGGCGTCCGCCCGATCATGGACCTGATGATTGGCCAGGCAGTGGCCAAGGTCGTGCTATCTGCCGTGCTGGTGCCAGTCATTGTGGTCTTGGCCGTGCGGATCGGGCGGCAGCTTGATGCGCGGCCGGAATGACCGGCGCGGGTGAAAAGGCTTCAAATCCCCGGCCAGCAGGCTAAAGGCCGCACCACAATGACCCAGTCCCACGATCCCCTGATGCTGGCCAAGGCCGAGACTCTGGTTGAGGCACTGCCTTATCTGCAGCGTTATGCCGGACGCACTTTCGTGGTGAAATACGGCGGCCACGCGATGGGCGATCCGGCTGCCGCGCGGGATTTTGCCGAAGATGTCGTGCTGCTCAAGGCAGTCGGGATCAATCCCGTGGTAGTCCATGGCGGCGGCCCGCAAATCGGCTCGATGCTGAAGAAGCTGGGCGTTGAAAGCCGCTTCGTCGACGGCCTGCGCGTAACGGACAAGGCAACTGCGGAAGTGGCCGAAATGGTGCTGTCCGGCGCGATCAACAAGGAACTGGTCGGCTGGATTGCCGCCGCCGGGGGCAAGGCCCTGGGAATTTCCGGCAAGGATGGCGGCCTCGTCACCGCAGCCAAGGTGCAGCGCACCACCAAGGATCCGGAAAGCAACATCGAGCAAGCAGTTGACCTGGGCTTTGTGGGTGAGCCGACCTCGGTCGACGTGACCCTGATCGAAACGGCCAGCGGCGCCGGCATGATCCCTGTGATCGCGCCGATCGCGCCGGGTACCGATGGCGCCACTTACAACATCAACGCCGATACAATGGCTGGTGCCATCGCCGCTGCATTGGGTGCGGCCCGGCTATTCCTGCTGACCGATGTCGCGGGCGTGCTCGACAAGCAGGGCAATCTCCTGACCGACTTGACCCCGGCCGACATTGCCAAGTTGCAGGAAAACGGCACCATCAGCGGCGGGATGATCCCTAAATTGGAAACCTGCATTCACGCGGTCGAGGCTGGTTGCGAAGCGGCTGTCGTGCTGGATGGCCGGGTACCCCATGCCATGCTGATAGAGATTTTCACTTCCCGCGGGGCTGGCACCCTGATCCGCCGCTAGGCCCCTCTCCTCCCAAGGACGACCCTGATGATCAACGAAGTCCTCATCCCGATCCTCGAGCTGTTTGCCAACCTGGTGATCACGGTGGTGATCGTGCAGTTCATCCTGGGGCTGCTGATCAGCTTCAATGTGGTGAGCTATCACAACCAGTTCGTGGCGGCGCTGTGGACCTCGCTCAATGCGATCCTCGATCCGATCCTAGCGCCGATCAAACGCCGCCTGCCGCACACCGGCGGGATCGACTTCTCACCGATCGTGCTGATCCTGCTGATCAACATTGCGCTGATCATCCTGAGCTACGTCGGGCGTCAGGTTGGGTGAGCATGGCCCGGGTAATTGACGGCAAGGCTTTTGCCGCAGCCCTGCGCGAGCGCGTTGGCGCGGCGGCGGCAAATTTCGAAGCGAAAGTCGGGCGCAAGGCTGGCCTCGCCGTGGTGCTGGTGGGCGATGATCCGGCCAGCCAGGTCTATGTCCGCAACAAGGGCAAACAGACCGTCGAGGCCGGCATGGCCAGCTTCGAACACAAGCTGCCGGTCGAAACCACCCAGGCCGAACTGGTTGCCTTGGTCGAACGGCTCAACGCTGATCCGGCGGTAGACGGCATCCTGGTCCAGCTGCCGCTGCCGAAGCACCTTGATGAACAGGCCGTGGTCGAACGGATCAGCCCGGACAAGGATGTCGATGGGCTTACCCCAACCAGCACTGGCCGGCTGGCGCTCGGTCTGCCGGGCCTTGTGCCGTGCACCCCGTTGGGCTGCATCATGCTGCTGAAGGACCAGCTGGGCGATCTGTCGGGCAGGGATGCCGTGGTGATCGGCCGTTCGATCCTGGTCGGCAAGCCAATGGCGCAATTGCTGCTGGCGGAAAGCTGCACGGTCACCATTGCCCACAGCCGCACGCAGAGCCTGCCCGATGTCGTCCGCCGCGCCGATATCGTCGTCGCCGCTGTCGGTCGGCCGGAAATGATCAAGGCCGATTGGATCAAGCCCGGTGCGACCGTGATCGATGTGGGCATCAACCGCGTTCCTGCGGCAGAGGAAGGCAAGACGCGTCTGGTGGGAGATGTCGACTATGCCGGCGCCAGTACGGTGGCCGGGGCGATCACGCCGGTACCGGGCGGAGTTGGCCCGATGACGATTGCGGTGCTGCTGCGCAACACCCTGGTCGCCGCTCATCGCAATGCGGGGGTAGCGCTGGAGGACAATGCGCTTTAGGCTCAAGGCCATGAAGCGCATCCTGATCGCCGCCGCCCTCACCCTGACCCTGGCCGCTTGTGCCTCTGGCCCCAGCAGGCCCAATTTCGGCAGGATCGAGCCGGTCGCCAACCCCAGCGCGGTGATCGCCGCCGAACTCGCCTTTGCTCGCCTTGCGCAGGACAAGGGCCAATGGACGGCCTTCCGTGAAACGGCTGCCGCTGGCGCGGAAATGTTCGTGCCGCAGCGGGTCAAGGCGGCCGACTGGTTGAAGGGCCGGGCCGAGCCGGCCGTGGCCGTGAAATGGCAGCCCCACGCTGTCTGGTCGAGCTGCGATGGCTCTTTCGCCGTAACCCGCGGTGGGTGGCAAAGCCCCAATGCCAGCGGCACTTTCGCCACGATCTGGCAACGCCAGGGGCGCGGCGACCTCAAGTGGGTAGCGGACATGAGCCTCACCTCGGATGGAAGCGGGACTGCGGCGCCGGAGATGATCGCGGCGCGCACTGCGGAGTGTCAGGTCCGCCCCGGGCCCGCTCCGCAACTGGTGGTGACCGATACCGACTGGCGCACCGGCGCCTCGCGCGATGGCACGCTGGTCTGGGGTACCGGCGTGACCACGCTGGGTGGCCGCACGATCAAGGTGTGGTTGTGGAACGGGACCAGCTTCGAGGCGGTGCTGGATCAGACCGTGCCGGCAGGGCCAACGCGCTAAGCCATGGCCGAGCTGTTCCTCTCAGCCTTTATCGCGCTGTTCGTGGTGATCGATCCGCCCGGCTGCGCGCCAATCTATGCCGGTCTGACCAGCGGTGCCAACCAGGCCCAGCGGCGATCGATGGCGATCCGCGCCTGCTTTATCGCCACGATCATCCTGCTGATCTTCGCGGTATTCGGGGAAGACCTGCTCGGTGCGCTGCATATCGAGCTTGATTCCTTCCGCATCGCCGGAGGGATCATGCTCTTCCTGATCGCGCTCGACATGGTGTTCGAAAAGCGCACCCAGCGGCGTGAGGAGCGGGCCGAAAAGGTTAAGGCCACCCCCGAGATCGAGGATGTTTCCGTCTTTCCGATGGCCATGCCGATGATCGCTGGGCCGGGGTCGATTGCCACGGTCATGCTGCTGACCGCGCGCGCCAATGGGACCGAGGAGACGCTGGTCGTGCTCGGCGCACTGGCGGCAGTGATGCTGCTGACCCTGCTGGCGCTGATCGCCGCCGGGCCGCTGATGAAGGTGCTGGGCGCGCGGGTCGAGGCGGTGATCACGCGGCTGCTGGGCGTGCTGCTGGCCGCCCTGGCGGCGCAGTACGTGATTGACGGGCTGAAGGCGACGCTGGCCTGATCATCTAGTGAAAATCACGGGATTTCGGCAGGATTCGCACGTCGCGGGGATGGCTGCGGATCCGGGGCGGCTTGCGGGTGTCGCGCGGTCGCGAAACCTCGTCGGCGCGGGCAATCGGCGGATCGGCCCGGTGGCTTTCGGCCAGGGTATCGAGCCGCTCCGAACAGTCGATGATCCGGCGGGCCATCAGGTGGACTACGTCCTCCTTGCTACGCTGGATTTCCCCCTCGATCCGCATCAGCCGCGCCGCCATCACCGCGCGGCGCTGCCTTTCCATGTCGCGTGACCAGAGCAGCGCGTTGACCACGCCGGTTTCGTCCTCGATCGTGATGAACACCGCATTGCCCTTGCCCGGGCGCTGGCGGATCAGCACCACCCCGGCGCAGGCTACTCGCCGCCCGTCCGGCGCGGCATTGATCTCCGCGCAACTGAGCACCCCTTCGCGGGCAAACCCGGACCGCAGAAACTGCATCGGATGCGCCTTCAGGGACAGCCGCAGCAGCTGGTAATCGGCCACGACTTCCTCTGACAGCGGCATGGCCGGCAGCGCCGGATCGGCTTCCGCGCCGAGCTCGGCCGCATCGGCAAAAGCGAACAGCGGCAGCTGGTCTGGCGGTGTGCGCCGCGCCTCCCACAGCGCCTCGCGCCGGGTCTGCCCTAGTGAGCCGCAGGCATCGGCATCGGCCAATTTGCGCAGGGCCGCCGGCGGCAGCGCGGCACGGCGGGCCAGGTCCTCCAGCGAGATGAAAGGCCCGCCATTCCGCGCCCCCTCGATCGCTTCGGCCCAGGCCTGGCGGAACCCGTCAATCTGGCGCAGACCCAGCCGCAGCGCGAAGCCGGTGTCGCCCGGCTCCAGGGCATTGTCCCAGTCGCTGGCATTGATATCAACGCTGCGCACCTCGACGCCATGCTCCCGCACATCGCGGACCAGCTGGGCCGGGGCATAGAACCCCATCGGCTGCGAATTGAGCAGGGCGCAGGTGAACACCGCCGGATGGTGGCACTTGAGCCAGCTCGAGACATAGGCCAGCCAACCAAAGGCCTGGGCATGGCTTTCCGGAAAGCCATATTCGCCAAAGCCCTTGATCTGGCCAAAGCAGCGCTCGGCAAATTCGCGGCTGTAACCGCGCCGGATCATGCCCTCAATCAGCATGGCTTCATAGCGGTGCATGGTCCCTAGGTTGCGGAACGTGGCCATCGCGCGGCGCAGGCCATCGGCCTGGGCGGGGGTGAAGGCAGCGGCTACGATCGCCAGCTTCATCGCCTGTTCCTGGAACAGCGGCACGCCCAGGGTCTTTTCCAGCACATCGCGCAGTTCATCCGGATCGTGTGGCGGCGCGGGCGAGGGATATTCGGGCAGTTCCTCGCCATTGCGGCGGCGCAGGTAGGGGTGGACCATCCCGCCCTGGATCGGCCCGGGCCGCACCACGGCGACCTGGATCACCAGGTCATAGAGGCACTTTGGCTTCATCCGCGGCAGCATGTTGATCTGGGCGCGGCTTTCGACCTGGAAGGTACCGATGCTGTCGCCCTTTTGCAGCATGGCGTATACCTCAGGACATTCGGTGGGGATCGTGGCCAGGCTGTAATCGCCCATCCCGTGGTGGCGCAGCAGGTCGAAGCTCTTGCGGATGCAGGTCAGCATGCCCAGCGCCAGGACATCGACCTTCATTAGCCCCAGTGCGTCGATATCGTCCTTGTCCCATTCGATGAAGGTGCGGTCCGGCATGGCGGCGTTATGGATCGGCACCAGCTCGTCGAGCCGCCCCTCGGTCAGCACGAAGCCGCCGACATGCTGCGAGAGGTGACGGGGGAATTCGAGCAGCCGGTCGATCAGAGTCTTGAGCCGGGCAATCGCCGGATTGGCCGGATCGAACCCCGCCTCGGTCACGCGGGCTTCCGGGACGTCCCCGCCCCAGCTGCCCCAAATCGTGCCGGACAGCCGCGCGGTGACGTCCTCGCTCAGCCCCAGCGCCTTGCCCACCTCGCGGATCGTGCTGCGCGGGCGGTAGTGGATCACCGTCGCAGCAATCCCGGCCCGCTCGCGGCCATAGCGGGCATAGATGTACTGCATCACCTCCTCGCGCCGCTCATGCTCGAAATCGACGTCGATATCGGGCGGCTCGTCGCGCTCTTCGGAGAGGAAGCGACTGAACAGCAGCTTGTTGGCCACGGGATCGACCGGGGTGATCCCCAGCAGGTAACAGACCACCGAATTGGCCGCCGAGCCGCGCCCCTGGCACAGAATCGGCGGATCGAGGCAGCGGGCGTGCCTGACGATGTCGTGGACAGTCAGGAAATAGGGAGCATAGCGCTTGGCCCGGATCAGCCCCAGCTCATCGGCAATTGTCCGCTCCCAGGCTGCAGGTAACCCGTCCGGAAAGCGCTGGTGGGCCGCCTCGCGAACCATGTGTTCCAGCCAGTCATGCGCTTCCCAGCCGGCCGGGACCGGTTCGTTGGGATATTCATAGCGCAGCTCGTCAAGCGTGAAGCCGATCCGGGCGAGCAGGTCCTGGGTGGCGGCAATCGCTTCGGGATGGCGGCGGAACAGCCGGGCAATCTCGGCCGGATCCTTGAGATGGCGCTCGGCATTGACCAGCAGCCGCCGCCCGGCCGACTGGATCGGCACCCCTTCGCGGACGCAGGTGATCACATCGTGCAGCGGGCGGTCCTCGGGCCGGGCATAGAGTGCGTCATTGGTGGCAAGCAGGGGCACGCCGCTCTCCGCCGCCAGTGCGGCCAGCCGGGCCAGCCGGCGCGCATCGGCCCCGGCCCGCGGCATGGTCGCGGCGAGCCAGACCGCACCGGGCCGCACATCGGCCAGTTGCCGCAGCAGCGCCGCATCGCCGCCCAGTGCAATCAGTAACAGGTCCTCGGCATGGTCCAGCAGATCGGCCAGATGGAGCAGGCAGTCGCCTTTCTCCGCGCGCCGGTTGCCCAGCGTGAGCAGCCGGGTCAGTCGGCCCCAACCGCGCCGTGTGGCGGGATAGGCCACCACGTCGGGCGTATCGTCGGCAAAGACCAGCCGTGCGCCCACCACCAGCCGCAGCGGGCCTTTGAGGCCGCCCAGTTCCCGCCAGGCCATATGCGCCCGGACCACCCCGGCCACGCTGTTGCGATCGGCAATGCCGATCCCGCTCAGCCCCAGGGCCTGGGCGCGGTGGACCATGTCACCGGGGTGCGAAGCGCCGCGCAGGAAGCTGTAATTGCTGGCCGCAACCAGTTCGGCAAATGCCGGCTCGGTCACGCGAACAGACCGTGGAGATACCAGCGCGGCACCGGTTTTTCGTGATAGAGCCCGTGGCGAAAGATCCAGTAGCGGCGCCCCCGCGCGTCCTCGATCCGATAGTAGTCGCGGGTCAAGCCACCCTTGCCAGGCCCTTCCCCGGCGCCATTCTCCCCGCCGCGCCGCCGCCACCATTCGGTCGCGATCCGTTCGGGACCTTCGTAAAGCCGCACCTCGTGCAGCTGGCGCTTCCAGCGGAAGCGGTGCGGCGGGCCATCGGGCACTTCGGCAATCACCTCGACCGGTTGCGGCGGATCGAACAGGAACAGCGGGCGCAGCGGCGGCTCACCCGGTGGGGGCGCAGGCCAGGGCGCAGGGAGCCGGCCGGAAATCGCGGGCAACGCCAACTGGGCCTGTTCGGGAATGTGGCTATCGCGCGGGGCCAGGCGATAGAGATTGGCCGCACCCAGCCGGGTGCTCAGCCGGTCGAGCAGTTCGGCCAGATCATCCTCGGCGCGCTCCTCTCCGCCCAGCCCGGGCTGGCTGGACCCCAGTGGCTCGGCCAGCGGCACGGTCAGCACGATCCGGTCATAGCCGAAGCCGGGATCGAGCGGATCGGCCAGCCGGGCAATCCGCTCATCGAACAGGCGCAGCACCGGAGCAGGATCGCGGGTCGGCAGGCCGGTCTCGATAGCCAGCCGGTGCCGGGCCCCGTCGCTGCGCAGCAGGGTCAGGACAAAGCGCCGCCCGCCCAGGCCCCGCTCCTGCAGCACGCCCGCCGCCTCGCGCAGCAGGTCAAGGAAGCAGGCGGCAATGCTGGCCTCCAGCGCAACCGGTTCGGCAAAGCGGCGTTCGAACCGCAGCGGCCCGGGCAGCTGCAGGACTTCGACCGGGGCCTGCTCATCCCCCGTCAGGCGGCGCAGCGCGGTTGCCGCCCCGGCCCCGAAGCGCGCAGCCAAGCCGGCCAGCGGGCGGGACACCAGATCGCCAATGGTTCTGAGACCGGCGCGCTGCAGCGCCAGGGTCGCCTCGGCATCCAGCTCCAGCGCGGCAACGGGCAGCGCGCGCAGTGCCTGGGCTTCGTCGATTACCGGCAGCGGGGCATGACGGACCAGGGCCAGCGCTGCCTCGGCCGTCGCGGCACAGGCCAGGCGCAGGCTCATGCCGCTGGCAGCGAGATCCTGCTCGATCCGCGCCATCAGCGCAGCTTCGCCCCCGAAGAGGTGATCGACCCCGGCAATATCGAGCACGATCCCATCGGGCCCGGCAATGCTGACCCGCGGCGACCATTGGCGGCAGGCGCGCGCCAACCGCTCCAGCCAGTGCCGGTCGGCCGCCGGATCGCATTCGGCCACTTGTAGCCCCGGCACCATAGCCCGGGCATCGGCGAGCATCATGCCCGGCGTCAGCCCCAGGGCCAGCGCTGCGGCATCGACCGCCCCCAGCCGCAACGCGCCCTTGACCTTGCCGACCAGCGCCAGCGGTTCAGGCGGCGTGGCGGGTCCGGTCAGGGCGAAGCGCTCCGGTTCCGCGTTCCGCAGCCGGTCGGCTGCGAGGAACGGGAAGCGCAGCGCCAGATAGCGTCGCTTCATCGAATTTGTGTCGGTCACGGTCCCATTCCAGTCGCCAGGCCTGGCCGCAGGGACCCGCTTTCTGGCGCAGCAGTTCAACAGCAAAGGCCGGTGGCCCGGGGGCCTCCCCCGGCAGCGGTAGCGAGGCGGCAGCAGCCACTTGCCAGCGGGTCTGCGCGGCGCTGGGCACCGGCGCGGCATCAATCCGCAGCAGGAACAGCGGAACCCCGGATTGCCGGGCCGCCAGTACCAGTCGGCGGCTGGCGGTCAGATCCAGCTCGGGCATTGGCCCCCAGCCCTCGACAATCAGCGCCCCCAATGCCGCGCTGCGCAATGCATCGACGGCACTGCGCAGCAGCAGCAGACGGTCGGCGACCAGCCCTAGCACGGCCTGCTCGGGCTTCAGGCCCAGTTCGCCCAGCCCGCCGGCCTGCAGTACACCGCCGATCTCTACCGCACGGTGCGCCCGTAGCCACAGCACGGTCTGGCCGGAGCCACCATCATCCTGCGCCATCCCCGCCGCCAGTGCTGCGGCAAAACCGGCCGCCGCAGCGCAGTCCTGAGCCTCGGCCGCATAGACCTCGTGCAGGCAGCCATAAGCAAGCCCCCCGCCAAGCACCGCATCCAGCGCCGCAACCCCACTGGCCCAGCGCCTTTCGCAAACCGGCGGAACCGGTGCGGACAAGGAAGAATCGACTCGCATATGTTCCTATTATGTTCCGTTCCTCGTAGAGATCAATCCCGCATTGCGAGCCTTCGGAGCGGGCCATTTGCACAGCCGGGTTTTCATCAGTTGCGCGAATGGTATGAACTGCCCAAACTGATGCTCCCTGCACCGCCTTCACCCTTCGGATCAAACCCCGCATGAGCGGAGCCGCGCCCCTATTCGGCGGGATCGAGGCCGGAGGTACGAAGTTCGTGCTGACCGTCAGCCATGACCACGCTCAACCGCTCGCCACGCACACCATTGCGACCACTTCACCTGAGGCCACTCTTGCCGCAGCGGCCGACTGGCTGGGCCGGCACG
>Ga0315902_10005745_pt1 | contig 17399 bp, 16 predicted proteins | sample LakEriMetagenome_9_FD_203523 | JGI IMG/M metagenome (GOLD analysis project Ga0315902, IMG submission 203523) | Freshwater fungal communities from buoy surface, Lake Erie, Ohio, United States - Buoy 12 MA117 | ecosystem: Environmental > Aquatic > Freshwater > Lake > Lake biofilm | place: USA...
GACGACGATGATGACAGTGACGACGATGATGACAGTGACGACGACAACGATGACAGCGGCCGCGATGACGACGAAAGCGATGACGACGGGCGCGACGATGACAGAGACGACGACGAAGACGATCGGAGTGGCAGCGGCGGTGGCGGCAGCGATAACTCCGATGACGACAAGGACCGTGACGAACCCGAAGACGACGACAAGGATGACGAGGACGACAGCGACTCGGACGATGACAGCGACGACGACGAGGACAACGACGAGGACAGCGACGACGACGAAGACTGACGCAGCCTTGCGGAAGCCGGGGAGGGGCGTGCATCGCCCTTCCTCTGCCGCTGCGGGCCTGATGGACAGGAACGCAGCCGCCGGCCGGTAAGCAGGTTTGAGGGGCCGCAACAATCGTCCTAGTTTGGGAGGCGTGCGGAATGCCTGAGAGCGGCGAGCCTGTCGGGAAAGTCGGATCGGGTCCGGACGACGGGCCAGGGGCACGAGGAGCGGAGACGGATCGATGAGATGTAATGACGAACGCCGCGCGGCAACAGCAGTCAAAGGTGCAGGCCGGTCCTGCAGGGCGCTTCTGCTGGCACCTTTCACCCTCACCCTGTTGTTTTCGGCCGCTGCCGCTGTAGCCGAGGACGGCACAGGGGTTGACGATGACGCGGCGCCCGAGGCTGACCAGATCGCGGTTGACCAGCCCGGCGATCAGGATGGCGGGACCGGTGAGGTCTTTGAACCCGGCGAAGACGGTGACCCCGTCGACGGCGGTCAGGATGGCTCGGGCGATGCTTATGACGACGGCACTGCGGAGGGTGACGTGGCCGTGGATGATCCTGTGCCCGAGGGCGATGGCCGCGGGGACGGTGGCACCGGTGACGAAGACGGGGATGGCCTCGACACGATTGTGACCGTCGATGTGGAACTGATCGGGACGGTGGAGATGCCGGTCCTTCTGCCGGATGAGACCTGCGCCGGCTGTGAATTCACGACCAGCCGTGACCTTGTGCCGGTCGAGGGAAGCGGGCGTGCCGGGTCAGGAGCGCTTGCGGCAGAGGGTCATGCAGTCCAGCCGGTTTTCGCCGCGTCCGCCCGCAGTGACCGTGACACCGGAACCCGGGACCGGAGCGCCGCCGATTTGACACGGCGCGCGGGGGCCGAGTGTCTGGACGATCTCATGCTGGTGCAGGACAGGCTCTGCATGTGGTAGCTGCCCCGGCCCCGATCTGACGGATTGGTCGGGCGGCGAAGGCAGGCCCGGCCCCTTCCCTCTCGTCTGAGTGGGGTTTGTTCTGTCAGGGAACGGAATAGCCCTGGAGAACGGCAAGAGGCACGATGTCGAGTGCCCGGATATGAGTTGAGCCGAGATTCACCTTCGGGGCGCAGCCTTCGTCATGGGCTTGCAGGAATCGTCCCGCGCAAAGACACCAGCGGTCACCCGGTTTCAGCCCGGGAAAGCGGAATTCCGGGCGCGGCGTGGACAGGTCGTTGCCGACATAGGCCGAATAGGCAAGGAATTCGACAGTCATCACCGCGCAGACCGTATGTGACCCGCGGTCGGTCGCGCAGGTGTCACAGGCCCCGTTGCGGAAATAGCCGGTGAGCGGATCGGTCGAACAGGGTTCGAGCGGGCCGCCGAGCACGTTGAGCGAGGGGTCGATGTCCATGCGATGCGCACCTCTGTCCGACCAACATCATAGGGCTTGCCTGCGCCCTGCCAAGGGGGCGCCGCGCGGCCCGGGACGGCGGCTATCCTCGCCAGCCCGGGGTGTGCGACGACAGATGACGACGCGCTCAGGACGCGCCGCGGAACCGGTCGGCAAGCCGCTGTAGGGGGGAGCGGACGGGCGCGGGCTCTGGCGCGGGCGCGGCTGCCGGACCGGGGGCAGGGGCCGGGCTGGCGGCAGAGCGTTCAGGCCTTGGCGGGGCAAGCCGCAGGGCGACCGCATTCTGGAACCGGGCCGCATCGCCGGTGGCCAGCGCGGGCGCGCCCTCGCTGATCCCCTGCAGAAGCGGGTCGAGCCAGTCGCGGTCGGCCCGGGCGAAGTCGTGCAAGACGTAATGGGCAACGGCATCCTTGTGGCCCGGATGGCCGACGCCCAGCCGGACGCGGTGATAGCCTTCGCCCAGATGGGCATGGATCGAGCGCAAGCCGTTATGGCCGGCATGGCCGCCGCCGGTCTTGACCCGCAGCCGGCCCGGGGCGAGGTCGATCTCGTCATGAAACACCGTGATGTCGGTCAGGGCGAGCTTGTGAAAGCGCACTGCCTCGGCCACCGATTGGCCTGAGAGGTTCATGAAGGTCATCGGCTTGAGCAGCAGGACCTTGCCGCCGGCCAGCAGGCCCTCGGCGAGTTCGCCCTGGAACTTCGACCGCCAGGGCGCAAAGCCGTGATCCGCGGCGATGCGGTCAAGGGCCATGAAGCCGATATTGTGGCGGTTGCCCGCGTATTTCGCGCCCGGATTGCCGAGACCGACCCAGAGTTTCATGGCCGCGTGCTATAGCCGGGGCCGGGCTGCGGGTCCATCGTCATGAGACCGCGCAGGCCTGTGGCCGGTCCGGGGGGCGCGACGCTGCCTGTCGCCCCGCACCCCCGCGGCGATCCTAGCGGAGTTCCTCGATGTCGTTGAGCTGCCAGGTCTTGTCGAAATAGGCCTCGGTCGGGCCGTAGAAGCGGAAATAGGGGAACCAGCCCTGACCGGGATTGGTCTCTATGAAGTTTGTCGCGCCCTCGGGCCGGGTGGGGCCGAAATAGACGTCGACCGAGCCATCGGCATTGGTGACAAGATCGGGCTTGCGCGAGGAGAGATCGGCCGAGCCGGCCGCGGTGATCACCGGGCCGCGGGTCAGGTTGTCGTAAAGCGTGACCGACCAGAACTGGCGCACGGGGGGATTGGACTCCACCCGCATCCGGTAGGTCTTGCCGCCGTCGAGCCAGTTGCCCGCGCTGTCCTTGGAGGTTTCCAGATAGACCTGGCCGAAGCCGAGGATGCGGCCCTGCATCCCGACCGAGTTGCCGATCGCCTCATAGAACCAGGACCCGCGTTCATCAAGCTGGCTGTAGCCCGTCGCCTCCTGGTCGAGTTCGACGAGGTTGGCGTATTCCCAGTGCTTGCCGTCATAGACGGTCGCGTTGTCGAAGCGTTTGTCATGGGCGATAGTACGGGCCATGAGATCGCCCATCCGGGCGGCTTCGGTCAGAATCGCAGACTGGCGTGCGTCGGGGGCAAAGGGCTGACCGGGGATGAGGCCCAGCGGACGAAGCATGGCGAACATCATGCGGTCGCGGTCTTCGACCTGTTCATTGGCGAAAAGGTCCGAGAGGTAGTGCCAGTAGGAGAGGTCCGTCGGCTGGGCTGAGGCCCATTCGCGGCCGCCGACGGGGATGAAGGGGGTCTCAGCCGGGGCTTCGCGGTCAGCCCAGGCGTAGAGGCGGTGCTGGCGGATCGTCGCCTCGGCCACGGCCTTGTCGGGGTCGAGGCCACGGCTGGCGAACCAGACCTGGTTGGTGGGCGAGTGCACGACGATGTAGCCTTCGGGGTTCATGTCGGGTGACCCGGGCGGAAGGATGAGGTATTTGGCCCCCTGACCCTGATCGGGGCCGGTCTGGCCCATATCGGTGATCGGGCGCTGCCAGATGTCAAGCACGCCCCCCGCCGTCAGGCCGGCGGGAACCTCAACCACCAGCGGCCCCTGGGCGGCAAGATCCCAGAAGCTGAACGCGTAAAGCGTCGTGATGTTCGGGGTCAGCATGCCGGCCTTGTCGGCCAGATCCTTGTACAGCACCACAGCACCATTGGGGGCATCGAAGTTGTTCAGATGCGCAAGGTGCAGCGCATGGAAGCCTACGGCGGGCAGTGCCCAGATATAGGCTTGTGTGGCGCGCTGGAAATCCAGCTCGTCATAGAGTTTTTCCGCCGTTTCGGTGGTGGGATAGCCCACATCGAAGGAGAGCTCGCCGATCCGGGTCTGGACGGTATCGGCCTCGGCCGTCGCGGCGAGGAGGGCGAGGAGCGAGGCGCCGGCGAGGCGCAGGGTCTGGGTGGTCATTGTGAAGTTCCGTCCTTGGTAAGGGTCAGTCGCGTTCGATGAGGCGGGGGAGGGACCAGTTGCCCTCGAGGATGGCGGGACCGGGGCCGTAGAAGCGGCCGACGAAGAAGAAGGGGCCATCGGGCGCGGGAAGCCAGTTCGATTCCTTGCCCGGTCCGGGATTGTCGTGCTGGATGTAGATCTCGAGCGAGCCGTCGGGGCCTGGCGCCAGGCCTTCGGTCCGGTCGCCGATCGAGTAGCGGTTGATCGGGTTGTCGACGAGAAAACGTTCAGGCAGGCTGTACATGGTGATCGACCAGAACTCGCTTACCGGGGGCAATTGACCCGGCTCGAACCGCAAGACCCAGTGCCGGCTGCCATCCAGAACCTGACCGGCATCGTCGGTCTGCTGGCTCGCATAGTACGCCTCGGCCTCGGAATTTGCGTAGATGCCCAGCATCGCTCCATAGTTGCGCTTCGTGATGTAGGTGGGCCCCAGCTCTTCGCGCGTGCCGAACATGCCGCGCGAGCCGGTCTGTGCCTGCGCCTCGGACTTGAGCGCCGCCGAGGCGTCAGCGACGCCCTGTTCGATGGCAGCGCGGATTTCGGGGGTCAGCGCCTCTGGGTCGAAGGCCTTGCCGGGGGCAACGCCGATCCGGGCAAAGCGGGCGAACATCTCCTCTTCCGACGCGACTGTCGGCATGAAGGGCAGAAGCGCGTTGAAATAGGTGATGAAGCCGATGCCCTCCGCCTTGGCGGTATCCCAGACCGGCCAGTCGATGGCAGGGGCGGGCGCGGGCGCCGGCGTGCCGGCGAAGGCCGAAAGCGGCCTCAGGACATAATCCGCCTGCACCGCCTGCAACGCGGCGATATCGTCGGGCCCGAACAGCTGGGTCCGGGTGAGGGTGCCCACGAAATCTGTCTCGGCGCGGAAGACCTGCGTGATGCCCTCGGGCACGGTGCCGTCCCAGTGCGGGCCGGCGAAGAGGTAGTTCCCCGCCTCGCGACCGGTGGTGCGCGCGCCGGTATAGGCGAAGTTGTGGGTATAGAGGTCGAACCACTGGTTGACATAGTAACGCGGCGCCGGGACGGCCGGAAGCGACAGGACCATGGGTTCGGCCCTGAGGTCCAGCCAGGCCCAGGAATAGGGCGTGTCATTGTTGGGCGAGACGATATCGGTATCGGCGGGCGTGGCCGAACGCGCGTAATGCCGGAATTGATTGAACCCGCCGACATAGCCCGGGAAGGCCGTATTGACCGTCTGGTTGTACATCGTCTGGTAGCCCTGCAGCGGCGCATAGGCGTAAAGCCACGCCTCGGCCGCGATCTCGCGGGCTTCGTCAGGGGTAAGTTCATCGGCCCGGGCCGCGGCGTGAAGGCCGAGGAAGGAGAGAAGGACCAGGGTGAGAAGACGCATGAGGTGATCCATCTGAAAGCCTCGCGGTTTGTTTTGGCGCATGTTAGGCGAAGTCGGGTGCTAGCATTGGCGGGAACCGGGCAATCGAGGCGAAGATGGATCGGGAAGAGGGGCTGCAGGTCCTGGCGTCACGCGGATGGCTGGCAGAGGCCGGGCGGGACTTTGCCGCGGCGCTTCTGCCGCTGGCCCGGTGGCGCCGCTACGAGCCGGGCGAGGTGCTGACGCTTGGCGGGGACGAGCGCGGCGACCTCATCGGGCTGGCGCGGGGGGTGGTGGCCTTCACCTCGGTGCTCGGGCGGCCCGAGACTCCGGTCATGCACATGGCGCCGGCCGTGATGTGGATGGGTTATGGCCCGGCACTGCGCGACGGTGCCCGCGTGGTGACGGCCGAGGCGCGCACGCCCGTCTGGGCCGCGGTCTTGCAGGGCAGGCGCGTGCAGGCGCTGGTCGAGGCGGGCACGCTCGACTGGCGGCCCTTTCTCGCTCTGATCGCGGAATATGGCGATGTGACCGCCCTAATGGCGGCCGATCTTCTGATCCGCGATTCGGGGGCCCGCTGTGCGGCAGTCCTGGGGCGCTTTGCCGGGCTGCGCACGCCCCTGACCGGGGCCATCCCTGCCACGGTCGTGCCGGTCACGCAGAGCGAACTGGCCGGGGCCTGCAACCTGTCGCGCAGCGTGACGGGCGATATCCTGAGGCGGATGGCAGAGGCGGGTATCATCGCGACCGGGTATGCCGGGATTTCGATCCGCGACCCCGAGGCTCTTTTGCGGCTTGCGCGGGGGGCAGCAGGGCCGGCGCGGCCGGTCTGAAATGAAAACGGGGCCCGCCGGCCCCGTGTCCTGTCGTTTATCGTGGCGATCCGCTCAGCCTTCGTTTTCCGAAGACCGCAGGCCCGAGGGTGCCGAGATGTTGGCGATGACGAAGTTGCGCTCGATCGTGGGGGTCACGCCTTCGGGCAGGGTCACGTCCTGGATGTGGATGACGTCGCCGATTTCCTTGCCCGTCAGGTCGACGGTGATGTGATCGGGAATGTCCCCGGCAAGCACGTTCAGCTCCACGTCGTTGCGCACCACTGTCAGCACGCCACCCTTCTTCAGACCGGGCGAGAGGTGGTGATTGATGAATTCGACGTGGATAAAGAGATCCACGCGGGTGGTCTGGCGCAGGCGCAGCAGGTCGACATGGGTAGGCAGGTCCTTGACCACATGACGCTGAACGCCGCGGCAGATCACGCGCACATCCTCCTGCCCCTCGACCTTGAGGTTGAAGAGCGTGGAGAGGAACCGGCCTGCCTTGAGCCGCTTCATCAGCGCGTTGTAGGGGATGTTGATCGGCAGCGGCGTCTGTCCGCCGCCATAGACGATGCCAGGTACCTCGCCGTTGCGGCGAGCACTGCGGGCGGCCCCCTTGCCTGTCCCCGCGCGTACCGTGGCGATGAGATCGGGAATCTCGCCAGCCATCTGGAACTCCTTCAGGTTACCGGGCCCTCCTCCAAGGGTGCAGGGCCCACGAAGAGCGGCGTCTAAGGGCGGCAGGGCCGGAAGGCAAGGGTTTTTCGCATCCAGACGCGGGTTCGACCTGAATCCGTCAGCCCTGACCAAAGACCGCGATTTCGTTTTGGTGCGGCAGGAAAACATGCTATGGCAGATCAGTTCATTTGTCGGCTGAAACATGGTTGATCGGATTATTTTCCGGCGCCCGGGTGGGTGTGGAATTGAACTCTCGGACGCTGGCACGACCGAGGTTCACCGTGACTTCTCTGCCTTACGGTCGCGTGAAGACAGTTGGCGCGGCAATTGGCGGCGTCACCTCCGCCCGCGACCCGCCGAGGAGAGAACCTGAACCGCAGTGGGCCCCGGTGGCAGAACCGGCCTGTCCTGCGTGGGCCGCCCTGATCGACCGGCAGAGCGGTACGATGCATGACCATGGCCGTGCAACGTCCCGCATCAAGAAGCCATGGCAGCAGCGGGAAGGACGAAAGAATGCCATCCAGGATCAACCGGAAGTTCTTTTTCGATACGGTTCGGCTGACGCTTTTCGGCGGCGCTCTGAAGCAAAGCCAGGTCACGGGACTGACGGCGATACTCGACACCTGGGAGAACGGGTACAGCGCGAACGATGACCGCTGGCTCGCCTACATCCTGGCGACCGCCTATCATGAGGTCGACACGAAGATGCAGCCGATCAACGAATACGGCGGCAACGCCTATTTCCATCGGATGTACGATATCAACGGCAGCAGACCCGCCAAAGCGCGGGAGCTTGGCAATCTCTCCCCCGGCGACGGCGTCAAGTATCACGGCAGGGGGGTTGTGCAGCTGACCGGAAAGAAGAATTACGCTGATATGAGCCAGAGGCTTGGGGTCGACCTTGTCGGCAATCCCGAGCTTGCGCTCGATCTCGGGATATCTGTCCGGATCATCTTTGTCGGCATGACCCTGGGCACCTATACGGGACGCAAGCTTGGCGACTACTTCAATCCCGCCAAGGATGAATGGGTCCAGGCCCGCCGCATCATCAACGGGCTGGATAAGGCGAATCTGATCGCGGGCTATGGCAAGCAGTTCTATGCCGCATTGTCCTATACGACCTGACGCGCCGGGCGCGCCCTGCCGGTGCGGCCGTCCGGCTCACAGGCTCACCCCGGCATCAGCCAGATCTGGCCATAGGCGGGCAGGGTGACGGCGCCGTCCTCCAGGCGCAGGGGCGCGCCGGTCAGCCGGTCGGCATAGCGTCGGGCGGGATCGAGCCGAAGCGACCAGGGGCTGATTGCCTGAGGCTCCTCGCTGAAGTTGAAAAGGCAGGTGACGACGCGGTCCTCGGCCAGACGTTCCACCACGAAAAGGCGCGGATGGCCCGGGTCGAGGATGCGGGTCGGCACATGCGAGGCCAGTTGCGGCGTGGCCTTGCGCGCGGCCAGGATGGCGCGGGTGCCGGCATGGATGCGCGCTGCGCGCGTCCGGCCCTGCGGGATCGTCCGGACGGCGGCCCAGTCCATCGCCGGGCGATGCATCCAGCGCCCGTCGCCGGCACGGTCGGGGTCCTCGAGATAGCTGTGGTCGTTCAGCAGCCCGAACTCGTCGCCCATGTAGAGAAGCGGGATGCCCCCGAAACTCGCGATCAGCCCGTGGCCCAGCAGGATGCGGGCAATGGCGAGGCCTTCCTCCTCGGGCGTCGTGGCGGATTCGAGCCCGGCGAGCGAGGCGAAGCTGCCATTGGTGCGCCGGTCGCCGGTCACGGCGCTGGCCTGGAAATCGGCGCCGCGGGCAAAGCTGCCGGGGAAGCTGCCGTTGTAGAAATCGGCAAGGAAATCGCGATGGCCCCAGTCGGTCATCGGGGGAAAGCGGGCCGTATCCTCGGGCGTGATCGCCCAGCCGATATCGTCATGGCAGCGGATATAGGTGGCAAAGCAGGCGCGGCGGAAACCTTCGGGGAAATGGGTCTTGAGCACATGGGTCATGAGGCGGGTGTCGCGCGCGGCAAGCGAGGCCCAGAACTGCACCATCAGGCTGTTGTGATAGGCAAGGTTGGCCACCCGCCCCGCGTGCCGCCCGGTGCCGAGATAGGGGACGAGGTCGCGCGGCGCGACGATGGCCTCGGACTTGTGGATCACGGCCGGGGCGGCGACGCGGGTGGCCTGGGTCAGCGCCTGGATGATGTCGTGCACTTCGGGGAGGTTCTGGCAGGTGGTGCCAAGCCGCTTCCACATGAAGGCCACGGCATCGAGCCGGAAGACGGTGACGCCGCGGTTGGCCAGCGTCAGCATCGCGTCGAGGATGGCCAGCAGGACCTCGGGATTGGACCAGTTCAGGTCCCACTGATAGTCGTTGAAGGTCGTCCAGACCCATTTGCCCAGGTCGGGGTCGAAGGTGAAATTGCCCGGCGCCTGATCGGGGAAGATCTCGACCAGCGTCCTTTCATGCTCGCGCGGCAGGCGGTCGTCGTCGAAGATGTGGTAGAAGCGCTGATGGAACGGGTCGCCCGCGCGGGCCGCCTCGGCCCAGGCATGTTCTCGCGCCGTATGGTTCAGCACCATGTCGATGCAGGTATCCATGCCGGCCGCGCGCAGGGCGCGGGTCAGGGCCTCGAAATCCTCCATGGTGCCCAGCCTGGGGTCGATGGCGCCGTAATCCATCACCGCATAGCCGCCGTCGGACGGCCCCGGGCGGGGCCGCAGGCAGGGCATCAGGTGGACATAGGTCACGCCAAGGTCGCGCAGATAGCCGACATGGGCGGGGAGGTCGGCCAGCCGGCCGGCAAAGCGGTCGGCATACAGGACGTAACCCACCTGGTCCTGCGACAGGAACCAGTCGGGGTCGACGTCGCGGACCAGGTCGAGCGCGCGCAGATCATCCGGGCGGCGCGCGGCATGGGCGGAAAGGACCGCCCGCACCCGCGCCATCAGCGCGGGGATGTCGTGGGCTGTGCCGTAAAGCCGGGTCAGCGGGCCGATCAGGTCGCGTGCGCCGCGCTGCCAGCGCAGGTCGAAAAACCGGTCCGCTGCCATCGCGCCCTGATCCGCCATGCCTGCCCTCGCGCGGTGAAACGTCCCTGCACGGGCGGGCAGAAAGCACAAGGCCGACAGGGGGGCAAGCTCAGGCCTGCCAGCGGCCCTCGAAATCCTCTGGCACAAGCAGGATGTCGCGGTCGACCGTGGTCACGTCACGCCGGCCGCAGAGTGCCATGGTGATGTCCATCTCGCGGGCGATGACCTGCAGCGCGGTCGTGACCCCCTGTTCGCCCATCGCGCCCAGCCCGTGCAGATAGGCGCGCCCGATCATCGTGGCATCGGCGCCCAGCGCAAGCGCCTTGAGCACGTCCTGGCCCGAACGGATGCCGCTGTCGAGCCAGATCTCGGTCCGCCCCTTCACCGCCCGCACAATCGAGGGCAGGACCCGGATCGTGGAGAGCGCGCCGTCCAGCTGGCGGCCGCCGTGGTTCGACACGACAATCGCATCGGCCCCGATCTCGACTGCCTTTTTCGCATCTTCGGCATCGAGAATCCCTTTCAGGATGAAGGGTCCGCCCCATTTCTCTTTCAGTTTTGCAACCTTGTCCCAGTCAAGCCGCGGATCGAACTGTTCGTTCGTCCAGGATGACAGCGAGGTGACGCTGGTCACCGATTTGGCATGGCCCACGATGTTGCGGAAAGTGCGCCGGTGCGTGCCCAGCATCTCGAGCCCCCAACCCCATTTCGTGGACAGGTCGATGATGTTGCGCAAGGTGGGCTTGGGCGGGGCGGAAAGTCCGTTCTTGAGGTCCTTGTGCCGCTGCCCGAGGATTTGCAGATCGAGCGTGAGCACCAGCGCCGAGACGCCGGCATTGCGCGCGCGGCGGATGATGTCGTCGGTGAAGTCCGCATCGCGCATCACGTAAAGCTGGAACCAGAAGGGGGCCTTCGTCGCGGCGGCCACATCCTCGATCGAACAGATCGACATGGTGGAAAGCGTGAACGGCACCCCGTATTTCAGCGCGGCGCGGGCGGCCTTGATCTCGCCATCCGCGCGCTGCATGCCGCACAGCCCCACGGGCGACAGGCCCACGGGCATCGCGACCTCCTGGCCCAGCATCCTTGACTTCAGCGTGCGGTCGGACATGTCGACGGCAACCCGCTGCCGGAAGCGGATCCGGTCAAAATCCGAGGTGTTCTCGCGGAAGGTCTGCTCGGTCCAGCTGCCCGATTCGCAATAGTCGTAGAACATCTTCGGCGTGCGCCGCCGGTGCAGGCGCTTGAGGTCGTCGATGCAGGTGATGACGGTCATGGATGCGGTCCCCGGGCTGACCTGCGGGTTCTAGCGGCACGAGCCCTTTGCCGCAATCGGCCTTGCATCTGATACGATATCGAACTAAGTAGTGCGATATCGTATCAGATGGAGGTTGCAATGGCCCTGTCCCGTCGCAAGACCCTGGCCGTCCTCGGGGGTGGCGTGATCCTCGCAGCCACGGCGGGGGCCGGCTTTGTTGTCACCCGCAGGCCCGTGTTGGCTCTGGAACCCTGGAACCGTGCCGGACGATACGACGACGTCCGGATGAATGCGCTGAGCTGGGCGATCCTTGCGCCGAACCCGCATAACCGCCAGCCTTGGCTGGTCGACCTCTCGGTCTCCGATCAGATCACGCTGCGCGTCGACCTCGACCGGCTCCTGCCCCATACCGACCCCTATTCGCGCCAGATCGTGATCGGGCTCGGCTGCTTTCTCGATCTCATGCGGATGGCGGCGGCGGAGGATGGCTACCGGCTCGACACGACTCTTTTCCCGGAAGGCTGGGACCCGGCGCGGCTGGACGACCGGGCGGTGGCGGTGGTGCGCTTCGTCGCCGACGCGGATGTCGCGCCCGACCCGCTTTTCGCGCAGGCCGCGCTGCGGCGAACCTTGAAGGACCCCTTCGACCTGTCCCGCCCGGTCGCGGCCGATGCGGTCGCGGCACTGGCCGCCGCCGTCACGGCGGGGTCCCAGGCGGGCGGGTCCGTTGATCCGGTCGATATCGCGGCCTTTCGCGACCTGACGCGCCGCGCGCTGATGATCGAGATCGAGACGCCCCATACCTACAAGGAAAGCGTGGACCTCTTCCGTATCGGCCGGGCAGAGGTCGAGGCGAACCCCGACGGCATCGACTTCTCTGGCCCGATGTTCGAGGCGATGGCGCTGACCGGCCTGATGTCGCGCGAGGCCGCACTCGACCCGTCCTCAACGGTCTATTCCGCGGGGATCGGCGCCGTGCTCGAGAATGCCGAAACCGCGATGGGCCATGTCTGGCTGATCACGCAAGGCAATACGCGCGAAGACCAGATCATGGCGGGGCGCGACTGGTTGCGCATGCATCTTGCCGCAACCGCGCTGGACCTCGGCATCCAGCCGCTGAGCCAGGCCTTGCAGGAATACCCCGAAATGGCCGGGCCCTATGACGAGATTCACCAGCGGCTGGTACCTGGTGGCGAAGTCGTGCAAATGTTCGCACGTGTGGGCTACGGGGCCCGGCCTTCGCCGTCCCCCCGCTGGCCCATCGAGGCGAAGGTGGTGAATGGCGCCTGAGGAAACGGGTCTGTATTTCACGCTCTTCAACGAGATCGGGATCATCGGGCAGCTGAGCCGGACGCTGCTGGAGGCGCGGCTGCCCGAGGGCCTTCTTGCGCCCCATTTCACGGTGCTGAACCACCTGATCCGGATGGGTGACGGGCGCACGCCGCTTGACCTTGCGCGCGCCTTTCAGGTGCCCAAGACTTCGCTCACCCATACGCTCGCGGGGCTGGAACGGCGCGGGCTTGTCGCGCTGCGGCCCAACCCCGGTGACGGGCGGTCCAAGCAGGTCTGGATCACCGCCGAGGGACGCGCCTTGCGCGACAGCGTCATCGCAGCAATGGAACCGGCCATCGCCGCCATCGCGCCGGGCTTCCCTCCAGACCGTGTCGAGGCGATCCTGCCCGCGCTGACCGCGCTGCGCCGCATTCTCGACGCGCAGCGCGACGCGCCCGGGGGCTGAGACCGCTCAGGCGGAATGGGCGCCGGCGGTGAGGCTCCGGACGAAGGCCAGCACCTCGGCCGGGGATTTGCCGGCGCCGACCTCGGCCACGATGGCCGAACCCACGACACAGCCATCGGCGACCGAAGCGATGGTGCGCGCCGCTTCGGGCGTACGGATGCCGAAGCCGACGACCACGGGCAGATCGGTCGCCGCCTTGATCCGCGCCACCTCGGGGCCGACATCGCCGGCCTGCGCGGCCGCAGCCCCGGTGATCCCGGTGATCGAGACGTAGTAGACAAAGCCCGAGGTGTTCTGCAGCACGCGGGGCAGGCGGCGGTCATCTGTCGTCGGTGTGGCCAGGCGGATGAAGTTCAGACCTGCGGCCTGCGCCGGCAGGCAAAGCTCGGAATCTTCCTCGGGCGGGAGGTCGACGATGATCAACCCGTCGATGCCGGCTGCCCGCGCCTCGGCCAGGAACCGGTCGACGCCGCGCGAATAGATTGGATTGTAATATCCCATCAGCACCACCGGCGTGGTCTGGTCCTGCGCGCGCAGGTCGCGCACGATCTGCAGCGTCCGCTCCAGAGTCTGGCCGCCCGCCAGCGCGCGCTGGCCGGCCAGCTGGATCGTCGGACCGTCCGCCATCGGATCGGTGAAGGGCAGCCCCAGTTCGATGATGTCGACGCCAGCCGCCGGCAGGCCCAGCACGATCTCGCGCGAGGTCGCGTGATCGGGGTCGCCGGCCATGACATAGGCGACAAAGGCCTTTTTTCCGTCCGCCCGGAGGCGGGCAAAGGTATCGTCGATCCGCGTCATGGTCGTCCCCCGTCCCGGTCTGGCGCGGGTGTGCGCCAAGGGCGGGGGAAAATCAATGCCCGGCCTCATGCGGACGGGCCGGCTTGCGCGGCGGGCAGGCAGGCCCTAAGAGCGCCGGGACGCTGACCGGGGGATCGGGCATGGGCTTTCGCATGGGCATCGTCGGCCTGCCGAACGTGGGCAAGTCGACGCTCTTCAACGCGCTGACGCGGACCGCCGCCGCGCAGGCCGCGAATTTTCCCTTCTGCACGATCGAGCCCAACGTCGGCGATGTCGCCGTGCCCGACGCCCGGCTTGAAACGCTGGCCGCCATCGCGAAATCGCGGCAGGTGATCCCGGCGCGGATGACCTTCGTCGACATCGCGGGGCTGGTGAAGGGCGCGTCAAAGGGCGAGGGGCTGGGCAACCAGTTCCTGGCCAATATCCGCGAAGTCGACGCCATCGCCCATGTCCTGCGCTGTTTCGAGGATGGCGACATCACCCATGTCGAAGGCCGCGTGGACCCGGTCGCCGATGCCGCCACGATCGAGACCGAACTGATGCTGGCCGATCTCGATTCGGTCGAACGGCGGCTTGCCAACCTTTCTCGCAAGATCAAGGGCGGCGACAAGGACGCGCTCGACCAGCAGCGCCTGCTCGAGGCCGCGCGCGAGGCGCTGGCGGCCGGTCGGCCCGCGCGCAGCGTCAGGGTGGCCGAAGAGGACCGGCGGACCTGGCGGCTGCTCCAGCTCTTGACCGCCAAGCCCGTGCTGTATGTCTGCAACGTGGACGAAGCATCCGCCGCGACCGGGAACGCCTTTTCCGCCCAGGTGGCCGCGATGGCGGCGGCCGAGGGCAATGCCCATGTCGTCATCTCGGCCCGGATCGAGGAGGAGATTGCCCAACTCGACCCCGAAGAACAGGCGATGTTCCTCTCGGAGATGGGGCTGACAGAGGCCGGGCTCGACCGGCTGATCCGCGCGGGGTATGCGCTCCTGCATCTGCAGACCTTCTTCACCGTGGGGCCCAAGGAAGCGCGGGCCTGGACCATCGCGCAAGGCACGCTCGCCCCCCAGGCGGCCGGCGTGATACATGGCGATTTCGAACGCGGTTTCATCCGTGCCGAGACCATCGCCTATGAGGATTACGTCGCCCTAGGTGGTGAGGCCGCAGCGCGCGACGCGGGCAAGTTGCGGGCCGAGGGCAAGACCTATGTCGTGCGCGATGGCGACGTGATGCATTTCCTCTTCAACACCTGAACGACGGCCGGCTCGCTACTGGTCGAGCACCGGAACGATCACCTGGGCCGCGTTCTGCACCGTCAGGACTGCCCCTTCGACCAACCCGACGCGGGCGCGGTCGTCGATCGTATAGAAGGCGTCCATGTCCTTGATCCGGTTGATGATCCGGACAAGTTCGGGCGAGGTCGCGGCAGCGAAATGGCCGGTGCCTTCGGTATAGTTCGTGATGTCGATCAGCGTGACGTCGAGATCGCCAAGCGGGGTCGGATCGGCGAGGTTGCCAAGCCGCTTGCCATCCCCCGACAGCCGGGCGGATAGGCCGAGCGCGCGGTCGTCCTGCGCGGTGAAGATGAGGAAGGGATCGGGCAGGTTCTTGATCGCGCGGGCCTGGCCGATGAAGACGTCGACATCGATATCGGGCGAAAGAAGCACGACTGCATCGACGATCCGGGGCAGTCCGGCCTGGTCGCGCAGCGCCATCTGGCGCAGCGTCTCCATCGTCAGATAGGATCCCATCGAATGCGCAACCAGCGTAATGCGTGTCGCACCTGCGGCTGCGACGTCGCGTATGGCCTCTTCCAGCCCGTCGCGGGCAAAGAGCGCGGAATCCCGGTCGTAGAGATAACCCGTGGCCGCGGCGGCCGAAGGCCAGGAATAATGCACAACCGTACCCTCGATCTCGAGGTCGTGGCTGATCTGGGCGAGCCGGTAGAGACCTTCCGCAAAGTTGGTGTTGAAGCCGTGCACGAAGATGACGGCGGCACCCGGAGCCGCCCTGTTGTTGCGCAGGTCGCGGCCGAGTGCGGTGCGGAAGGTACGGGCATCGGGAAACTCCGCCGCTCCCGTGGTCACGAAGTCGCGCGCGGCGTCGGGTTCTGCATCGGACGGGGGCCAGTTGATCTCGCCCACGACACGGTTGGGCGGGATCGAGATGTCATAGCGGGAATAGCTCTCGTTGAGCGTGCGATCCTCGCCGGGCGTGCGGGTCAGGTCGTCCTTGGCGCGCGATGTGACGACGTAGATCGTCTCGGTCGCCGCGCCGCCGGTGGCACCGGGACGAAAGGCAAGCTGCCCGCGCGGCGCGCAGGCGGTCGCAGCGAACAGCACGATCAGAAGCGAGAGGCGGAGGATTGCGTGCATGATGGTCACCCTTAGGCGGGATGACCATGCCATGCCCCGCACCGCGCCGCCAGAGGCCCCGCGGGTCAGGCGGCAGCGCGGCGGCCCAGAACGGCTGCCATTGTCTCGCCCATGGCCGAAGGGTTCGGCGCCACGGTGATGCCGGCGGCCGACAGGATTTCCACCTTTTCCTGCGCGCTTTCGCCAAAGGCCGAGATGATCGCGCCGGCATGGCCCATCTTGCGCCCCTTGGGCGCGGAAAGGCCGGCGATATAGGCCACCACGGGTTTGGTCATGTGGTCGCGGGCAAAGGCGGCGGCCTCGGCCTCCTGCGGGCCGCCGATCTCTCCGATCATCATCACCGCGTCAGTCTCGGGGTCGGCCTCGAAAAGTTCGAGGATGTCGCGGAAGGACGACCCGTTGATCGGGTCCCCGCCGATCCCGACCGAGGTGGAGACGCCGATGCCCAGCGCCTTCATCTGGCTGGCCGCCTCGTAGCCGAGCGTGCCGGAGCGGCCGACGATCCCGACGCGGCCGGGCATGTAGATATGCGGCGGCATGATGCCCATGAACCCCTGTCCGGGCGAGATCACGCCCGCGCAGTTCGGGCCGATCAGCCGCATCTTGCGTGCCTCGGCGTAGCGGCGCAGGAACCGCTTGACCTTCATCATGTCCTGCGCGGGGATGCCGTCGGTGACGCAGACGGCGGTCTTGATGCCGGCATCCGCCGCCTCCATGATCGCATCCGCCGCAAAGGGCGGGGGGACGAAGACAAGGCTCGCCTCGGCCCCCGTCGCCTCGACCGCGGCGCGCACGGTGTTGAAAAGCGGCCGGTCAAGCAGCGTCTCGCCGCCGCGGCCGGGGGTGACGCCACCCACGACATTTGTGCCGTGGCGGATCATGTCGGCGGCATGGAACTGTCCGATGCGGCCGGACATGCCCTGGACGATGACGGGGGTGTCACGGGTGATGAGAATGGCCATCGGCGTTCCTTTCAGGCGGCAAGGCGGGGGGGACGGGCGGCGACGGCCTTCGCGGCGGCATCGGCCAGCGTGTCGGCGGTGATGAGCGGCAGACCGCTCTCGCGGATGATGCGGTTGCCTTCCTCGACATTCGTGCCCGCCAGACGGACGACGACCGGCAGCGTCAGGCCGACCTCGCGATAGGCCTGGACCACGCCTTCGGCGACCCAGTCGCAGCGGTTGATGCCGGCAAAGATGTTGACAAGGATCACGCTCACCCCCGGGTCGGTCAGCACGGTGCGAAAGGCGCGCACGACCCGTTCGGGGCTGGCGCCGCCCCCGATGTCGAGGAAGTTTGCAGGCTCCCCGCCCGA
>Ga0315902_10005746_pt1 | contig 17398 bp, 20 predicted proteins | sample LakEriMetagenome_9_FD_203523 | JGI IMG/M metagenome (GOLD analysis project Ga0315902, IMG submission 203523) | Freshwater fungal communities from buoy surface, Lake Erie, Ohio, United States - Buoy 12 MA117 | ecosystem: Environmental > Aquatic > Freshwater > Lake > Lake biofilm | place: USA...
TGCTCAATTACCTTTGGTTAAAGAATGGTGCAAATTAATTACCCCAAACTATTTAGAAAAGGATGGTTGGGAAGCCGATGATTACATTTATACAGTTTGCAGCCAATATCTTGGAAACTTTGGACAGACAAAAAAGGTGGATCAGATTTTAATTTTTTCCTCCGACCGAGATTTATATCAATTATTAGTTTATCCAGAAGTAACTTTTTTACAAACCAATCCTTTCAAGAAAATTGTTCAAGAATTTGGTCCTGCTGAATTTACTGAAAAATATAATTTACAACCAATTCAATGGCTAGATTACAAAGCCTTAGTAGGCGATACATCAGATAATCTTCAAGGAATTCCAGGTGTTGGACCTAAAACAGCTACAGATATTTTAAACATCTTCGGAGGCCTGTATAATCTTTTTAGTTACCTAGATATACACGATACAACTTTTTCGCCAACAATACCATTGCCTGAAGGTTTTAATCCTGCCAACATTCCAAATCGCCTTTTAAAATTTTTAGAGTTAATTAAAGTAAATCAAGAAAGTCTAGCTAAAACCTACCGCCTTTCAAAGCTAGAGTTAGTTCCAGGAACTTCTATCATCGACGAAAAAGTTAACTTTTCAGCATCCCTAGATTTCCTAAAAAAATACAGTTTTAACTCCATAATTTCAGAAGTGAAAGTTTTAGAAGACAAGGAAGATAGAAGCGAAGGATTGTTTTAATCTCTAAGCCAAGTATTTTTGAATTAGCTTGGAAACTAATTTGGTTTCTTTGGCTGGGCCTACGGTGGTTAAAGACATTCGGTTTGGAACGAATAAATCTAAGGCCAAGGCTCTTAAACTTGCAGCGTCAACTTTATCAATTTTAGCCAACAAATCTTGCAATTCAAAAGTTAAACCAGAACCTACCAAATAGTTAATTTGCCAAATTGTGGAGGCTAGCAAATCTTCTTGTTCCAATATTAATTTTCCTTTCAAATACTCTTTTGCTTTAGATAATTCATTAATGGAAACTGTGGTTTTCTTCAAAGCTTCTAATGAACTAAACACACTTTCAAGGGCGAAAGTAAACTGACTATTTTCGCAAACACCAGCAATTTGCATGAACCCAGTTGTTCTAAACAATTTAATACTGCTTTCAATATTTTGAAAGAAAAATTCTTCTTCTACGCCTTTCATCCATAATCTTGAAGAAAGACCTTGCCCTAAAACTGCACTCAAAACCAAAAGTTTAGACCAGTCAGTCAAAATTTCTTCCTGCATTTGCTTAGCATCGAAATTACCAGAATCTTCAGTTGCATTTCGTAATACTTCCGGTTGTAAACCACCTTCTAAAATAAAAGCCAGAGAAACTTCAGTGTGGCCAATTCCGCGTTGCCTGTAAGTAATTCTTGGGAAACTGCTAGTTTGAACTTCGCTTAAATCTTCAGTTTCCAAAAACTTCTTGGTTTTAGGGTTCCAGAAATTCCATTCTTGTTCCACTAATTCTAAGCCAGTTTTAGAATCAAAGTTTCCTGCCATAACCAAAAAACACTTATCTGGCCTATATTGATGAGCTAAATAATTTTGTATTGTTTCCTGATTAATAGATAGAACTGTATCTACTGTTCCTTCCATTTGTTCGCCAAGCCCTGTGTTGGAGTAAAGGTTTGATAAAGATAATCTTTCAGGATCTGGTTGCCAACCTTCTTCAATATTTTTAATTATTTCAACCTGTTTTCTTTTATAATTTTCAAGTTCGTAACTATCGAAATAAGAATTTTGCATTACTTCAGCCAGCATTGAAATTGCCTTATGCTGATGATAACTTGGAACGGTTAAATAATACTGGGTTAACTCGAATGAGGTTAAGCTTTGAAACTGGCCACCCATACTTTCTAAGGCTAAATTCAAACTTTTGGCCGAAGGGTGCTTATCGGTTCCAGACCAAAACATTTTTTCAACTATTAAACTAGTTCCTTGGGGAAATTGTCTGTATTCGGATAAACTGCCTGTAATAGCCACAAAACCCACTAAAAACACATTGCTGGTGGGCCTTGGCAGCCGCAGAACTGTGATTCCATTTTTTAAGATAATTGGTTTAAGCATTTGGTTGTCTTTACAAAGCTAAATTTTGCCTTTAGTATAAGCTTTGTCAACTAAACAAACATTATGGAAGATAGCATAATTCCCATTTACAAACCAATCGGCTTAAGTTCTTTTAAAGCACTGGCTATATTCAAAAAACAAAACAATCTAAAAAAGGTTGGTCACGCCGGAACTTTAGATCCTTTAGCCGAAGGTTTGCTTATTCTAGCAATGGGAAAAGCTACCAAACAAATAACCCAAATCCAAGATTTACCCAAATTATATATTGCCAAAATTAGGCTAGGGGCTACAACCCAATCTTTTGACAGGGAATTTGAGGAAGAGAATCTGGTTTCCACCAATCATCTAAATCGAGTAGATATAGAAAATGCACTGAAACATTTTGAAGGCAAAATTATGCAAACCCCACCAGCTTTCTCTGCAGTAAAAATAAATGGGCAAAGAGCTTATAAACTGGCACGAGAAGGTGTTGAAATCGAAATTAAACCAAGAGAAGTTGAAATATACTCGATTAAACTATTAAACTATCAATCACCAGAAGATTTTGACTTAGAAATTTACTGCTCAAAAGGAACCTATATCCGTTCAATCGCCAGAGACTTAGGTGAATATTTAAAAGTTGGCGGATACATGAAAGCCCTAACCAGGGTTAGCATAGGTTCTTACCATATTGATAAGGCTTTAAGGCTGAATGATCTTGACAAAAAGCCATTCCCAGCTTCAGCTGAATAGGCAGGCGCAGTTAGCTCAGTGGTAGAGCATTTCCTTGACGTGGAAAGGGTCGGGGGTTCGAACCCCTCACTGCGCACCATTTGGTTTATCTAAAACTAGACAAATTTAATTTTTTTACAGCTTAATTATTCAAGGTAATAATTGTTGCTAAATAAAAATTTACAGCTTGATAAATTTACGCAGTATGGCGGTTGTAGCTCAGTCCGGTAGAGCGCTGGGTTGTGGTTCCAGTGGCCGCGGGTTCGAATCCCGTCGATCGCCCCATTCCATCTTAAAATTTAAATAAATCAAATACGGGCCTTTAGTTTAGCGGTAAAACATATCCTTTGCAAGGATAGGTGGAGGGTTCAATTCCCTCAAGGTCCACCACCATAATTCTCTCCCTAAAGGGGAGTTTTTTGTTAGCACAAAAATAAAACTTAAATCAATCTAAGGTTGCTTTGAATAGGGGGAATACCGTTTTTAGAAATGGAGTAAGTATTAGTTCAGGAAATTGAGGGGAGGGTTGTTAGTGCTATTGCCCAAACTATAATTACTCTAATCAATCAACTTATAATATCTAAAGGTATTAATTGGAAGACTATTCTTAATTCTGGAATCAATACATTTAGCTTCTAAAATAAAATTATTTTTTTCCAAGGCTTTTTGCATACCAATGTTTCCTTCTTCATATTCTGCAGTTATTCTTCTTAAACCATTACTTTTACAATAGTCTAACACACTGGCAATTACCTTACTTGCAATACCTTTACCATGATAGGCATTTTCGCCAATGATAATACCAATTTCACCAAGTCCGTGGTGTGTGCTTATTTCAGTAACAGAAACTATTCCTATTGGTGCTGAAGTAGAGCTGTCTTCTATAGTCCAGTAAATACCATCTTCTTCATTGGTTGCTTCTTCTAAAAACTCTTTCTCATCTTGAATTGTTCTAACTTCAAAAGGTTCAGGTATGTATTTTTGCAAGTCTTTATCGTTATTCCACTTAAGCCAAAGCACGGTATCATCTTTATGAAATTCACGTAAAGTAATATTGCTATCTACTATAATTTTTGGTCCGAGCATAGGAATTTTAAAAATACATTTTTTTTTAGATCATGGTTTAATCTTAAGCATTTAATCTCATATCACCTTATTTTAAATGAATACAGGTTTATTTTTTACTGATTTAATCTAAAGTTACCTACTGCTAAAATACTGCCCAAAATGTTCGTAATGATCGTTGCTTCTAAAACTATTAAGAAATTTGTCCCATTCGATGTCTTCCATTTCGGCTAGGGTGTGGTCAAAACCATCTGGTATAAATATTGGTGAGACTTTCCACCCTCTAGTCTTCTCTCCTCTAGCTTCAATAGCTATACTACCTTTGTACAACCCAGTGAATATTTTAACTTCTCCAGTTTTTGGATTACCATAAACTAGTACACTTTTTACTAAAACATTTCTATTTAACTCTTCTTTTAAAAGTAGAGTTATTTTGTCAGCCCCAATAGACTCAACTATTGGTTTCAATAAAGCACCTGGAAAATTATTTAAGGCTTCTATCTCAAAGCCCGAATCTTCAATAATAAATTCATTTTCTAAAATTACAAGAGCCTGTTTAGCTTTATTTAAGGCCACTTCTTCAACATTTAAAGATTGAATTTCATATAAGTCTAAACTCCTTTGAATGGCAGTAATGTTGTACCTATCAAATCTTTCTTGGGCTAGTTTAACTTTAGAAGGGTTTGATGTTATAAATTCTATGTTCATATGGTTGTTCTTGGTTAATTTGAGTTAATATGTTCTCAGTTAAGTTTAATATATTGGCTATAGTGTCCTGTAGATCAATATTCTCGATTATAACAAATGGCACATTATTGTCTATAGAGAACAATAAAGAGTATTCTTTTTCATAAAAAACTTCTTGTTCAATATTATTGATATTATTATCTCTTGTCCTGTTTACATCACCTGCCCTTCTTGAGTGAATTACTTCAGGCGATGCTTCAAGAACAGCAAAAATATCTATATGCTTTTTAAATTCATCAGATAGTATGACTATTGGCTCAGCACCTTTCATGTCTATACAATGACTGTCTAGTATAACAATCTCCTTATCTAAGCGTAAAATTGAATTCATTGTTATACTCCTCATTGCTACCTTTTCTTTTTCAGTAAAATCTGACCAAGCTTTATCTGTGTATTTTTTGCAAATTTTAAACAGATATTTACTTGTGTGAATTATCTCTATTCTGCTACTGTCAAATTTATTACTTTTAACTAACTCTTCCAATACAGTACTTTTGCCTACTCCCTTTGCACCAGCTAAATGTATTATTTTCATATTATTTGGAAGTAAGGTGTTTCATAAAGAATGGATAAAGTGGAATAATTTTTATCAGCTCAATACTATCATTACTAACTCCAGCAAGTAACAACTGTTCTTGCATATAAGATTCCTCTTCCATGTACAAAGAAAACCATTTATCAAGGGCTAGAGTATTATAATCTTGCTCCAAAGTAATAAGAAGATTAAGGTTTTGCGTCTCTAAATCTTTTTGATAGTCTCTAAAGTCATCTGTAAATTGTGTCAGAGAACCCATATAATACAAAGCTTTTTTTAAATATTTTATCTTATTTTTATCAGTACCTAGTAAGTGAATTAGTGGTTCAATTATAAAGCTCGACGCCCTCCCAGAAACCTCCCTCTGCTTAGCAGTTAAAACTGCTTTATAGTTTAACTCTGTATTCTTTTCTTGCAAAAAATATTTAATTTGATAGGCAAGACTGGAGTTAAATTCATTTTGAATCTCAAATCTATGAGAATCACTTTTCCCTTCCAATATTCTGCCTATGAATATATTGCATAGAAGTAAAAAGGAGGTGCCAATTGTAGAATCAATCTGCTCAAAAGATGCCAAGTCTTCTTTTATATAATATTTTGAAATAAATTTTTCTGGGTCTTCAACTATATCATCAATTAAATGAACAGCTAAATAGTATAAGCAATAGACTTTAACAGCCTGCCTTCTATTTTTGGTACTTATGCCTAGAGTGTCTGCTACAACTATGCTGTCTAGTGCGTATAGCTTAGTCTTTTCTTTTAATTCAAATGGTAGTTGGTATTTTTCTTCAAGGACTTTATAGTCCTTTAATAACTCTGCCCAAATCGAAAAAGCCTCATCTACGTAAGCATGTAATTTTTGTGATTTATGTGCTTCATGAATTCTATTCTGTAGTATAGATGGAAGTTGGTATTTGTTGTTTTGGTACATAAAGTATTGTTATTAACTCTTATTTTTATATTTAGTATGAACTTAGAAAGGTTTGAGCTGGGGGATTATTGCTTGGAAAATAGGCAACAGAAAGTTTATTGTATTGACTTTTTTAAACATACCAGTTTAAAACAACTAGGGTTTATTAAAAATGAAAATCAACACATGTGATTAAATTTTTGTATAGCCTAAATCTTTAGAACTAATTTAAGCAACTTATTCAGGTTATCTTTCTTGTGCTTATCCAAAATTGGCGATAGATTGTAGGCTAGTTCAAGTTCCTTTATTGAAGACTTCAAAGAAGCATAGCTTTTCTTTCTACTTTTTTTATTTAAACTAAGCATATTTAATTAATAATTTTCTTGCTTTAAAAAAATGTAATATAATTTAAAGTGAATATCATTTAATAAATAATTAAACCCTTGTCAAGGATATTAAAACTATGAGCTACTTAAAAAACCGAGAAATAAGCATTAAATACAACATTTCATACCCAACAGTAATTAAATGGATTGAAGATTCGGAGAATAAAAAGAACAATATTCAGGTTAGTACATTTAATAAAAAGTTAAAGGTTATTGATAATCTTCACAATCATGCGGAACTAAGTAGATTGTCTAACGAAAGTAAGAAGTTCAGGAGTAGTATAAGCCTGAAGAAAGTTGAAGTTACCCAAAAGTTTTATGACCTTTTTTCACCTGAACAAATAATTGATATATTTAATGATCTTGACTCTAAAAAGGAGATTAAAATAAAATATTCATATAAGGATGGCGGAGCTAATCTCTGGGATGAATATTATTGGGGTGGTGTATCTCCTCTTAAAACAGCAAATCATCAATTAATTAAGAATTCATTTGAAGATATTTTATATTTTGTAAGTAAAAGTAAAAAAATTAACATTATCGATATTGGGCCAGGAAATGGACACCCTGTAAAAGAATTAATGGAATCTCTTGGTGAAATAAAACTACTTAACCGTTATATTCCAATAGATATTAGCAAAGAGATCTTAGATATCACAAAACGAAACGTTAGAGAATGGTTTGCTAGTGTGTCAATTAAAGATTATGAGGCTGATATTGAAATAAGTAGGTTTAGTCGTATATTCCTAGAAAATAGTTCAATCTCGAACAGCGTATCCAATCTTATTCTGCATATTGGTAACACAATGAGTAACCATGATGACAGAATTCAAGTTTTAAAAAACCTAAGAAGCGGAATGATTAAAGATGATTTAATAATTATCAGTTTCACTTTAGATACTTTAGAAAATAAGTCTTCTTTAAATTATGTAAAAAATGCAGAAGCTGACTTGCAAGACACTTGGCCACTAGGTGAATTAGGTATTGATTTAGATAAATGCGAGCTGAAAGTATTCTTTAATGAGAAAATAGGTGCAAAAGTAAAAACTATAACATTAGATAAAGATTATGTAATTCAATGTAAACTGTTCGGTGAATTTAGAGAGATAGAGCTTTCAAGCGGACAAGAGTTGGTTATATGGAAGCACTATTTAATCTCTGAAGAAAAATTTATGGAAGAAATTAAGGAATCTGATTTAAAACTTTTAGACTTAAAGCTAGACTCAACTCTAAACAATGCATTGGTGGTTTGCAAGGTAAGATGATAATGATTAATGTGAAAGATAAATTAATTTTTTATCAACATCAGTTAATTTATTTCTTTTACTAATTTTCCTATTCCTAAACTCTTCCTGCAGATTGTCCCTTTAAATAGGCATTTACTCCGCTGTTCCATCTAATGAATCTAATTGATTAATCAATAAAGATTGATAAATTGATACGTCAATTATATTGTTTTCCTTTATAGCTAGGGTACATTCTATACTTTTAAAAAATTTATTATCATTAATCTATTAATTAATTTATAGTCTATGAATCTATTATATTGATATAATTCAATGAATTGATAAATAAATGGGTTTAGAAGGTAGAAATATGCATTATTACCTTTTTTTAGGGGAAGGGCAGGGTTAGCCCAAAACCCCAAAAAACATATAATTTATAAATCCATAAATCCATTATTCATAATTGATAGCTTAATTAATTTTTTGTAAGAATAATTAACTAAGAGGTCGACACTTCTATCTATCTATCTATCTATCTATAGTTTGTATTCCTTATTGTGAATACAACTTACTTCTAAATCTGATGTATAGGCAATATTATCATGATTATGCTTAAATGTATCTATTAGGCCTAAAACCACCTTTTCCCAATCAATACACCATTGTATAAATTCGTTTGAATAATTTGTTGCTAGGTCCACCAATCATAATTCTCCCCCTAAAGGGGAGTTTTTTGTTAGCACAAAATACAAAACTTAAAATCCTAATTTTAGAAGTTGGTAGTTGAGCCAAACATCATTAAAGGCCTTTCATTAAAGGCTTAGAAGGCTATAAAACTATACAAAATAAGCTTTTCTGATTATCACTAGAAATTAGCGAAAAGCCAGATTTGGTTAATATATTTTTTAAAACATAGTTTTCTATCTTGCAGTAAGTATATACTTTTTTTATCTTTTTCTTAAAATTAATATAGTTTAAAACAAGATCAAGAGCTTCAGTAAATATTTCTTTTCCATCTAAATTATCATTATTAATGAAAATATCCAGCGCAAACTTGTCGCCAATTTTAATTACTGTAACAAATCCAGAACACTCTTTAGTATTAAGGTTCTCTACAGACCATATAATTGAATTTTTATTATTTCTATTTTCCTCGTAAAAATCAATATTACCTTGAACAGACGAACTTATTTTGCTATCTGTTAGTGACAAATATTGATCTGTATTTAAATTATCAAAATCAGATAAAAGTGGCTTTCTTAACTTGATCAATTGGCCTAATAAACTTTCAATAAACATAAAAAAATAGCTACATTAATAAGTAGATATAAGTTAAATTTTAAGCAAACATTAAATTAAATAATGAAGCCAGTTTGTAAGTCAAATTCAGACTTACCATCATACCACATCCGATATACTATCCTATTGTCTCCATTTTCAAATTAATTTTTTTGAATTAGGCAAATTGTATGTAGGGTTTAGTTTTTTAAATAATATCAAAATATTATGTTCAACAAACGGAGTAACACATTGTTCTTATGTTTATAAGCGGATAGTCCAATGAATGAACCGAAATTTATGTTTGACAAGTAAAATCTAAATGGTAATTATTGAATGGCTCAGTTAATTAAGTTGATTCACTAAAATGAAACAAACTGTATCATTGCCAATGACAGTTAGAGAATTCAATCAATCGTACGGCTCTGTTGTACGCAGGTTCTCTAAAGAAAACGATCAGCTCGCTTCACTCTCTCAAGAAGTTGTAGAAGATTATGTATCATACATGTATCTCACACAATTTGCAGCTAACTTGCCAGTTCCTTCTGATTCTGTTGATAAATTGTGGCATACCCATTTAATCTTTAACAGGTCATATGCCGAATTCTGCAATCGTATTTCAGGTAATTTAATTTATCACGAGCCTCAAGATGAAGATTTTGATCCGTCATCTGAAACTGCGACAATTTCCAAGCTCAAACTTTTAGATCTAGCGAGACAGCACTTGAATTATACTTTCAAGACCATCTCAAACAATAAACACTGCTGTGGAAACCACTGTGAGTCTGACAACAACATTCGCACGTTGGAAAGTGCTTTAACTTCTGCAATTCATTGCTGTGGAAACCACTGTGAGTCTGACAACAACTAGTGTAACTCAGTTCCATAACTAAAGTTAGTTATTACATTTTACCACCTGTTTTATATTTTTAAAGCAGGTTTTTTATATTGAGGCTCTTGCTTCATGTTAACTTAGGTGGACAAAACATCGTCCATAAATAAATTTAAATAAGTATGTCAGGATATTATTCCAACTCTCAAGAGCAAATTGATTTTATCATCCAGGTTTTAAAAGGCTTTCAATCATTACCACTACAATCCCTTCGGGGTGTAGATTTAGGATCTGATAAAGGTTTACACCTGTTGGAAATTGAGAAGTTAGTAAGTTCTATGTACGGTGTTGATAAAAAAATAAATTCTTCAGGGCTTACGAAAAACTATATAGAACTAGACTTTCTAACAGACAATATACCATTAAAAGACCTAGATTTTGCTTACATTTTAAGCCCATGTTTTGAAGAAGCTTGGTTTGATAGTAGGCTAGATTTCTTCTTAGACAATGTGTCAAGGATATTAAAAAAAGATGGTCTATTTATTTTAGACCTTTTTGATTTTAACTACTGGAAAGATGGTTCGAAAAAAGATAATAAATACATTAAAAAAATGAAAGATGGATCTGAGCGTGTTGTTTCTGAGACAACGTACAGGGATGATAATAAATTAAACCTTGTGTACACCTTATTTACCAATGACAGTAAACAAGAAAAAGTATTTGAGACTTTAGGGACTTGGAGAATTTTCGAATTTAAAGAAATATCTGAAATATTAGACTCGCACGGTTTTAAAATAATTGGTATTCACAAATCTTTTAGCGACACTAAGGGGGACATATTAAACATGAGCGAGGTTGAGGCTAACAGGATTATTTTAACTTGTTGTAAAATAAAATAAGAGCTGTTAAATAAACAGCCCTGTAAATATAGTGGGTTTAACCAGAGTACCACAGACGCAGTAATTGTCTTTTGGATTCAGGGTTAAATTCTGTTCTTGAGTGAATCATAGAATGATTATCAAAAATAAGAATTTCGTTGGGATGAAGCTTGAAAATAATATGATTTGCTGGATTAGCAAGATACTTACGAACCTTCAAGTATAGATACCCCGCAAAGCTGGAGTTGGTTTCTATGTGGTGACAGAATGGAAGAAACATAGTGTTAATACCACCTTGTTCATCTAAGTCAAAAACCTTCTTTGAATATATAGCCTTCTTAGAATAATAGTGAACCAAAGAATCAGTGTAAATTTTCTCACCATACCTAGAATAAAAAAAGTTTGCCATCTTGGTACTATCAACAAGCAAGGAGTAGCCTCCATATTCTGCTTTGCGAATACACAAGAGTGAAACATACTTTGGTACTTTTTCTAGCAATCCATTATCTGTATGTAACATTTGTCCAACAGACTTTTTTGCAGTTATTCTTCCGCCGTCCTCTACCTGAATTGTAAAAACTCCATCTGTGGAACTTTCGTGATTGGTTATAAAACTACCCAAGTCCGTTTGGAGCTTGAATAGTGTGGCACGATTGAATACCTCAGTGGTAGATTTAACAACCACAAAACCTGCTTCGTTCAGTTGATTTTTCTCTATAGAGTGTAGCCCATTTAATAAATTATTCTCGTACTTATGCATCTCATCAGTGTGATGTGGAAGATATTCTGAGGAAAGAAAACTTATTCTTACCAGCTTATCAATAATGTTAGAACTAATCAGCATTAATACCTGCTATAAAATTATCAAGTTGTTTTAAACCAACAACTTATTTACACAAAAAATATTTTTATTCGCAAGAAGACCCTAAATTTACTTTTCGTTCTTGCACTAGTTTTTAAAGTTGTTAGTTCCGATTAGGAGAAATATGTCTAATTTTGTTGAATACACGCTTCAGCCTAAATACATTAATTTAATTCGTTCGGGGCAAAAAACCTGCGAAGGCAGAATCAATTCTGGTGGTTTTGCTAATTTGTCTATTGGTCAAACTATTGAATTCTTTTCAAAGAAAGATCCTAGTAATAGGGTTTCTTGCAGAGTTGTTGGTATTAACCCCTATAATTCATTTTATGACATGCTTGTAGGTGAAGGGGTTGAAAACATGTTGCCTGGAGTCAGTTCAGTTGAAGAAGGTGTTCGTATTTACGAAAATATACCATCATATATGGACAGAGCAAGAAGAAGTGGAGTTGTTTCACTTAGGCTTGAGCTAATTTAACCTAACTAAATCCAAATATTATCCCTGTGTTTATGCTCAGGGATAATTCTTATTTCACATTTAAATTGGCTAGATTGAATTTATATTTTTGTACACAATTACCTGTTAACATTCATAGATTAGGCATAAAGCATCTGCTATTCCTAATTTATTTCTCTTACTAATTTTTATATTTCTAAATTTTTCTGCAGATTATCCCTTAAAATAGCCATTTCTAGCCACCCTACTTAATTGATAATAGATCATTTATTATTATAAATTGGTTCAAAGAGGTACTTATTATATCATTTTCTTTAATAGTGTGTATATATTCACAAATTAATTAATTTATAGTTTAAAGTCTATCAATCTATTATATTAATCATAAATCAATGAATTGATAAATAAAAGGGTTTAGAAGGCAGAAATATGCATTATTACCTTTTTTTAGGGGAAGGGCTGGGTTAGCCCAAAACGCTATTTTTAATAAAAATACATGATACAAATTTATAAAATTACTTATTTGGCTATAATTAATCTTTTGCCAGAATGATTAACTAAGAGGCCAACTCTCCTATCTATCTATCTATCTATCTATCTATCTATCTATCTATCTACAGTTTGTATTCCTTATTGTGTATTCTGTTTGCTCTAAATCTAGTGAAGAGGCTACATTATCCTGATTATGCTTAAATGTATCTATTAAGCCTAAAACCACCTTTTCCCAATCTATGCACCATTGTATAAATTCGTTTGAATAATTTGCCCTTATGTCCACCACCATAATTCTCTCCCTAAAGGGGAGTTTTTTGTTAGCTAAAAAATATAAAACCGAATACACAAATTTTAATACAAATTGTTATTTTATCATTTTTATTAAATAATTTTTTCCTGAATACTATATTTTAAAAAGTTTTATGTTTGTAAGTAAATTGGGTCTTGTTAAGATTACAAAAAACTTGACCTTAGATTCTTTTTAGGCTATAATTAGAAAAAATATGAACACAGAGGTTCCTAGTACTTTAAAAAATTCAGACGATCAGCTGGCAAGTAACACTAATCAACTTAAAAACTCTCAAAATAGATATGATAGGACAAGAGCACTGGTTTTAGAATCTATTGCTACTCAACAGTCTAGTTACCAACGAGGTGAAATAAGTGAAGATAGATATGCAGATTTCGTTGGAAAAATGCATGATGTCTTAATTAGGCTAGATAAAAATGAGAAAAATATTACTGACTCGGCTAAACAACCATACAAAAGTCCATTTTTAAAAGCAATGGAGCAAAAATATATTTCTAGCCAAGAGAATATGGACAGGAAAGAATTTTTCCTTACTATGGAAAGAGTAAATAAAGCCCATTGGGATATATCAAGAGGTTTAGAAGGGAATAGTTCTAGGTCAGTAAGAGCTGGGGAAGTGCAGGCTATGATGAAAATTAAAAGAGAATCTAAAACAGACGCAGCAGTAGAAGAAGGAATATTACAATTTGAAGTGCAAGATTATATTAATAAGTTTAAAGCACATTTTAATTTTAGTAATCCAGAATCTGAGGGGCAGTGGGCTAAAAAAAGCTATTTTGACAGTAGCTCTTATGGTTATCCAATAGAAACATTTATTGGTCGCCATCCTTTATCAAATGTACAATTTAACTCGGGAAATAGAAAAACTTTGAATTCAATCCTTGTTGGTATATATTTGAATCATCCTGAGGCTGAAAAACAATTGTTTAATTTCATGGCAACTATGACTGGGGCTGTAGATACTTTCAAATATTTTGAACCTAAGAAAATTGACGTAGAAATTATTAACAGTTTCAAAAATTCAGAAGCAGCAGCAAATAACATTGTTAGTTCAAAAAACCTAAAGCCGGCCAAGTCTGTAATATAATTTGATTGTTGAAGTAAAATCCTACGGGGTTTAAAATATTGCCCAAAAAATAAACCCAGTACCGAAATACTGAGTGTTTTTAATACGATAGTGTACATTGTAATAACTCATCAAGCGACTCTTGTATACCCACCATTAAACAATTTGATATAGGCCTCCAAATTGCAACATTGTAAAATAAATTACAATCAGATCCCGTAAATATTACTTTCAACGATGTTGGTCTGCACAAACATTCTAGCTCGTGTATACATATCTGTTCTGAACACTTTAAATTACCCAAAATAAGTACATGAGGTTTTTCAAGATGTATTAAGCTTCTTAAACTATTAAGGTCTGCTTTCATAAACCAGCTAATCGTCAGTTTTGGGCATTTTCTAAGATGTTCAGTTATTGTTAAACCAACATTATAGTTTGGCTCGATTACCACTACATTTAAATTCATAATTACAATACCCTGCAACTACACTTTTACAAAATATTGAAAAAACAATCATGGCAAATAAAATATTTCTGACAAAATATAGTTTTAGGGCTATAATTGATTCATGAGTGCTAATCAAACGACCTGTCCTTTTTGTGATTATGAAAATATTTCTAGCCAAATTGTTTGGGAAACTGAAAAAAGCTTGGTTATAGTTCCACATTGGCCACGCTGTAAAGGTCACTTGTTGGTGATTCCAAAAGTTCATACTCCAAACATTATAAACCTGCCTGATGAATATTTGGTGGATATGTTTAACCAAATTAGAAAAGCTGAAGATTTATTGGAAAAGGCTTATCAGGCCAAAGATTTTAATATTTTAACCAATCAAGGAAAGCTTGCCATGCAGTCAGTTTTTCATTTACATTTTCACGTTCTACCCAGAATTAAAAAGGAAACTTTTGATCCTTTAAGACTGATGGGGGAAGATTTAAAATTAAAGAAACAAAGCGTAATTTTCTCGGTTAAAGATACCTTAAAAAAAGTGATCGACGAAGAAATTCGATCATAGAAAAAGCCCCTTTTAGGGAGGATTTAAAATTAAAGAAACAAAGCGTAATTCTTTCGGTGAAAAATACCTTGCAAAATTTGCTGTAGTAAGAGGAGGCGAATAATTTACAATGAAAAATGACCTTCAAAAATGACCAAAAATGACCAAAAAAAATGACCGTCCGAGACGGTCGCTACTATTACAAGGAAAGAAACTATCTTAAAGTTCCACCCCAAATAAACCAAGCTAAGAAGGATTTAGCTAATAAACTTAGAATAATATAAGCTTTTTCTCCGAAAATATATTTCTTCCATGGTCCAACTCTCTTGTATTGAAGAATCATGTTAATGGCGAATAAGTTGAAGAATACGAATAAGGCAGGGAAGATGAATCTTACATTATTCAAAACATCTTTTACTTGCTGAGGAATATCACTGTTGTTTCCTAATCTGTCTAAAGATACGAAGAAATATAGACCCATTACCAGCCATGGTAAAATTCCAGCAAAACTTCCATAAATAAAAGCTGCCCAATTTGGTTTAAAATTGGTGTCATCATCAAGCTCTACAACACTTGTATCAACTTCAGATACTTTGTTCTGCTGCATGTACGAAAGTTTTCGCAAAGCTGAATTGTGCATTTCCATTACAGCTCCGAACAGATTCATACAGGCGTTAATTCCAACAAGTAATAATAATGTTGCAGCATCTCTAATTCCACATTGAATTGCAATTACATAAACCATTACAGAACTGGAAATGGCGTATTCATACCATCTAATTAGGTTAACCTTGTTCTTAAGATTTGCAATATACCATTCATAAACATTAGGTAAAACAGTTATAAAGTGGGCTAAGGCAGAAAGAAATAGGAAAGAAGATATTGTATAGCCAAGATTCACAGAATACCAGCTTTCGGAAACTAGATTAATTGATCTTGCTCTTGTATCAATATTTGGAAGCCAAAGACTGATTTTGGTTAAGCTTTCTTTTGAAACAAAAACCATGAATAAACCCTGAACCAAATGAAGGAAACCCATGAATATATTCCACTTACGTAAATTTGAATAAGAATTAGTATCTGACATAATGTTTAATTTAACTTAATGCAGGAAACAAGATAAATTTTAGTTAGATGTCAATCAACATTGCATATAATTATTATGAAAACTCACGAAATAAATAATTTATTGGTTTTATGGCATATTCTTACAAAAATAAATTTGACATAAATAAATTGGTGCTTTTTAATAATGAAGAAAATTAAATTACAATTTCAGTGAAAGCTAAACCAACTAAAAAAAGATCATCCAGACGCAGATCAAACACTGGCTCGGAACAAAAAGACGACAAGATTTATTTTAAAGGTGTTATTATCGAGGCATTGCCTGGGGTAAAATTCAAGGTAAAAGTAGAAAGAGATAAGGGCTTAGATCCACTTATCATTGACTGCCAAACCAAGACACTTTTTAAGGTAAGACGAATCAAAATTTTAAAAGGAGACAGCGTTACTGTAGAGGTAGATCCAATGGAAGATTTGACTAAAGGTGTAATTATTTCTAGAGACTAATATATGAAAGTTGTTGTATCCCTAACTGGACGAGGTAAAAAACTCACTCGACGCGGTAGAATGGCCCAAGGCTATTTTACTAGAAGAAGAGGTATCCTACGTTTTTATGCATTTGACGATAGTTCTATCGGCAATCGTATTAACTCTAGGCAGCCAATTCCTTTGAAGAAACAGAAAAGAATGAAATTTTAAATATTATGATTAGAATTGCTGGCGTCACTTTGGACGGCCAAAAACAGATAAGATTCGCTTTAAGTTTAATTAAAGGCGTTGGTAAATCCAATGTTAAAGACATTTTAGTAGAACTTAAACTTAAACCTGAAATTAAATTAGATGATTTAAGTGAAAAAGAAGTTGCTGAAATTAGAAGCTATGTTGAAAATAATTTAATTATTGAAGCAGATCTAAGAAGGCAGAATCTTTCCAACATTAAGCGTTTAACTGATATTGGAACATGGAGAGGTAAAAGACACAAATTACACTTACCTGTTCGCGGTCAAAGAACCAAAACTAATTCAAGAACAGCTAGAGGCAACAAAAGGAATACAGCAGGAAGCGGCAAAAACAAAGCAGCTGGAAAAACCTAGAACTTGACAAACAGATAACACTAAGAGAATTAAGATATTATAATTATGGCCAAAAAGGCAACCCCAAAACTAAACGTTAGAAAAACTAAAATTAAGCAGAAATTACCTGTTGTAAGAATTTGCATGCGTGCACAATTTAACAACTCGATAATTACTTTAACAGACCTTGAAGGTAAGGTTCTTGCATGGGCAAGTAGTGGAAGCTCAGGTTTTAAAGGTGCAAAAAAGAAAACACCTTTTGCTGCTCAAAAAGCAACTGAAACAATTTTAGAAAAAATCAAGCAGTTAGAAGCAACTAATGTACAAATTGTAATTAAAGGTGCTGGAATGGCTAGAGATTCATTCTTAAGAGCTATCCAAGCAACTGATTTACAACTTGATTCAATCAGAGACGCTACAGGTTTTCCTTTTG
>Ga0315902_10005748_pt1 | contig 17396 bp, 19 predicted proteins | sample LakEriMetagenome_9_FD_203523 | JGI IMG/M metagenome (GOLD analysis project Ga0315902, IMG submission 203523) | Freshwater fungal communities from buoy surface, Lake Erie, Ohio, United States - Buoy 12 MA117 | ecosystem: Environmental > Aquatic > Freshwater > Lake > Lake biofilm | place: USA...
GTTCGCGACTGCATGCCTGTCCCGCCCTCAGCCCGGTTCCAGGCCCGCCGGCACCGGCGACGGGATCGCGCCCTCGCGCCGCTGCAACAGGATGCGGCGGAAATGCGCGGGGTCCTTGGCGTGGGTCAGGGCGCCGGGCCGGGGGCGGTGAAAATCGTAGAGGCGGGATACCCAGAAGCGCAGGGCACCGGCGCGCAGCATGGCCGGCCAGGCGGCCTGCTCGGCGGCACCGAGGGGTCGAATTGCGGCATAGGCCTGCAACAGCGCCTGCAGCCGGGACGGATCGAGCCGGCTGTCATCGCACACGCACCAGTCATTGGCCGTGATCGCGAGGTCATAGAGCAGGGTGTCGGTGCAGGCGAAATAGAAGTCGATGACGCCGGCGACGCGATCGCCCTCGAACAGCACATTGTCGCGGAACAGGTCGGCGTGGATGGCGCCGCGCGGCAGGGCGCTGCGGTCGACGGTCGCCTGCCACGCGATCTCGTCGCGCAGCAGCGCGGCATCGGCCGCTGACACAAAGGGCAGGATTTCCGGCAGCGCGGCCGTCCACCACGCGGGGCCGCGCGGATTGTCCATGCGCCCCTCATAGGACTGTCCGGCCAGGTGCAGGCGCGCGAGTACCGCCCCCACCGCGGCGCATTGCACCGGGCTTGGGTCGGCGACATCGCGGCCCTCAAGCCGCGCCACCAGCGCCGCAGGTTTGCCGTTGAGAGAACTGAAATGGCGACCTCCGCGGTCGGTGACCGGGCTCGCGCTGGGCACGCCCAGCCGCGCGAGGTGCGCCATCAGCCCGAGGTAGAAGGGCAGTTCCGCAGCGGTCAGCTTCTCGAACAGGGTCAGCACCCAGCGGCCGCCGCTGGTGGTGACGAAGTAATTGGTGTTCTCGATGCCGGCACTGATGCCCTGCAGGTCGATCAATTCGCCGACGTCGTAGCCGCGCAGCCAGACGCGCAGTTCATCAGGGGTGACGGTGGTGAAAACGGACATGGCGTCAAACGGTGGCGCTGGGGCCTCGCGCCTGGGTCGGTGCGCGCCTGGCGCGGGTCAGAACTGGTGGATTACCCACAGCGGTGGGCGCAGGCCGCTATCGTGGGATTCCTGGCGGCTGAACTTGCCGTCCCCGAGCTGATCGATCATGTAGTAGGGACGACCGCCCGGGGGGGTCACCCTGATCATGTAGAGCCGACCGCCGATGCGGTATTCCTCGACCTGGTCCTCGCCGCGCTTGCGGATGGTGACCTGCGGCTCCGGTGTCGCGTCGAGCTCAAGGCCCGGCGGCGGCGGTGGCGGTTCAGGCACCGGCTGCGCGCGCGAGCGGTCCTGGGCCGCGGCCGAGAAGGCAGCACAGAGCAGGACGGCTAGGATGGCGTTGCGGAGGCTGGATCGCATGGATTGTGCGGTGAGGGTAGGGCAGCGGCGGCATGCCGTGCTGGCCTGATTATCCGGCTTTCGCCGCGCTTTTGAAAGGCGCGGCGCGGGGGTGGTCTGCGATAATGTCGCTCCCAGGCCTGCTCCGGCCCCGACACCCCCCTCCCAGCGCATGAAAACCCTGCTCCTCGTCGACGGCTCGTCCTACCTGTATCGCGCTTTCCACGCCATCCGCGAGCTCAGCAACAGCGCGGGCGAGCCGACCAACGCCATCTACGGCGTGCTCAACATGCTGCGCCGCCTGCACAAGGACGTGCCGGCGGAATACAGCGCCTGCGTGTTCGACGCCAAGGGCAGGACCTTCCGCGACGACCTTTATCCCCAATACAAGGCCAACCGGCCACCGATGCCGCCGGAACTCGCCGCGCAGATCGCGCCGCTGAAGGCGGCGATCACCGCGATGGGCTGGCCGCTGCTGGAGGTCGAAGGGGTCGAGGCCGACGACGTCATCGGCACCCTCGCGCGCGAGGCCGAAACGGCCGGGATGCAGGTGGTGATTTCGACCGGGGACAAGGACATCACCCAGCTGGTCACCCCGCGGGTCACCCTGGTCAACACCATGTCCAACGAGACGCTGGATGTAGCCGGCGTCGAGCAGAAGTTCGGCGTGCCCCCGGCGCGCATCATCGACTACCTGACGCTGATCGGGGACGCGGTGGACAACGTGCCCGGCGTGCCCAAGGTCGGTCCCAAGACCGCGGTGAAGTGGCTGGCCGAGCATGGCTCCCTGGAGGCCATCATCGCCAAGGCGCCGCAGATCGGCGGCGCGGTCGGCGACAACCTGCGCCGGACGCTGGATTGGCTGCCCCGGGCGCGGGAGCTGCTCACGATCAAGTGCGACGTCCCGCTGCCGGTGCATGTCAGCGACCTCGGGCCGCGGCCGCAGGACCGCGGGCAGCTCATCGCGCTGTTCGACCGTTTCGAGTTCAGGACCTGGCGGCGCGAACTCGACGGTGGCGAGCCTGCCGCGACCGCCGGCGCGCTGTCGCCGGACGCGGGGCAGGGGTCGGCGGTGCCGCCGGCAGAACGTCCGCAGCACCCGCGCCACTACGACACGGTGCTGACAGAAGGCGCGCTGGACGAATGGTTGCGGCGCATCGAGGCTGCGGAGTTGACCGCGTTCGATACCGAAACCACCAGCCTCGATCCGCTGCGCGCGGAGCTGGTCGGCATTTCGCTTGCCACCGAGCCGGGTCGCGCTGCCTATATTCCCGTCGGCCATGTTTATGCCGGTGCGCCAGCCCAATTGCCGCGCGAGGCGGTGCTGGCAAAACTCGGGCCCTGGCTGGAGAGCGCGCAATGCGCGAAGCTCGGCCAGCACATCAAATACGACCGCCATGTCCTTGCCAACTGCGGGATCAGCCTGCGCGGCATCGTGCACGACACGTTGCTGGAGTCCTATGTTCTGGAAAGCCACCAGCGGCATGACATGGATTCCCAGGCCCAAAGAATTTTATCAATAAAAACAATAACTTATGATGACGTAACAGGGGCTGGCGCAAAACGCATCGGTTTCGAGCAGGTGGCGGTGGAACGTGCCGCGGAGTACGCCGCGGAGGACGCCGACATCACCCTGCAGCTGCACCGGGCGCAATACCCGCGGCTCGCGGCAGACGACCGGCTGCACCATATCTATGCCGATATCGAGATGCCGGCGATGCAGGTCCTCTACACCATGGAGCGCAACGGCGTGCTCCTTGACGAACGGCTGCTGGGCGAGCTGTCGGCGGAATTCGGCGCGAAGATGCTCGACATCGAGCGCCGCGCGCACGAGCAGGCTGGCCAGCCCTTCAACCTCGGCTCGCCGAAACAGATCCAGGACGTGCTGTTCGAGAAGCAGGGCCTGAAGCCGGTAAAAAAGACGCCGGGCGGCGCGCCGTCCACCGACGAGGAGTCGCTCGAGGAGCTGGCGCTGGACCATCCGCTGCCGCGGCTGATCCTGGAATACCGGGGTCTTGCCAAGCTCAAGTCGACCTACACCGACAAGCTGCCGGGCATGATCAACCGCCGCAGCGGGCGCGTGCATACCAGCTACGGCCAGGCCACCGCTGTCACCGGGCGGCTGGCGAGCAGCGATCCCAACCTGCAGAACATCCCGGTCCGCACCGCCGAGGGCCGGCGTATCCGTGAGGCTTTCATTGCCCCGCCCGGCTCGGTGATCGTGTCCGCAGACTACTCGCAGATCGAACTGCGCATCATGGCGCACATCTCGAAGGACGAGAGCCTGCTCAGGGCCTTTGCCGCCGGCGAGGACATCCACCGCGCCACCGCCGCCGAAATCTTCGGCATCGACCGCGCCGCGGTCGATGCCGAGCAGCGGCGCTACGCCAAGGTCATCAACTTCGGCCTCATCTACGGCATGTCGGCTTTTGGCCTCGCCCGCCAGCTCGGGCTCGAGCGGGCCGCTGCGCAGCAATACATGGACCGCTATTTCCAGCGATATCCCGGCGTTGCCGAATACATGCGCCTCACGCGTGAGCAGGCGCGCGAACGCGGCTATGTCGAAACCGTGTTCGGCCGCCGCCTGTGGCTGCCCGACATCCGTTCGGGCAATGTCGGCCGCCGCCAGGGTGCGGAACGCGCGGCGATCAACGCGCCGATGCAGGGTACCGCCGCCGACCTGATCAAGATGGCGATGATTGCGGTACAGCACTGGCTCGAGCACGAACGCCTGGGCACCCGGCTGATCATGCAGGTGCACGACGAACTCGTGCTGGAGGTGCCGCAGGACGAACTCGAACGCGTGCGTGCGGAAGTGGCGCGGCTGATGACCGGCGTGGCCCAACTCGCGGTACCGCTGCTGGTTGAGGTCGGCGCCGGGCCCAACTGGGACCGCGCGCACTGAGGTCTGCGGTGGCCCTCATGCCAGGCGCCCGCTGAAGTCGCAGCCGCGATGACAAACCGCTGCGGAAACCGCAGAATCGCAGACCGCCGAACCCACTCCTCTCACCCGACCCCGCAGGCCCGCCCATGAGCAAGACCCGCAAGCTGTTTGCAGCTGCCGCGCTCGCCGCCCTGATCGCCGTTGTCGCACTCGCCGCGTGGACGGCGCGGCCTGCCGCACCTGCGGTCACCTTCGTCACCCTGGAGGGTGAGCAGATCACCAGCGGCGGACTGCGCGGCAAGGTGGTGCTGGTCAATTTCTGGGCCACCGACTGCGTCACCTGCGTCAGGGAGATGCCCGAGATTGCCTCGACCCACCTCAAATACCGCGACCGCGGATTCGAGACCGTGGCGGTGGCGATGCGCCACGACCCGCCCAATTACGTCATCAACTTCACCCGGATCAACGCCCTCCCGTTCAAGGTTGCGCTGGATCCGATGGGCGAGATCGCGCGGGCCTTCGGCGAGGTCAAGGTCACGCCCACCACGTTCCTCATCGACCGCCAGGGGCGGCTGGTGACGCGCATCCTTGGTGAGCCGGATTTCGCCAGGCTCCATGAACTGATCGAGCAGAAGCTGGGCAAGGGCTGATCCTGCAGGCTGAGCCGGCCCGTCACGCGGCGGCAGCCGGGCGCATGCCGGTTCAGAGCGCCCGGGTCAGGCCGCCCGGTCGGGGCGGTGGGGGGCATCGTACGGGATCTGCAGCAGGTCCGGTCGGCTACCGGCATCCGTGCGGGAGGGTTGTGCCTTCGACCGCGGCTTCGGTTTCATCGCGGGCTGTGCTGCGGCGTCCGGCAGTCAGGCTCGTTTCAAACCACCCCGGCCTCGTGCGCCTGCTGGTCAGCGTGGTAGGACGAACGCACCAACGGACCGCAGGCGGCGTGCTGGAAGCCCATCTTCCCGGCCTCCTCCGTGTACATCGCGAAGATGGCCGGCTCGACATAACGCAGCACCGGCAGGTGGTGTGCCGAGGGCTGAAGATACTGGCCGATGGTCAGCATGTCGACGTCGTGGCCGCGCAGGTCGCGCATCACCTGCAGGATTTCCTCGTCGGTCTCGCCCAGGCCCACCATCAGCCCTGATTTGGTTGGCACCTGCGGGAAGCGCGCCTTGAAATCCCTGAGCAGCTTCAGCGAGTGCGCATAGTCCGACCCGGGGCGCGCCTGCTTGTAGAGCCGCGGCACGGTTTCGAGGTTGTGGTTCATCACATCAGGCGGTCCTGCCGACAGGATGTCGAGGGCGATGTCGAGGCGGCCGCGGAAATCCGGCACCAGGATCTCGATGCGGGTCTGGGGCGAGCGCTCGCGCACGGCACGGATACAGTCCTTGAAGTGCTGGGCGCCGCCGTCGCGCAGGTCGTCACGGTCGACGCTGGTGATGACCACGTATTTGAGTTTCAGCGCAGCGATGGTCTCCGCGAGGTGGCGCGGCTCGTCGGCGTCGGGTGGCTTCGGCCGGCCGTGGGCGACGTCGCAAAAGGGGCAGCGCCGCGTGCACAGGTCGCCGAGGATCATGAAGGTCGCGGTGCCCTTGCCGAAACATTCACCGATATTGGGACAGCTGGCCTCCTCGCACACCGTATGCAGCTTCTGCTCGCGCAGGATATCCTTGATTTGCTGGAAGCGCGGGCTGTTGCCCAGGCGCACCCGTATCCAGTCCGGCTTTTTCAGCGTTTCCGCGGGCACGATCTTGATCGGGATGCGCGCCGTCTTGGCACGGCCTTTCTGTTTTTCGCCGGGCGAGGTCATCGGAGTTGTTCCATCATGCACTGGATCAGTCGTTCGCCGATGCGGTCGCGGCTGTCGGCCACTCCCAGATCGCGCAGCCGGGTCACCGTCAGACCGGGATAGCCGCAGGGGTTGATTGCCGCAAATGGCGCGAGGTCGACATCGACGTTGAGCGCGAGGCCGTGGTAGCAGCGGCCGTTGCTCACGCGCAGTCCCAGCGCCGCGATTTTGGCGGCGCCGACATAGACCCCCGGCGCATCGACGCGGCCTTCAGCCGCGATGTCGTAACCGGCCAGCAGCTGCACCACGGCCTGTTCCATGCGCCGCACCAGCGGCCGTATCGTGAGTCCGCGCCGGCGCAGGTCAAGCAGCAGGTAGAGCACCAGCTGGCCGGGTCCGTGGTAGGTGATCTGGCCGCCGCGATCGATGCGTTCGACCGGGATGCCGTTGTCGAACCGTGGCAGGTGTTCGTCGCGGCCGGCAAGGCCTACGGTGTAGACCGGCGGGTGCTCGAGCAGCCACAGTTCATCGCGGGTCGTTGCATCGCGACGGGCGGTGAACTCGCGCATCTGCACCAGCGTCGGCGCGTGGGCTACCAGACCCAGGTGCCGTACCCGGGGGGCTTCGACGGCGGCGCAGGCCAGTGCGGAAAGGTCGGACAAGGAGGGCTGCCTGCTTGGGAGGGCTAGCTGCTTCGAAGAAGCCGCCTGCGGGTGCGGGCGGTGGTGGGATAATCGGGGCTGATTATATAAGCTCGGAGGTGGCTGGTGCGTCGAATCCTGTTTGGGGCTTCTCTCGGCCTGACGCTTGCGGCCAGCGTCACCGCGATCGCGGCCGGGTCGCCAGCCGACAACAGCTACGGCAGCAGTCTGTCGCGGGTGTATGCCGCGCATCAGAGCCTGCTCGCGCTGCGTGAGGCCTGCGACCAGGCCGCACCCGGTGAAGCTGCGGCCAATGACAAGGCCTATGCCGCATGGCAGTCACGACACCGGTCCCTGCTCGAGGAGCTCGATACCCGCTTCACGCTGATGGTGAAGGGGGTGTCACGCCACGAGCGCGAATACCTGCGCAACCTGGGCAAATACGAGGGTGCGCTGATCGAAAATCGCAACCGCGAGCGCGACCAGCTGCTCGCACAGCCACGCGCCGAGCTGGCGCTTGCCTGTGCCGACTTTCGCGCCCAGCTTGCCGGCACGGGGCTGGATTTCCGCAAGGAATTTGCCGAGGAGCTGCGCGTCATCCGCCTGCGCAAGCTGCCCGACTGAATCCGCGGCTCAGAGGGCCATCACCACCATCGGGTGATCGCTCAGTTCCTGATACAGTGCGTCGAGTTGAGGGCGTGATGTCGCGCGGATGACGCAGGTGAGGCTCATGTATTTGCCCTGCCTGCTCGTGCGCATGGTCAGCGTGGCCTCATCGAAATCGGGGGCGTGGCGCTTGACCACGGCGGCAATGGCCTGGGCGAAGCCGGGCTGGGTGTGGCCGAGGACCTTCAGCGGAAAATCGCTGGGATACTCGATCAGCGAGGGCGGATCGGCGGCGCCGGTGCCCTCGTTCATGCCGCAGTCCGCATCGGACCGCGCTTGAATTCCTGGTAGAGCGCGTGCATGCGCCGGAACAGCGGCCCGGGGTGGCCATCGCCCACGGGCTTGCCGTCGAGCGTGGTCACTGCCAGCACCTCCTTGGTCGAGGACGTGATCCAGATTTCATCGGCATCGCGCACTTCGGCTGCGGAGACCGGCCTGACCTCAAGCTCAAATTCGCGGGTACGTGCGATCTCGAGCACCACGTCGTAGGTGATGCCCGGCAGGATCAGGTGGTCTTTGGGCGGGCTCAGCAGCACACCGTCCCTCACGATGAACACGTTGCTTGACGACGCTTCGGTGAGGTTGCCGTCGCGGAACAGGATGGTTTCGGTGGCCCCGACCTCGGCCGAGCGCTGGCGCAGCATGCAGTTGCCGAGCAGCGACACCGACTTGATGTCGCAGTTGAGCCAGCGGTAGTCCTCGGCGCTGACGCAGGCCACCCCGGCCTCGACTGCCGCCGGTGCGGGCGTCACCAGCGGGCTGCTCATCAGGAACACGGTGGGCACGACATCCTTCGGGAAGGCGTGGTCGCGGCGGGCTACGCCACGGGTCACCTGGAGATACACCGACTGGTCGCTGCCGCCGTTGCGCTCGACGATTTCACCGATCAGCGCCGACCATTCGTCCGCGCTGTGCGGATTGCGGATGCCGGTCTTGTCGAGGCTGTATTGCAGCCGGCGCAGGTGCTCGGCCATGCGGAAGGGGTGTTTGCCGTAGACCGGGATCACCTCGTAGACGCCGTCGCCGAAAATGAAGCCGCGGTCGAGCACCGGCACGTAGGCTTCATCAATGGGCATGAACTTGCCGTTGAGGTGGACGATATCGGTCATGGTGTGCTCCTGTGCAGGGGGCCGGATGCGGGGCGCAGGGCCGGTTATTTGAACATCAGGCGCAGCGTATCCCAGCCGCGGCCGAGGATGCCCGCCACCGGCACGGCCTCCAGTGCCACCACGGGCAGCTCGCGGTAAGGCTTGCCGTCGATCTCCAGCTTCAGGGTTGCCACGCGCTGTCCCGGTACGATCGGTGCCAGCAGTGGCTGCTGGCTCTCCACCGTGGCCTTGACGCGATCGCCATGGCCCTTGGGCAGTGAGACAAACAGATCGGTGGTGAAGCCGGCCTTGACCATGTCCGAGGTGCCCTTCCATACCCGCAGCTGGGTCACGGTCTGGTTGCGGCTGTAGAACTTGAGGCTGTCGAAGAACTGGAATCCCCAGTTGAGCAGCTTCTGGCTCTCGGTGGCCCGCGCCGATTCTGACGTGGTGCCAAGCACCACTGACAGCAGGCGGCGTTCGCCGCGCCGCGCCGAGGTGATCAGGCAATAGCCGGCATTCTCGGTGAAGCCGGTCTTGACCCCGTCCACGGTCGGATCGAGCCAGAGCAGACGGTTGCGGTTGGACTGTGTGATGTTGTTGAAGCGGTATTCCTTTTGGGAATACAGGGCGTAGTGCTCGGGGTAGTCGCGGATCAGCGCCACCGCCAGCTGCGACAGGTCGTGCGCGGTCGAATACAGCTGGGCGGAGGTGAGCCCGGTGGCGTTGGTGAAGTTGGTGTTGGCCATGCCCAGGCGTTTCGCCTCGCGGTTCATCATCTGCGCGAAGACTTCCTCGCTGCCGGCGATCGCTTCAGCCAGGGCGACGCTGGCATCGTTGCCCGACTGGATGATCATTCCGCGCAGCAGCTCGTCGACAGTCACCGGCCGCTTCGGATCGATGAACATGCGTGAGCCCTCGGCCTTCCAGGCGCGTACCGATACCGGCACCACCTGCTCGGGCTTGAGCGTTTTCTGCTTGAGCGCGCCGAAGGCGAGGTAGGCCGTCATCAGCTTGGTCAGCGAGGCCGGCTCGAAGCGCTCGCCGGCGTTGTGGCTCGCCAGCACCTGTCCGCTGCTGACGTCGAGCAGCAGCCAGGCCCGGGCCTCGACTGCCGGCGGCGAGGGCATCGGGATCTGCGCGGCAGCGCCTGCGCTGAGCGCCAGCAGGGCGGCGGGAAGAAGGCTGCGGGCAGCGGATATCAGGTGAAGAAGGAAGCGGTTCATGGGTGGGTAAAAGCCCGGATTATAACCAGCGTGGCCGTGCTGATGATTATTCGAGGTCGCGCCAGCGGCGTGCCGCAAGGCGCAGGAATTCGAGCTGGCGTGCCACGATGCGGCAGCGCCTGCACAGGGCCAGATGCGTGCCCAGCGCGATACGCTCGAGCCGGCCCAGTGGCCGGTCCTGCTGCGCGCTGAGCAGTTCGGAGGTTTTTTTGCAGGTCGGAATCATGGCAGCGTCAGGGCGCCTTCTCGAACCAGGTCAGGCGCAGACATTCGCGCAGCGTCAGTCGGGCCCGGTGCAGCATGACCCAGCAGTTGGCGGTGCTGATGTCCATGGCCTTGCAGATGTCCTCGGTGGACAGCTCCATCACCTCGCGCATCTTGAATACCGTGGCGGTGCGCGCCGGCAGCCGCTGCAGGCACAGTTCGAAGGCCTGCCAGAAGCGGCGGCTCTCGAGGCTCGTCGCCGGATCGCCCCAGTCGCGTGTGCCCTCGCGCCAGTGGCCGTCGGCGGCGAACAGGGCCTCCAGCGCCTCGGCCTCGCCAGATTCATCACCGGACAGCGGCTGTTCGCGGCTTGCACGCCGCAACTGGTCGATGATCTTGTGCTTGAGGATACCGGTCAGCCAGGTGCGCAGCGCCGCGCGTCCGCCAAAACGTCCAGCGCCCTCGATCGCCGCAAGCAGGGTCTCCTGCACCGCATCCTCGACCTGCGCCGGACTGGCCAGGTGCAGCCGCGCATAGCGCAGCAGGTAGGACCGGTGCCCCTCGATGCTTGCTTCTGTCAGGGTATCGTCGACAGACAAAATAAACCTTTAAAATCAATAACTTAAATATAACCGCCGCGATGGCTGCCTGGACCCTTGAAATGGGCTGGCAGTCGCCGCTGTCCATGCCAGCGGCGTCCTGCGCCTTCCGCCATGCGATACCTTGCCCATCCTTCGGCCGCCGCCTCACCAGACTGCAGGCCGGAGATGGGCCTGATCAATGTTACCCGCTTCAACCCACAGGATGAGGCTGTGGATGAACTGCTGCGTCTCTTTTTCGTGCGTACCTCGGCTTTCGGGGGGGCTACCTGTGATTCACGCCATTCGCCTCGAAGTGCGCGGGGATGAACGGATCTGCCTCGTGCGGGCTGAAATGACCGGTGTGAACAAGCCGTACAACCACGCCGCCATCGACCGGGTCCGTGGGCGCGCTGAAGGCGCGGCAGGTTCCAGGCCCGTCGTTTTATTCCGCCCCCCTTCTGCGGCCTTTCGGACGGCGTCAGGGCTCGGAGACATCGCCAAGGCTCGGGTAAAATGAGTGAATCCTTACATCACTGATCACCGAGCCGCCTGCCATGTCCCTGTCCGCATCCACTGCCGCCAGCAAGGCCAAGACGCTGGCCGAGGCACTGCCCTACATCCAGCGTTTTCATGGCAAGACCATCGTCGTCAAGTACGGTGGCAACGCGATGACCGATCCGGCATTGAAGGAGGGTTTCGCCCGCGATGTGGTGCTGCTCAAGGTGGTGGGCATGAATCCGGTGATCGTGCACGGCGGCGGCCCGCAGATCGATGATCTGCTCAAGCGCGTCGGCAAGAAGGGGGAATTCATCCAGGGCATGCGCGTCACCGATGCCGAGACCATGGATGTGGTCGAGATGGTGCTCGGCGGGCAGGTCAACAAGGACATCGTCAACCTGATCAACCGCTGCGGCGGCAAGGCGGTGGGCCTCACCGGCAAGGACGGCGGTTTCATCCGCGCGAGGAAGCTCAAGGTCCGCGGCGCGCCCGGCAGCGGCGAGCTGGTCGACATCGGCCAGGTCGGTGAGGTCGAGAGTATCGACCCGGCGATCGTCAACCTGCTGCACACCGAGGATTTCATCCCGGTAATCGCACCGGTCGGGGTGGGGGCTGGCGGCGAGTCCTACAACATCAATGCCGACCTGGTCGCGGGCAAGGTCGCGGAGATCCTCAAGGCCGAAAAGCTGATCGTGCTCACCAACACGGCCGGCGTGCTGGACAAGGACGGCAAGCTGCTCACCGGCCTCACCGCGCGCAAGGTGGATGAGCTGTTTGCCGATGGCACCATCCATGGCGGCATGCTGCCGAAGATCGGCTCGGCTCTCGATGCGGTGAAGAACGGCGTGAATACCTGCCACATCATCGATGGCCGGGTGGAGCACGCGCTGCTGCTGGAAGTGCTGACCGACGAAGGTGTTGGTACCCTGATCAAGCGCCGCTGAGTGCCGATGTCCCGCAGCCGCGGCGGCATCGCCTGGATTTTCGACCTCGACAACACCCTGCATGACGCGAGGCCGCACATTTTTCCCCACATCAACCGGGCGATGACCGACTATCTGCGCCACCACCTCGGGCTGGACGAAGCCGATGCGGGGGCTTTGCGCCGGGAATACTGGCTACGCTACGGCGCAACGCTGCTGGGGCTGATCCGCCATCACGACACCGACCCCGGCCATTTCCTCTGGCACACCCACCAGTTCAGCGACCTGCGGCGGATGGTGGTCAGTGAGCCAAGGCTGCCGGATGCGCTGCGCCGGTTGCGCGGCCCGAAATACCTGTTTACCAACGCGCCGGTTCACTATGCCGGGGCAGTGCTCGAGGTGCTGGGCATCGCCGGCCAGTTCGATGCAGTGCATTCCATCGAGCGCGTACGATTCAGGCCCAAGCCCGATGCCTACGGATTCCTGCGCCTGTGCCGCGCCCATCACCTCAAGCCCCAACGCTGTATCATGGTCGAGGACACGCTGGAGAACCTGCGCACCGCCAAGCGGCTCGGCATGAAGACGGTGTGGGTGTCGCGCAGCGGCCGCGCCCCCGGTTACGTTGACCTGCGCATCGCCAGTGTCAGCGAGCTGTCGAGGCGCGCATCATCACTGCATTGAGGACGCTATGCCACGCAGCGGCGAACGCAAGACCCAGATCCTGCAGACCCTCGCACAAATGCTGGAGGGACCGAGTGCGGAGCGCATCACCACCGCGGCGCTGGCGACCCGCATCGGCGTGTCCGAGGCGGCGCTCTACCGCCATTTTCGCGGCAAGGCCGACATGTTTGCCGGGCTCATCGATTTCATCGAGGGTACCCTGTTCACGCTGATCAACCGCATCACCAGCGAGGAACAGTCCGGCCTGCGCCAAACCGAGGCGATCATTGTGATGCTGCTCGGATTCGCGCAGAAGAACCGCGGTATCACGCGCGTGCTTACCGGTGATGCGCTGGTGACCGAGAACGAGGCCCTGCAGGCCCGGGTCAACCAGATCCACGACCGGGTCGAGGCGGCACTCAAGCAGGCGCTGCGTTTCGCCGCGAGCCGTGGCGAAACCGCGCCCGACGTGGACGCGGCTGCAGCGGCCAACCTGCTGATGAGCTTTGTGGCGGGGCGCTGGCACCAGTATGCCAAGAGCGGCTTTCGCCGCGATCCGGCCGAACTGTGGCCGCAGCAGTGGCAACTGCTCACCGCGGGCATGGCGATCTGAAGCTGCTACTGGCCGGATGCGCGGCAGAAACGGCATCGGTTTCGCAGAGGAGAAAGAAGGGATGAACACGCGCGAGGAACATGCGGGATAAAAACCGGGGGGTAAACCCCCGCCCCTGTCCGCCACGGCATCGGGGGTGCTGCATGGATCGCGGATGTCCTGCCCGTGCTGTCAATTGCCGTTCATGCTGTCGCAAGACTGTCTGCGAAAGGGACCGCCATGGCTGAAATCAACACCGAGCAGATGGCGCAGCTGCTGATGGGCGTCGCCCGCGCCCAGCTCGCCATCATCGATTCGATCGAGAACCTGAAGCCGGGTTTCAGGGCTGCCCACCTGCGTCCGCGGCTGGAGAGCGCTTCGCGCATCCGTTCCAATCATCCGCTGGCAATGGCCGATTTTCCCTCGCGGCTGTTGCTGCAGATGCTGGGTCGCAATCCGCCTCAGGCGGCGCAGGTTGCCCTTGAACTGGAGCAGCTGGTCGCCGATACCGGCGGCATTCCTGGACGGGAATCGCCGGTCAGCCCCTGAGCCCCGCCGCGGCGGGTGTGCGGCACGTTCAGCGCCCCGTGCAGACCCTGCAGCCGGGATCACGCGCGAGCTTCACCGTACGCAGCTCCATCGACAGCGCGTCGATCAGCAGCAGCCGGCCACTCATCGTGGTGCCCGCGCCTGCAAGCAGCTTGAGCGCCTCCGCTGCCTGCATCGCACCGACGATGCCGACCAGCGGTGCGAACACTCCCGTCACCGCGCAGCGCATCTCCTCCGCTTCGCCTTCCTCGGGAAACAGGCAGGCATAGCAGGGGGCATCCGCAGCGCGCAGGTCGAACACTGCGAGCTGGCCATCGAAACGGATGCCCGCGCCCGAGACCAGCGGTTTGCGCAGGCTGACGCAGGCGCGGTTGACGGCGTGGCGGGTGGCGAAATTGTCGCTGGCATCGATGACCACGTCGGCCTGCGCAATGAGTGACTGCAGCCGCTCGCCCTCGACGCGCTCCGTGATCGCGCTGATACAGGCCTGCGAATTGAGCGCGAGCAGCGTTTCCCGCGCCGACTCGGCCTTGTGCCGGCCAACCGCGGCCTCCCGGTGCACAATCTGTCGCTGCAGGTTGCTGAGGTCCACCTTGTCACCGTCGCAAACGGTGAGGTTGCCGACGCCGGCGGAGGCGAGGTAGAGGGCCGCGGGCGAGCCGAGACCGCCGGCACCGATGAGCAGGGCACGCGATGCGAGCAACCGCTGCTGGCCCTCGATGCCGATCTCCGGCAGCAGGATGTGGCGGCTGTAGCGCAACAGCTGTTCGTCGTTCATCGCCGGTGATTCCGGGTTGGGGTGGCTGGCCGCCCAAACAACAACGCCCGGGCGCGCCGGGCGTTGAATGGCCAGCCGCAGCGATCAGTTCGCCCTGGCGCCAACGCGGCCCTTGAGGAAGGCGAGCGCCTGGTTCAGTTCGTAATCGTTGGGCGAGATCACCTCGCCGGGTTCCGGGCGCTGGGCCTTGGCATCGACATCCTTGGGTCGCGGTGCCGGCGTGAAATTGAATTTTGCTGCTGCGGCCGCTGCCACCGCGGCCCGATCCTCGGGCTTGTCAGCAGCAGGCGCTTCGCCCAGGTGCTTGGTCAGGTCCGCTTCACGCAACTTGAGGCCGGCGGTACGTTCCCCGGCGCCGTCATCGAGAGGGATGTCCGGGGTGATGCCACGGGCCTGGATCGAGCGGCCCTTGGGCGTGAAGTAGCGCGCCGTGGTCAGCTTGATCGCGGTGCCGTTGCCCAGCGGCAGGATGGTCTGAACCGACCCCTTGCCGAATGTCTGCTGCCCCATGATCACCGCCCGGCCGTGGTCCTGCAGGGCGCCTGCGACGATTTCGGAGGCCGAGGCGGAACCGCCGTTGACGAGCACCACCATCGGCACCTTTTTCACCTCTGCCGGCAGCCTCTTGAGGAAATCCTCCTTGTTGCGACCGCGCAGGTAGTGCTCGGGGCTGGCATTGAGCTTCATCCGCGCGTCCTCGCTGCGGCCGTCGGTGTATACCACCAGCGCATCGCGGGGGAGGAATGCGGCCGATACCGCAACCGCGCCGTTGAGCAGGCCGCCAGGATCGTTGCGCAGATCGAGTACCAGGCCCTGCATCGGTCCCGGGTTCTCCTTGAACATGCGCTCGAGCGCGCGCGCCATGTTTTCTCCGGTGTGCTCCTGGAACTGCGATACCCGGACATAGGCGTAGCCCGGCTCGATCAGCCGGGAGCGGACGCTCTGGATCTTGATCACCGCACGGGTGAGGGTGACCACGATGGGTTTGGGCTCGCCCTTGCGCACGATCGTGAGCGTGATCGGGGTGTTGGGCTTGCCGCGCATGCGCTTCACCGCATCGTTGAGCGTCATGCCCTTCACTGCGGTCTCGTCGAGGCGGATGATCAGGTCGCCGGCCCGGATGCCGGCGCGCGCTGCGGGGGAGTCGTCAATGGGAGAGACCACGCGCACAAAGCCATCCTCCATGCCGACCTCGATGCCGAGGCCGCCGAACTCGCCCTGGGTGCCGACCTGCATTTCCTTGAAGGCTTCCTGGTCAAGGTAGGCCGAATGGGGATCAAGGCCGGTGAGCATGCCGTTGATCGCCTCGGTAATCAGCTTGCGATCCTCCACCGGCTCGACATAGTCGCTCTTGATGCGACCGAACACCTCGGTGAAGGCGCGCAGCTCCTCGATCGGCAGGGACAGCTTGGCGCCGTCACGCTGGGCGATCGCCGAATAGTTCAGGCTGATCGCGACGCCGATCATCACGCCCCCGATGACCAGGGCCAGCTGCTTGATTCTGCTGCTCATGAACTGCTCCTGCGGGGATGCCGCTAACGTAGTCTGACCCAACCCAGCGGGTCGAATGGCCTGCCGGCGTGTCTCATTTCAAAGTATAGCCCTGATTCCGTATTGCCGCCGGAGTTGCCCACGGTGGCGACCAGTTCTCCCCCGCGTATGGCGTCGCCCACCTGGCGCAGCAGCGACTCGGCATTGGCATACAGGGTCATGTAGCTGTCACCGTGGTCGATGATCAGCAGGTTGCCAAAGCCGCGCAGCCAGTCGGCGTAGACCACGCGTCCTGCCGCCACCGCCCGCACGCTCTCGCCGCTGCGGGCCTGGATGAATACCCCCTTCCACGTGATCCCGCCGTCACTGCGTGGACTGCCGAAGCGGCCCGCGAGTTCCCCGCGCACCGGCAGCGCCAGCGAGCCACGCAGCGCGGAGAAGGCACGCCCGCTGCCGCCATCGTCAGGCAGGGCCTCGCTGCGCGGCCGCGCACCGCGTTCCGGTGCGGGCTTGCGTGCCGGCTGCTGCTGCGCGAGCCGGGCGAGCTGCCCGATCAGCCGGGTCAGCCGGTTTTCGTTCGCCTGCAGGGAGCGGATCTGCTGCTGCTGGGCGCGGATGTCCCTGGACACCCGGCTCAGCACCTCGGTGCGGGCGCGCTTTTCCTGTTCAAGGCGCTTTTTCTGCGAGGCCTGCTCGGTGGCGATACGGGCAATCGCTGCAGCCTCCTCGGCGATGTCGCGCCCCAGCTGCTCCATCTCCGCCAGGTCTGCACGCAGGCCATCCACCAGGTGCGCCCGCGCGGCGGCAATGCGGGCGAGGTATTTCATCTGCCGGGCGGTGTCGTTGGGATTCTCGCGGGCAACCATCAGCCGCAGCGCATCGGGTTCGCCCTGGCGGTGCTGGCTGCGCAGCATCCGCCCCAGCGCCTCCTGCTGGCCCCGCAGGCGTGCCTCGGTGTCGTGTGCGCTCTTCCGCAGCAGCTCCAGTCGGGCGCCGGAATCACGTGACTGGCGGGCGAGTTCGCGCAGTTCGCGGTTGGCCTCCGAGATCGCACGTTCGGATTCGCGCAGCGCGTCCGAGGCTTCGGATTTGATCTCCTCCGCAGCAGTGAGTTTTTTTTGCATTGCCGCGATGCGCCCGCGCAGTTCGCGCAGTTCGTCGCGGGCCTCGCCGGCGCCGGTCGAGGCGGCGCCCGCCGGCGTCGCGCACAGCATGGCCAGCAGCAGCCAGACCCGTGGCCGGCGCGCTCCGCGCAGCGGCAGCCTGCGCGGGTGGATCGGCTCAGGCGAACTCAAGCAGGCAGCGTCCGCTCATCGCCGCCGGTTGCGGCAGCCCCATCATGGCCAGCAGGGTCGGCGCCACGTCCTGCAGCGCGCCGCCCCCGGCCATCCTCGCCTTGCGGCCGATATAGAGCAGAGGCACCAGGTTCAGCGTGTGCGCGGTGTGCGGCTGCTGCGA
>Ga0315902_10005750_pt1 | contig 17395 bp, 13 predicted proteins | sample LakEriMetagenome_9_FD_203523 | JGI IMG/M metagenome (GOLD analysis project Ga0315902, IMG submission 203523) | Freshwater fungal communities from buoy surface, Lake Erie, Ohio, United States - Buoy 12 MA117 | ecosystem: Environmental > Aquatic > Freshwater > Lake > Lake biofilm | place: USA...
CAAAGGACTCCGAAAACTACGGTTCGCCGATTTGAAAAATGATATCTTGATAAAAGACCGAACAGTTTTTATTCCCGGAATGGAGATCAAATCCAATCTAACCACAATTCAGCTGAGCGGAACGCATGCATTTGATCAGCACATTGATTACCGCGTGGTTGTGCCACTTTCAGCCAGAAAAAAAATCAATCAGGAAGAAGCGGGAGATGCTTATGTTGAAGAAAGGGGAGGTAAAGCAAAGCTTTTCCTGAAGATCACCGGCACTACCGATGATTATGAAATTTCTTATGATGGTGCTGCGGTCAGAAAGAAAATCGCCGGAGAATTCAAGGATCAGGTTAAATCATTCAAGGAATCTTTTAAAGCCAAAGAGACCCAAAAGAAAAAAGCCACCCTCAAAGAGGATGACTTTTTTGACTGGGAAAATCCTGATTGATTCTGATTTTACGGATTTGATCCTTTCAGGTGTTTATCCAGAAAGCTCAGAACACTTTCATAAGCTTTGATATTATTTTCTTTTTTCACGAAGCCATGGCCTTCATCCGGGAAGATTACATACTCTACCGGAACATTATTTTTTCTTGCTGCATCTACAATTTCATCAGACTCTACCTGTAAAACCCTCGGGTCATTGCTGCCTTGCAAAACAATAAATGGTTTTTTGATTTGGTTCGCAAAGAACAAGGGTGATTTATTGTACAAAGCAATTGAATCGGCGCTGTAAGGGTCGCCAAGCTCTGTGTACAAGGCTGTGCGCTGAGAGCCCCACCAGGCAGGAATACTTTTTAATGTGCGCAGCCAGTTGGTTACGCCGAAAAGATTGACGCCAACCCTGAATTCTTCCGGGGCGAAGGCCAGAGCAGCCATGGTCATGTATCCGCCGTAACTGCCGCCCATAATTCCGATCCGCGTGGTGTCTACGAACGGGAGGGTGGCCAGATAGTCTTTTGCTGCGATGCAGTCCTTGAGGTCGGCATCACCGTGCTTACGATCATCAGATGCATAAAAACTTTTCCCATACCCTGAACTTCCCCGGTTGTTCACAGCAAGAATGGCATACCCGTGGTTTAACAGGTACTGAACATATCCGGAATAATTAAGCCTTGTCTGACCTCCCGGCCCACCGTGTATAAGTAAGAGCACAGGTACCTTTTCTCCGTCTTCCAGCCCGCGGGGCACATAAAGCAGAGAGGGAATTTCCATTCCGTCAAAAGATTTATACCTGACCACACTGCCCTCTACCAGATCCTCAGGGTCTATATCTTTTGACATGGTATTGGTGAGACGGGTAACTTTTTTTGTTGTGAAATTGTATAAGTACAGGTTGCTTGGGTTTCTGGAGCTGCTGACATAAAACGCCATCAGATTTTCACTGTCTGAAATGGTTACGCCTGTGATATCACCCTCCGGAAGTCCCGGAATCGTAATAAGATTACCGGTCAGATCATAAATTTTCATTTCTGTCCTTGCATCATTGTTGATGGCAACAACTCTGTATTTACCGTTTCTTGACAGATAAGAGTACAGAATATCCCATGGTGCATCTTCAAGCTTTCTCTTTTCGCCTGTCAGCAGATCATAGGACGCCAGATACATAAACTCGCTTCCCTCATCTGTCAGATAAACCAGACTGCGGCCATCAGGGCTGAAGTATTGAGGATCATACTGAATATTGCCTGTGTGCGCACTAAGAAGTTTTACCGTTCCTGCCTGAGCATCGTACAGATACATATTACCGTCATTGGTGGTAACAGATTCTGTCAGTGCCAGATACCTTCCGTCGCGTGAGATGGAACTGACATTCAATCCCTTGTCGTTGGTATAAACAAGAGTTGAAGGATACACTTGTCCTTCTTTTGCAGATCCTTCAATGGTTACTCTGTAAAGATCAAAAAACTGTTTATCTCTGCTGTTTGACTGATAGTAAATGGACTTGCGGTCGTGGCTCCATCCCATATAGGTTGCCTTGGCAGTTGAGTCTGATATAAGATCGGTCACTGCCCCGCCGGGCGCCTGAACATAAATGTGACTGATTTCATTTCCGCCTTTGTCACTGATAAAAAGAAACCGGTCGTCTTCAGGGAAATAATCAAGTGCCTGAATAGCATCTCCGGCAGAGTTTGTCAGAGCTTTTTGTTCACCTGTTGCAAGATCAATCTCTACTGCATTGAAAATGCCGGTTTCTCTTGAATTGATCAGAATGCGCTTTTCATCCGGAGAGAAAGATCCTCCGTTAATTGAAATGATATCCATGAATTGCTTCATGGAGTATGCATCGGGCTTTCCGTTATTTCCTGAACAGGAAAACAAAACCACAGAAATAAAAATCAGTGCCGCGTACTTTTTCATATTGATTGAAAGGTCAGTTGATAAAAATATTATTTGGTAACGGTAAGAAACAGGTCAAGGGCGTTTTCGTAATCATCCTGAAAAAGATAATCTTCATGACGGATTGATGAAACAAGATTCCCGTCACCGGACTGAAGTTTTTTTCTGTTCAGCCGGTTCAGAATTTCATATGGAATTTTGAGCAGAGCAGCCGGAAGACGGTGTTGTAAATCGAGAACATCAAACCGGGTAATCCGCCGGACAGATTTTTTATTCTGTTCATAATAAGTCATCACCTTTTCATTTCCGCCGATACCTTGCATCCGGCAGTTGCTGAAAACTTTACCCGCCAGAGCGAGCAGCTCGCTGCCAGTATATTCACGGACATGCCACGGATTTCTGGAAAGTGTATAAGTTCTGTTTGGAGTGGTAAGCATAGCCTTGCCTCCCGGACGAAGCACACGGTGAATCTCTTTCAAAAACCCGAGGTCATCGTCGATGTGCTCAATCACCTGGAAACTTACAAGTGTGTCAATGCTGTTGTCTTCTATGCTTTTAAAAGGAGGAATAAATGCATCAATGAATATAGCGGAGGGATATGCAGCCCTTAGTTTACTGATGGCTTCACCGATTTTATCAATAGCTGTAAATGATGCTGATTTGTCCAACATCAACCCTATTCCTCGGCCTTCCCCACAACCAACCTCCAGGACATTTCCCCCGACCAGATCGCGGGCGATTACATATGCCTTCAGCAATCGCTGATGCAGCGGGCTGTCGGACGGATCGGTTTCACTTGTAATTTCGGTAGCGTAAATGGCCATAAATCCATAATTCAGAGCCGAAGTTAGGATTTAATGCGATTACACGGGTAATCAAAATCCGAAAGCAGATAAAGTGTATGTAGATTTGCAGATAGGTTATGAACAGACTATTTATCCTGATCGTCCTGATTCTGCCTGCTGTTGCATCAGCTCAGGCTATTTCCGGATTTAATCTGAATTATCTCTATGACCCTGATGCTGAAATCGGACTTCAGGCTAAAACTGTCCGCACAGGAAATATTATCTCTGTCTATTATCAGATGGATGTCCTGAGAAAGGAATATAAGACCGAGGACTATACATTTACCTGGGAGCGACGCTCGTCTCTTAATGCCCGAAGTGGTGAACCCTTCAGGGGAATTGATTCTGTTTTGATTACTGCAGAAAAAACACGATTTGGTGTAATCCGTGAACTCACAGAAGAAAAGCCCTGGTTTGCTGTGCTTCAGATAAAAAATATTGTGACCCAGGGGGTATTCAGTTATTTCATAGCCTTTGAATCAAACTGGCCGGTTACGCATTACCTGATACAAAATGGTATGCCTGTCATGCGCGAGTATGTTCAGTCCGGCAGCAATTATAAAATCGGAAATTTCAATTCTGAAAAACCACTTTTTGGTTTTTATTATAAAAGATCATTCCAGCCGGCGCCACCGCCATTTACCCGCAATGCTCCGGATGAAAAGGTGTTAAAGGCCGACTCAGTATTTGTATTGAAGAGATCTGATTTCAATCCGAAGTCGCCCGGTCTTTATCTGTTTCAGGAAGATACTTTGTCTGCTTCCGGTCTGGCCATATTGGTTGCAAGGCCGCCATACCCGAAATACAACACGATCGCCGGTCTGTCGGGTCCGCTGATTTATGTTACTACCGTAGAGGAACAACGCGACCTGAAGTCAGTGAATAATGATAAAGCCAGGTTTGATAAAGTTATACTTGGAATAACCAAGGACGCAGAAAGAGCTAAAACTTTCATGCGCAACTATTACAAAGGCATTGAACTGGCAAACCGAAATTTCACCGGATATAAAGAAGGCTGGAAAACTGACATGGGAATGGTCTTCACAGTTTTCGGAGCGCCTTCTGAGGTCAGCCGTACCACTGCCAATGAGGTCTGGTATTATGACGGCATCAAGACCAAATTTATTTTCCATCGTTCCGGAAGTGTATTTGCACCTTACAACTGGTTTTTACAACGCGAAAATAATTTTTCTCAATCCTGGTTTTCCACCATTGACCTTTGGAGAAAAGGCCGGAAGTAATTTCCTCCTGACTCCGCCACTTATTACATGGATAAAAAACAATTCATTTTTGGAACCCGCGCCGTCATCGAAGCCATAAAAGCCGGCCGTGATATTGATAAAATATTTATTCAGAGCGGGCTTAACAATGATCTTATCAAAGAGCTGATTCAGCTTGCCAGAGATCAGGATGTGAGTTTCACCTTTGCACCTGCACAAAAACTCTCGGCCTTTCCCGGTAAAAACCATCAGGGTGTTGTTGCAACCTTGTCAGCTGTTCATTTTGAGTCACTGGAAAATATCGTTCATAATATTTTCTCCACCGGCAGAGATCCGTTTATTCTGGTGCTGGATCGAATCACGGATGTAAGGAATTTTGGTGCAATCGTCAGAAGCGCGGAAGCTGCCGGAATAGATGCCATTGTGATTCCTGAAAAGGGAAATGCACCTGTTTCCGCAGATGCCATGAAGACCTCCGCAGGCGCTTTGAATTATGTCCCTGTGTGCAGAAGCAAGGATCTGCGCCAGTCAATCAAAGAATTGCGAAACTCAGGCCTTCGGGTTGTTGCCTGCACTGAAAAGGCTGAAGAGCTTGCTTACAATGTTCCAATGGAAGGACCACTCGCGCTCATCATGGGGTCAGAGGAAGACGGAATAGCACCTGAAATTTTGCGTCAGGCTGATGCCCTTGTTAAAGTCCCCATGCAGGGAAAGATACAGTCTTTAAATGTCTCAGTTGCAGCAGGAATAATGCTTTTTGAGGCTGTTAGGCAGCGGACAACCGGTCATTAAATAAATCTGGAGCCGTCAGGAAGATTTTTCAAATCACTGACATAACGCCTGAATAGTTCTTCCCGGTCTTTCTCACAAATGATCAGCACATCTTCAAACCATCCGACCAGATAACCATTAAGACCCTGGATGACCATAAGTTTTCCGTCCGGACCTTTAATGAAACTGTTTCTCGTATCATAAGTCATTGCCGGACCTTCGATATGGTTGTTGTTTGAATCTCTTGAAGAATTTTCATGAAGGGAACCCCATGAGCCGAGGTCTGACCAGGCAAAAGACGCAAGCATAACATAGACATTATCGGCCTTTTCCATAACACCGAAATCTATGGAAATGCTTTTGCACTGTGCATAGGCATTCATCAGTGCACCTGACTCTGAAGGTTTACCAAAGTGTACCGCCAGTTCCGATACGGATTCTGCAATGTCGGGAGTATAAGTCTCAAGCGCACGGCAGATTGCCTGAATGCCCCAGATAAAAATTCCTGAATTCCAGACAAAATCTCCACTCTCAACAAATTTCTTGGCAATAGATAATTCAGGCTTCTCCGTAAAGGTTTTAACTTTTTTCAGAGTTGCTTTAGATTCCAGATACTGAATATATCCGTAACCTGTCTCCGGACGGGTTGGCTTAATGCCAAGAGTTACAAGTTTATCCTGTCCGGCTTTTTCAACCGCTTTCAGAATGGTTTCCTGAAATTCTTTCTCATTAAGAATGAGGTGATCAGAAGGGCTGACTACCATCACAGCATCCGGATTGATTGAACGGATTTTCCAGGCTGCATATGCGATGCAGGGAGCTGTATTTTTTCTCATCGGTTCAGTCAGAATCTGATGAGGCTGCAACTCAGGCAGCTCAGCACTTGTTAATGACTCATACTCCTGACTGGTAACTACCAGAATATTTTCTACAGGACATACAGGTATAAATCTTTCAAAGGTGGACCTGATGAGGGTTTTGCCGGTACCCAGGATATCCAGGAATTGTTTGGGCCTTGCATTTCTGCTGTGTGGCCAGAAGCGGACTCCAACGCCACCGGCCATTATGACTACAAAAAGGTTTTTGTTTTTCTCCATCATTGCACCGGTTAATTTTTTTGTCTTAAACCGTTTTGACTAAACGATTCCCTCTTTAAGAAGATCATGTAAATGAATGAAGCCGACTGCACGATCTTCTTCGGTAACGATCAGCTGCGTAATGTTATTCTTTTGCATGATCTCAAGTGCCCTGACCGCAAACTCACCCTTTTGAACGGTCCTTGGATTTTTGGACATGATGTCGGCAGCTGTCAGTCCTTTCAGGTCAGAGTGCTTTTCAAGCATACGGCGCAGGTCGCCATCAGTGATGATACCTTCCAATATTCCGTTATTTCCGGTGACGGCTGCCGCACCAAGTCGCCGGGAAGAAATTTCAATAATTACATCCTTTATCCCTGTTTCAGGTCTTACTGAAGGGAATTGATGTCCCGGGTAAATATCATCTACCTTAAGATACAGCTGTTTTCCCAGGGCACCTCCGGGATGGAATTTGGCAAAATCCTCTCCCGTAAAATTTCTGAGTTCCAGAAGGCATACAGCCAGAGCATCGCCCATGGCCATGTGTGCGGTGGTGCTGGTGGTGGGTGCAAGGTTATTGGGACAAGCCTCCTCTTCAATGGTAGCATTGAGTACAAAGTCAGCATGAGTGGCCAGATACGATTCTGTATTGCTTACAAGTGCAACAAGTTTTGATCCTCTCCGTTTCAGAAGCGGCGTGAGCACCTTTATTTCCGGTGTATTACCGCTTTTTGAAATGCAAATCACGATGTCTTCAGGCTGCACCATGCCCATATCTCCGTGTATGGCATCGGCAGCATGTAAAAACAGCGCAGGCGTACCTGTGGAATTGAAGGTCGCAACTATTTTATTGGCTATGATGGCACTTTTGCCGATACCTGTAACTACAACTCTTCCTTTGGAGCGGAAGATTTCCATCACACATGCTTCAAAATCCTCGTCTATACAGTTCGTCAGGTTTTCTATGGCTTTCGCCTCCTTATTAAGGGTTCTGACGGCTATGGACCGGATATTTTTTGATATTTTCAATGAAAAGCCCCGTTTAGCGGGCAAAGATAAATTATTTGGTACTTAAAGCACTTACACTGAAATGGTCGTCACAGAAGAAAAAGAACAGCTCAGAACAAAACTGAAGGAAATATTTGGATATGATTCCTTTCGTGGAAATCAGGAGCCTGTCATAAAAAACATCCTTTCCGGCAGAAATACCTTTGTAATCATGCCTACCGGGGCAGGTAAATCCCTCTGTTACCAGTTGCCCGCAATGGTTCTGGATGGGCTCGCGATTGTTATTTCCCCACTCATAGCACTCATGAAAAATCAGGTGGACAGTCTGAATGCTTATGGCATACAGGCGCGGTTTCTCAACTCTACCTTATCAAAAACAGAAATTAATACACTCAGGAAAGACTGTATAAACGGCACTGTAAAGCTTTTATACGTTGCTCCTGAATCTTTGAATAAAGAAGAGAATATTTCATTCCTCCAAAAGGTGAAGATCTCTTTTGTTGCCATTGATGAGGCCCATTGTATCTCTGAATGGGGTCATGACTTCAGGCCTGAGTACCGTAAGATCAAAACCATGATCGGTCAGCTTGGCAATTTACCCGTGATCGCACTCACAGCGACTGCAACTCCCAAGGTGCAGATTGACATTCAGAAAAATCTTCAGATGGAGGAAGCAGATGTGTTCATCTCTTCCTTTAACAGGAAAAATTTGTTTTATGAAGTCAGGCCTAAAAAAGAAACAAAAAAACAGCTAATCAGATTTTTAAAGGACCATAAAGGCAAAAGTGGAATCATTTATTGTCTGAGCAGAAAAAAGGTAGAGGAGGTTGCTCAGCTTCTGAATGTAAACGGATTTAAGGCTGTACCCTATCATGCAGGGCTTGATCCCGATGTTCGTGTAAAAAATCAGGATGACTTTCTGAATGAGGAAATTGATATCGTGGTAGCCACCATCGCATTTGGAATGGGCATTGATAAACCGGATGTGCGGTTTGTCGTGCATTATGATGTTCCAAAATCTCTGGAAGGATATTATCAGGAAACCGGACGTGGCGGTCGTGATGGACTTGAAGGGGTCTGTCTGATGTTTTACAGCCACAACGATTTGAATAAACTTGAGAAGTTCAATAAAGATAAATCGGTTCAGGAGCGTGAAAATGCAAGAATACTGCTTCAGGAAATGGAGTTCTATGCCGAGTCCCCGGTGTGCCGGAGAAGGCAGTTGCTCCATTACTTCGGCGAAGAGTATACGGAGCAAAATTGCGGCATGTGCGACAACTGTGTGAATCCGCGCGAACGATTTGAAGGCACTGAGTTTGTCAGAATATTTCTTGAGGCTACCCTGCAAACCGCAGAACGATTTGGCCTCAATCACATCGTTCATGTGGTAAGAGGTGTGGAAGATGAATATGTAAAAAGCTACAGCCACTCTGCGCTTTCAATATTCGGAGCCGGCGCCGATGAGGATGATGATTTCTGGAAATCCGTTGGCCGTCAGGCACTGATTTATCAGTACCTGGAAAAAGATATAGAAAATATCGGCGTGCTCAGACTTTCGGAAAAAGGAAAGAAGTTCCTTTCTAAACCCCACCGGATTGAACTTGCGCGAGACCATGACTTCGCAACTGATGTGGATCAGGAGGAAGATTCAATTGAAAAAGCCCCGGTGGCAAAGGCGTATGACGCCAAGCTCTTTGAAATACTCAAGACGCTCCGTAAGCAGATAGCCCGTGAAAGGGAACTTCCGCCCTATGTAATTTTCCAGGATCCGTCTCTTGAAGAGATGGCAACCATTTATCCTACCACCCGCGAGGAACTGGCTTCCGTAAATGGAGTCGGAATGGGTAAGGTGAATAAATTCGGAAAAGAGTTTCTTGAAGCGATTCAGAAATATGTTGATGAAAATGATATTGAAACCGCTTCCGAAGTGGTCGTAAAATCCTCTGTCAATAAGTCCAATACAAAGATCTTTATCATTCAGCAAATTGACCGCAAGGTTGATCTTGAGGAAATCGCAGAATCTAAATCCATAAGTTTCGCCAATTTGCTGACAGAGATTGAAAACATTTGCTACAGTGGCACCAAACTGAATCTGGATTATTATATAGACCAGATTCTTGACGAGGAAAAGCAGGAAGCCATCCATGATTATTTTCTGAATTCAGAAACGGATAGCATTGAAGAAGCACTGGCCAATGAAGCAAATGAAGACTTTTCAGAGGAAGAAGTCCGGTTAATGCGGATCAAATTCCTGAGCGAGTACGCGAACTGAAACATTCGGGTGAACTGAATGATCTATCTTTGCAGGCCATAATACCCTGTTCAGATCCATGAGAATTTTACTGATTGGAAGCGGAGGCCGCGAACATGCACTTGCGTGGAAAATTTCCTCCGGCACATCGTGTGAGGCGTTATTTTTTGCTCCCGGTAATCCGGGTACTGCTGCCCTTGGCACCAACCTCAACATTAAAGCCGATGACTTTGAACAAATGGCCAATGCCTGCCTGGAACATAAAATAGGTATGGTCGTTGTTGGACCTGAGGTTCCGCTGGTCAATGGAATCAGAGATTACTTTCAGCAACGTCCTGAACTGAATCAGATTCTGATGGTGGGCCCCGGAAAATCAGGAGCCCGGCTTGAAGGAAGTAAAGACTTTTCAAAGTCTTTTATGCAAAGGCACAATATTCCTACGGCAGCAGCACGCACATTTCATGCCGGTGAACTCGATCAGGCACTGGCTTATCTGGAAACCTGTTCAGTGCCCATCGTCCTCAAGGCCGACGGACTTGCTGCAGGTAAAGGAGTAATTATAACCTCCTCACGCGATGAGGCAAAATCGGTAATGACTGATATGCTCGCGGGTGGAAAATTCGGACAGGCGGGTTCAACCGTGCTGGTAGAACAATTTCTGTCAGGGATTGAACTTTCTGTTTTTGTTCTTACGGATGGCAAAAATTATGTGTTGCTCCCGGAGGCCAAAGACTACAAAAGAATCGGAGACGCTGATACCGGACCGAATACCGGAGGCATGGGAGCAGTTTCGCCCGTTCCGTTTGCGACCGCTTCATTCATGGAAAAAATAAAAAACAACATCATTGAACCGACCATCCGGGGCTTGCATGAAGAGGGTATTGATTACAGGGGGTTTATCTTTTTCGGATTAATTAAAGTTCAGGAAGAACCTTTTGTAATTGAATACAATGCCCGTATGGGAGACCCTGAAACGCAGGTGGTGATGGCCAGATTGAATGCTGACCTTACTGAGTTGCTTATCGCAACAGCCAAAGGAACGCTGGGGTCTGAAACTGCCGCGGCATCCTCTGATTTTGCCGTTACCATTTCTATGGTTTCCGAAGGATATCCCGGTGATTATTTAAAAGGAAAGGAGATCAGCTGGAATGCACCTGCAGACCGGCTTGTTTTTCATGCCGGCACGGCCCAGAGATCAGAAAAACTGGTTACGGATGGGGGCAGAGTCCTTTCCGCAACGGGAACAGGGCCGGATTTGGAGGCCGCCATACGGCAAGCCTATGAAACCGCTTCTGCTATTTCATGGGATGGCGTATATTTCCGGTCTGATATAGGGCAGGATTTGCTCTGAAATTACAGATAACGCTTTTTTTAACCGAATTACGAGCAGATGGGTTGTGCATGCGGAACCGCCGGATCCGGCAAGGTATCAGGGTGTCAGAACAATGGCACCTGTGGAACAGGCGGCTGTAACCGGTTAAATTCATTTGACTGGCTCTCAGATATGGAAGTACCCTCCGCACAGCGATTTGATGTGGCAGAGGTACGATTTAAAAACGGACGAAAAGAATTTTTCCGGAATACCGAAAATCTTCAGCTGCACACCGGCGATGCTGTTGTGGTCGAAGTTCCCAATGGTCATCATATAGGATATGTTGCGCTTCAGGGCGAACTGGTCCGGCTTCAGATGATGAAGAAAAACGTCCCCAATAATTCAGAAATAAAAAAAATATACCGGATTGCTCACACCAAAGACCTTGAGCGCTTTGATGAGGTCCGTAAAAAAGAGCAGCCCGCCATATTCAGGGGCCGTGAGATCATACAGCGATACAAACTGCAGATGAAACTTTCGGATGTGGAATATCAGGCTGACAGCACCAAGGCAACCTTCTATTATTCCGCAGAAGACCGCGTTGATTTTCGTGAGCTGATTAAAACATTGGCCTCAGAATTTAAAATACGGGTTGAGATGCGACAGATCAGCCTCAGACAGGAGGCGGGAAGACTTGGTGGAATCGGTGTTTGCGGCCGTGAACTTTGCTGCTCAACATGGCTTACCGATTTTAAAAATGTTGCTACCAGCGCAGCACGGTATCAAAATTTGTCTCTCAATCCCTCAAAGCTTTCAGGCCAGTGCGGACGTTTGAAATGCTGCCTGAATTTTGAGCTGGAAACTTATATGGAGGCACTCAAGGACATTCCAAAACTTGAGGCTCCGCTTCAGACGCAACGTGGAGATGCAGCGCTCCAAAAAACAGATATTTTCCGTCGGATCATGTGGTTCGGTTACAGGGATGAAAATACCTGGTATCCGCTTTCCGCCGACCGTGTGGCTCAGATAATAGAACAAAATAAAAATGGCCTCAAGCCCGCAACGCTGGAAAAAGATGCGGAAGAACAACTGCCCGCAGGTCCGCTCAATACGGATCTTGCTCAGCTTGATAAAAAATACCGCAATAAATCCAGAGGAAAGAAAAGAAAAAACAAGCCGGGAAGGAACAGAGGTCCGGTACAACCTTCAAGGCAACAGCCAAATAATCCGGGTCAATGAAACTAAGTTTTTCCATCAGCATTTTTTCTCTTCTGCTGATTCTGGGAACTTCCTGTGAGGTCAAGCCCGGTTTTCATGAATATACAGATCTCGGTAAATTCCTTAAAAATACGGACACAGTCAGTTTTGTATTCAGATCAAACGATTCTGTAAATCTCAATAACATCTGGCTGGGTATCCGATATTCATCTGATTACGAGTGGTCACGGTTTTTTGCAGGCTATGAGATCAGAGACAGCATCGGGCATCGCCTTGACAGCGGACTTTTACAAGCCTTACTTTTTGACCCTGTGCGCGGAGGTCCTTCAGGCAAAAGCGGAATCGGGGATTTGTATGAACTGGAACAACCGATAAAGCGGAATTTCAGATTTTCTGAAACCGGAGAATACCGGTTTGTTTTCTGGCAAATGATGCGGCAGGATTCCGTCAGGGGAATAAAAAGCCTTGGATTGAGGGTAGCACCTGCAGGCGATAAATCACAATGAAATCCGGCTATTGCCGTTAAACGCGGTGAATGGCTTATTTTTGCCGTCCGAATTCCAGATGAGACTCTGTTATCTTTTAATTTTTGCGGTATTCTCCGCCTTTGGTCAGGGCAATAAGCCTTCCGGAAGGGGTATGAATTCCCAAGAGCACATTTTGTTTACTGCAGGAAATCAACAGATTGCCGCTTCGGAGTTTGAATATCTATTCCGGAAAAATCATAAGAATAATCCTGAAGCCTTCAATAAAAAAGGGGTTGAGGAATACCTGAACCTTTATATCAATTTTAAACTGAAGGTTTCTGAAGCCTATGCGCGTGGGCTGGATACGACAGCCGCTTTTAAAACTGAATTTCAGGGCTACAAAAATGAACTACTTAAAAGCTATCTGACCCGCAGAAGCGATAATGAAAAGCTGGCAGAAGAGGCTTATGAAAGAATGAAGGAGGAGGTAAGAGCATCGCATCTTTTGTTAACACTTGATGAGGGTGCACTTCCTGCCGATACGCTTCGCGTATGGAATCAAGTCATAGACATCCGTAAAAAATTTCTGGCCGGCGAGGACTTTGCCTCTCTTGTAAAAACATATTCTTCTGACCCCGGAGCCGCTCAGTCCGGAGGCGATCTAGGATATTTCTCAGCACTTGATATGGTATATCCCTTTGAGTCGGTTGCATACAATACTCCGGTAGGATCTGTTTCAATGCCGGTGCGCACGCGCTATGGTTATCATCTTATCAGGGTTACTGACCGCCGCCCGGCCGGAAATAAAGTCGAGGTTTCACACATCATGGTGCGCGCACGCGATGAAAATGGATTACAAAGAATCAGGGAAGCAAAAGCAAAACTTGCGGCAGGTGAAAAATGGGCTGATATTTTTAAAAATTATTCTGAAGATCAGTCCGCCCCTGATCAGCTTGGAAGGCTGCAGCCGTTTCGCAGAGGAGGTTTTGATCCGGCGGCTCCGGAATTTGAAAATGCTGCATTCTCCCTCCGCAATACCGGAGAACTTTCTGAGCCTGTATTGACTGCCTTCGGATGGCATCTGATCAGACTTGAAAAAATAATAAGCCTCCCGGAATACTCAGCTTATGCTTCTGAGTTACAAAAGAGGATCTCAATGGATGAGCGTAGCTATCTCTCTGCAGTCAAACAACTTGAAAGGCAAAAAAAAGCTTTTGGCTATACTGAAAATCAGGGGGTGATTGCCAAAATGCTTTCGCTTTCTGATTCAACTTTGTTTGAGGGTAAATGGCAGTTTTTCGCAGATCCGGACTTCCGTTCAAAGACTCTTTTTACCATAGACAACGCACCCGTGCCGGTGTGGGCATTTGTGAATTTTATCGGAGAAGTTCAGCAACCTGTTCCTCCTTCTGCAATCAATGAGATTACCCCGTCTGAACTGATGAGGCAAATGATGGATGGATTCATTTCCTTAAAGGCAATGGATGCAGAAGAAAAAAAGCTTGAAAGAGAAAATGAAAGCTACCGGATGCTGCTGCGGGAATACAGAGAGGGCATCCTGCTTTTTTCAATTATGGAATCGGAAGTCTGGAAAAAAGCAAGCGCCGATACAGCCGGACAAAGGTTATATTATAACGCCAACTCTTTTAAATACCGAGCCGGCGAGCGGATCAGAGCTCGATTATTGTCAGTTGCGGATTCACTTACGGCTGAGTCTTTTTTAGAGAGACACAACAAGGGAGATTCCATCACCTCGGCTGATTTGCGAAAATTCCGCACGGTAACGCCGTTCAGAAATTATGAAAAAGGTGAAAATAAGATCATTGATAAGGTGGTCTGGATGCCCGGCTTGTACCGCACAGAGGACCGTTCAGTCATCTGGCTTGTGGAAATAAAAAGGCTGATCCCACCGGGTCTTAAGACCTTACAGGAAGCACGGGCCTCAGTTATTTCCGATTATCAGGATGAGGTTGAAAAAAAATGGTTGCTGGAATTGCGCAAACAATTTCCGGTATCGGTGGATGAAAAGGCCAAAAAGATGATCTTTAAAAGATTATCTGCTCCTGAAGGGTCAGGTAAACAAAACCGGAAACTATGAACAGGATTGTTGTTAAACTTTATTTGTTATTTGCTCTGGCCGTTCTGTTCACAGGTTGTGACCTGATCAGAAGGAAGCCTGATCCTGCCGAAAACCCGCGCAAGGCTGTGGCTAGAGTTAATAATGTGCTGCTTTATGAAGATGAACTTGAAGGAATAGCAACATCGGGAGTAACCAAAGATGATTCCACTGCCCGTGTTCTGGCTTATGTGAACAGCTGGATCCGCAAGCAACTCGTAATGCAGGAGGCTGAAAAGAAAATAAACATCAATGAGGCAGAAGTTGAAAGGAAAATTCTCGAGTACCGCTATAGTCTTATCGGATATGAATATCAGAATTTCTACATCCGCAAAAACCTTGTTGACTCCGTTTCCGAGAAGGAAATCTCTCAGTATTACATGGATCATAAGGACAATTTCATACTGAAGAAAAATATTGTCAGAGCCACCTTTATAAAGGTTCCGAAAGGCGCGCCAAGGACCAATCGTATTAAAGCCATGCTTTATTCCGAAAAACCCAAAGATCTGGAGGCACTGAAATCCTATTGCCTGAGTTTTTCTTCAGCATACCATTTATCCGATTCCTCCTGGGTGGAATTTGATAAACTTGCGGTCAATTCGCCCCTGGCGGATATACCTAACAAAATACAGTTTTTGAGGTCCTTTAATTATTACGAGACAAATGACAGCGACCACCTGTATTTCCTTAAAATAGACGCTTATAAAATCTCAGATAATGAATCCCCGTTGGAATTTGTTCGCTCTGACATAAAAAACATCATTTTAAACAAAAGAAAAGCTGAACTTTCGCGAAAATTGGAAAATGAAATCTATGAAAATGCGGTACGAAACAAGCAGTTTGAAATATATCCTTAGCCTGTTCGCCGTATGTGTCGGTCTCACCGGCAGATTAAGCGCACAGGATACAAAAGGTTTTGTTGTAGATAAGATCATTTCTAAGGTTGACAATTACATTGTCCTTAAGTCTGAACTTGAGGGGGCTTATCAGAATTATCTGGCAGACGGTAATCCGCCTTCCGAGGAGGCTAAATGTGATCTTCTAAGCAGGCTTATTGTTAACAAAATGCTGGTGGCTAAAGCTGAAATTGATTCAGTTGAAGTTTCTGATGCACAGGTTGACCAGAACACCCAGCAAAGAATGAACTACATTTTGCAGTCCTCCAACAGCTCTCCGGACCAGCTTGAGCAGGTTTACGGCAAGACTATGGATGAGATTCGTACAGAACTAAGGGATCAGATCAAGGAGCAGCTGCTGGCACAGCAGATGCAGGAAAACATTACCAAAGAGGTAACAATAACACCCAGCGAGGTAAAACGCTTCTACAGTAAAATCCCTTCCGACAGTCTTCCTTACTACGATTCTGATGTTGAAATCGGGCAAATTGTTCGTATTGCGAAGGTGAGCAATAATCAGAAGGAAGAAACCAAACGCCGGCTCAATGATCTTCGCAACAAAATTATTGCAGGTGAAAATTTCAATGAGCTCGCAAAAAGATATTCTGAAGATCCCTCAGCTGCTTCCAATGGCGGTGAAATGGGAACGGTGGGACGTGGCGCTATGGTACCCACTTATGAAGCGATGGCTTTTAAGTTGAAACCCGGGGATATATCACAGCCATTTGAATCGCCTTTTGGCTTTCATGTTATGCAGTTGATCGGAAGAAGAGGTAATGAATACACCTCCCGCCATATCCTTATGAATCCTGTGCCTTCTGAACAGGATCTGAGAGATGCAGAACGGTTTCTGGACAGCATCAGAACACTGATCACCCGTGATTCCATAAAGTTTGAGAAAGCGGCTAAAGAATTTTCTGATGATGCCGGCACCAAACTCCGGGGCGGTTATTTATCCGATCCTTCCGGCGGATCTAAAATCTCCACCAAGGAAATTGACCCGGTCATTTATTTTACAATTGATACCATGAAGGTTGGAAATATTTCAAAACCGGTTCCTTACCGTACAGACGAAGGAAAAAGTGCAGTCAGAATAATTTATTTCAAGACTAAATTTTCACCGCATCAGGCCAACTTAAGAGAAGACTGGTATCGGATTCAGGCAGCCGCAATGGCAGAAAAAAAGGATAAAGTATTGGATAAGTGGTTCGTGAAGGCCAGAAACGATGTGTTTATTAACATCGATCCTGAATATAAGAGATGCAGGATCCTGGATTGATGCGTGCTGTTTTTAACCCCTGAAAAACGATATGTCTAAATTCGTCAACGATGTGGCAGCAGCCGATGCGCTTGCCGGAGATGCAAAAAAACTTAAAGCTGAAATTGCGAGAGTAGTTGTTGGTCAGCAGGAGGTCGTTCACCTGATGCTGCTTAGTATTTTTTGCAAAGGACATGCCTTGCTGGTTGGTGTTCCGGGACTAGCCAAGACGCTTCTCGTTCAGACTATTTCAGGTGCCCTTGACCTGCAGTTTAAAAGGATTCAGTTCACACCGGACCTGATGCCCTCCGACATTGTGGGATCTGAAACGCTTGACAAAGACCGCAATTTTCATTTCGTAAAAGGCCCTGTTTTCGCCAACATCATTCTTGCGGATGAGATTAACCGGACGCCCCCTAAAACACAGGCGGCACTACTGGAATCAATGCAGGAATATGCTGTAACCATTGCAGGTCAGCGTTATCCTTTGCCGCAGCCATTCTTTGTCCTTGCCACTCAGAATCCGATTGAACAGGAGGGAACCTATCCGCTGCCCGAAGCACAACTGGACCGTTTCATGTTCAATATATGGCTTGACTACCCTGCCTATCAGGACGAGGTTGCTATTG
>Ga0315902_10005751_pt1 | contig 17395 bp, 14 predicted proteins | sample LakEriMetagenome_9_FD_203523 | JGI IMG/M metagenome (GOLD analysis project Ga0315902, IMG submission 203523) | Freshwater fungal communities from buoy surface, Lake Erie, Ohio, United States - Buoy 12 MA117 | ecosystem: Environmental > Aquatic > Freshwater > Lake > Lake biofilm | place: USA...
CGGACCTGAAGTTTCTCGTGGTCATCGCGCTGGTGACGCCGGTGCTGCTGCTGAGCTACCGCTACGGCGTCCGCTCCACGCCGATTGGTAGCCTGCTCAACGGCCCGCGCAGGGCCTCGTTTGGTAGCTAGACTATTCCTAAAACCTCGATCGCCAGATGGTCTGTCACGTACCTCCGCCCGCACCCATGACGCCCGTCACCCCTGTCACAGGCCCGCCGAACCGCGGCTCCCTCGACGACTTCCTGGCAGCTGACGAGATCGGGCCGCTGCCCGAGCTCTCCGACCGCGCCTGGGACTCGCTGCGGTGGAAGGCGGGCAGCCAGCTGGCCTGGCGGTTCTGCACGCCGCGAAACCTCGTCGCCTACCGAGGTCGATTCGCCTTCGACGCCATGGGCTTCGCCTGGGGCGGCATCTATCGGACGCTCCTGGTGAGCTCGATCGTGACCACGTCGTTTCGCAACGAAGGCCATTTCCGGGCCGGAGAGCGGATCGGCGGTACCAGCGATTTTTTTTCGGGGGCGTTTGCGTTCGCCCGGGCATCTGCAGAGTTCGACGAGATCGTTCGGCTGGTCAACCTCAGGCACCACGTCGCCGGCGTCGTGACCCCGGTCAGCGACGGCCGCGTCTGCGTCGTGCCAGGCTACGAGGCCGACTACGCCTATGTCGCCACCGCCTTCATCGAGTCGATCCGCCGCGGGCTGGGCCTGTGTGGAATCGCCTCCGACAGCCCCGCCGGCCGGGTGCTGGCCGGCCAGGTGTGCACGATCCTCTATCAGCTCGCCGGCTCCACCGGGCTGACTCGGGTGCCGCGCGACCTGGCCGCCCACGAGCGGTTTCGCGACGCCTACGACCAGCGGCTTCGTGAGCGGCCCCCGTCGCCTCGTGTCCGACGGATGGCCCAGGAAATCGCCCACCGCATCGTGCCCTTCACGGCCTTCATGTCGGGCTCGACCGCCGCTGCCCACGTCGCGCGGCACATCGACCCCGAGACGAGGCAGTTCCTGTTTCCAGACGGCGAGGTTCCGGAGGAACTGGAGCGGCGGCGGCAGGAATGGCACCGACGGCAGAAGCGACAGCGAACCCTCGCTGACATTCGCGGCAAGTCGCAGGCCCGGCAGGCGCTGGCCCTGCGACCCGATGTGGCCGCGCTCCACCTGGCGTATCACGAGGCGGTACACGTCAACACCGACGACGCGATCGACGACCGGCTCGTGGGCGCGATCCTGGTCCATGCCCTCGACGCCGACCCCTCCTACACCCCGCCGCTCGAGCGGCGGTCGATCGAGCTCGCCCCCGGTGAGGCACTCATCCGACAGGGACAACAGGTGGGCGAGATGTACGTCGTGCTCTCCACGACCGCACCCCTGGTCGTCATGCATGCCCGCGACGACGCGGAGCCGCGACAGGTGGCCGTGCTCGCCGCGCCCACCGTGCTCGGCGAGATCGGGATGTGGCGGGGCCAGCCGGCCGTGGCGACCGTGACGACCCGGGAACCCAACCGCCTCGAGATGCTCGTGATCGATGCGGTGCGGTTCGCGGCGCTCAAGATGGAGCCCGGCTTCCGCGCCGCCACCGCCGCCGAGGTGCAGCGTCGGCTCGCGCTCAACTCGGCCCTCCTCGGCACGCTCCTCGACGATGCCGCCGCCAGCACCAAGAGCCCGCTGTTGGCATCGATTGCGCAACTGTTCCGCTTCCTCACAGGCGACTCCCACGTCGCGCTCGACGTGGTCATCGGCCTGCCCGAGCAAGCCACCCCCGATGAATGCGTCGAGGCGCTGCGGACCCAGGTGGACGAGGCCATCCGGGCCGGCGGCCTGCCGCCGGAACTCGAACGGCAACTCGCTACCGTGGTGGCCACCATCGGCTGAGGCGGTGGCAAACAGCCGGCGCGGGCCCCGCGGCAGGACGTGCAGACGGTGGTCCGCACCGGGCTCGCGGCGCTCGACGCCGGTCGGCAGTACGTGATCTCGGGCTGGATGAACTATCTGGTGTCCCTCGCCGTGCGGCTGGCCACGCGGGCCACGGTGGTCGAGTGGAGCCTGTCGATCTTCCGCTCCCAACGCGGTCACGAAAGACATTAACGCCCGGCGGATCTCGAGGTCATTTCCACTTCGCCGAACGCACCCGCCGCCGCAACGCGGCGCGCCGATCTCGATGCCCTGCGCAGCTTCGCCATGCTGCTGGGCGTGGCCCTGCATGGCCAACACTTCGGTTGGCACAAAGATGGGGGCGGCGTCATATGCCTACCATGACTTCCTCGACCTGCTCACCGATCCGGCAACTCCGGGCGGCGCACACGGTGCCGACAGCTGACATGAGCGGCTGCCAGCAAGGGCAACACGCAGGCAACGATCAGTTGGGCCGTCGCCTGCTGGATCCCGCGGCTGGCACCGTCAACGGACGATGCCGTCAGCCCGTCGTGACGCCGCTCGACTTCGCGCAGCAGTTCTTGAACTTCTTGCCACTGCCGCAGGGGCAGGGATCGTTGCGGCCGACCTTCCCGCCGAGGTTGCGGATCGGCTCGAGGTTCACCGCCTCTGCCTGCGACTCGGCAGCGGCCGCCTGCTGCGGCTCCGCCTGGGCCGAGAGGGCGGCGGCCGACGGGGCCTCCGCGTGGATCGCAGCGGTCTCGCGGAAGGTGCTCTTCACCTCGTCGTCCTCGACCTGCTCGATCCGGTAGACGATGTCGACAACGCGTTCGTCGATCGCCTTCCACATCAGGTCGAACGTCCGCATCCCTTCGCGCTTGTATTCCACCTTGGGGTCGACCTGGGCGTAGCCGCGGAGGCCGACGCTCGAGCGCAGATGATCCATCGCCAGGAGATGATCCTTCCAGGCATTGTCGAGAATCTGCAGGACCACCGCCCGCTCCATGCGCCGCATGTCGTCGCCATACTTCGCCTCGCGCTCGGCGTACACCTCGCGGGCCTTGCGCTTGACGATGCGTTTGAAGGCCTCGGCGTCGTGGCCGGCTGCCTCGGCCTCGGCGAGCTCCGCGGCCGTGAGCGGCCGGCCAAACCGCCACTCCGTCCAGCCACAGGCGCTCCGCACGCCGAAGTCGGAGGCCAGGAACCGCGCGCCGTCGGAAAGATCGACGCGGTGGATCGCCTCGCGGGTTTTTTCCTGCAGGACGTCGGCCACGGCATCCCGGCCGGCCCGCTTCAGATCACGATCGTTCACGGACAGCTTCCAGCGTGAGTTCGCAAACGATGCGAGCGCCGCCCAGTTCCACTCGCTCTCGTCCTCGCTCGCGGGCAGGTTCTCCTCGACCGCCTCGTAGATCATGGCCTCCGACTGCCGCACAGCTTCTTCCACGGCGAGCCGCTCCGCCTCTTCCGGCGTCATGCCGCGGTAGTCGGCCGCTTCGAGCTCGCACGCCAGCCGCTCCGACGCCCACGCGGCGAACGTCTGCGTGCCGTAGTCCTTGTCGAGAAACGTGCCGATGTTTTGATCGATCTGGCGATCGACCATGTCGAGCACGATCTCGCGGCAGTCGGCGTCGCCGTCGGTGTGGTCGAGGATCTTCTGGCGGAAGCCGTAGACCCGCTTCCGCTGCTCGTCCATCACTTCGTCGTACTCGAGGAGATTCTTGCGGACTTCGAAGTTCCGCTCCTCCACCTTCTTCTGGGCTGCCTCGACCCGGCGCGTCACCATCCGGCTCTCGATCGCTTCGCCATCCTGCATGCCCAGCCGCGTGAGCACGTTCTTCACCCACTCGCCGGCGAAGATCCGCATCAGATCGTCTTCGAGCGAGAGGAAGAAACGGCTCGAGCCGGGATCTCCCTGCCGGCCGCAGCGGCCACGGAGCTGGAGATCGATGCGGCGGGCCTCGTGCCGCTCGGTGCCGATGATGTGCAGCCCGCCCATCGAACGGACCTGCTCCCCCTCGGCCTTCATGTTTTCACGGGTCGAGATCTCCTTGACGAGCGCCTCCCACTCGGCGTGCGGCACGTCGAGCCGCGTCGCATACGTGTCTTGGAGCTTGGCCCAGACGAGCGTGTCGGGATTGCCGCCCAGGATGATGTCGGTGCCACGGCCGGCCATGTTGGTGGCGATCGTCACGGCGCCATGCCGCCCGGCCTGGGCGATGATCTCGGCTTCGCGCTTGTGCTGCTTGGCGTTCAGCACCTGGTGATCGACACCGCGCTTCTCGAGCAGGTCGGAGAGCCGCTCGCTCTTCTCGATCGAGACGGTGCCCACGAGCACCGGGCAGCCGTGCCGCTCGATCTCCTTCACCTTCTCGCGCGGAATCGTCTCGGTGGCGCGGGTGCCCTTGGGCTCGAATTCGAGGGCCGCAGCGGTTTCGCCCAGGAGCTTTCCGATCTTCCACGAGCCGTCGGTCATCGCCAGCGTGTCGAAGCGGTGGAGCCGCTCCACCTCGTCGGCCACGGCGATCCATTTTTCACGCTCGGTGCGGTAGATCACGTCGGGATGGTTGATCCGCTTCATGCCCCGGTTGGGCGGGATCGCGATCACGTCGAGCTTGTAGATCTTCCAGAACTCGCTCGCCTCGGTCATGGCGGTGCCGGTCATGCCGGCGAGCTTCCGGTAGAGCTTGAAGAAGTTTTGCAGCGTGACGGTGGCGAGCGTCTGGGACTCCTCCTTCACCCGCACCCCCTCCTTCGCCTCGACCGCCTGGTGGAGGCCGTCGGACCACTGGCGGCCGGGCATGAGCCGGCCGGTGAACTCGTCGACGATCACCACCTCGCCGTTCTGCACGACGTAGTTCACGTCGCGCTTGTAGAGGTGGTGCGCCTTGAGGGAGTTGTCGATGAGATGCGGCCACTCCATGTTGCCGGCGGTGTAGAAGCTCTCGACGTCGGCCAGCTTTTCGGCCACCCGCACACCCTCTTCCGTGAGGGCCACGGTGTGCTCCTTCTCCTTTACCTCGAAGTGCACGTCGGGCTGGAGCTTGCGGGCGATTTGATCGGCCCGCGAATACTTGCTCACGTCGTCGTGGGCGGGGCCGGAGATGATGAGCGGCGTGCGGGCCTCGTCGATGAGGATGTTGTCGACCTCGTCGACGATCGCGAAGTTGAGCCGGCCCTGGGCCTGCTGCATGTGCTTGGGGAAGCGGTCGTCGCCGCGGGCGGCCATCCGCATGTTGTCGCGGAGGTAGTCGAAGCCGAATTCGTTGTTGGTGCCGTAGGTGATGTCGCAGGCGTAGGATTTCTGCCGTTCGCCCGAGTCCATGCCCGACTGGATCGCGCCGACCGTGAGCCCGAGCCCCATGTAGAGCGGCCCCATCCATTCCATGTCGCGGCGGGCGAGGTAGTCGTTGACCGTGACCACGTGCACGCCCTTGCCTTCGAGCGCATTGAGATAGGCCGGGAGCGTGGCCACGAGCGTCTTGCCCTCGCCGGTGATCATCTCGGCGATCGCTCCGGAGTGGAGCACCATGCCGCCGATCAACTGCACGTCGTAGTGCCGCATGCCGAGAAACCGCTTGCCCCCCTCGCGGCACACGGCGAAGGCCTCGACGAGGAGGTCGTCGAGCGTCTCGCCGGCCGCCAGCCGCCTTTTGAACTCCGCCGTCTGGCCGCGCAGCTCGGCCTCCGTCATCGCCTGGTACTTCGGCTCCAACGAATTGATCGCCTCGATCTTGGGCTCGAGCCGGCGCACGTAGCGGGCGTTGGACGAGCCGAAGAGACCGGTCAGAAACCGCTCCAGGCGGGTGCCGGCCCCGGCGGCGGCGTTGGAGAGACCATCCCAGAGGCGTTCGAGCTGTTGCATTGGAGACCGTGACGGGGCGAAAGGGGCCAATTCCGGATTCTCACGGCCGCGAGCCACATGGGTCAAGGCACAAGTCGGCCCTCGCGGGCCGCCTCGCCGCGGCACCACACGGCCAAAAACCGGCTTTGTGGCGACAATTTCGCCCCGCCAATTTTTTCGACTACCCAGAATTTCCCGTGGCCCGTTAGGGTGCTCGGAGTTTGGCGGCCCGTGGGCGTCCTGCGGGCCGCGGCCGCATGCGGTGTGTCCGAATGTGGATGCCCTGCGATGCGGTCCCGTTTCTTATTAGGAGAATCTCATGATGCGTCTTCCCACGATCTTCACCGTCCTGTGTGCCGTCGCTGTCAGCCTGATGGTCGCCGACACCGCCTCCGCTGCCGGCCGCGGCCGCCGTGGAGCCTCCAGCTGCGACTGCGCCCCGGCCTGTGCCGAGCCGGCCTGTGCCGCCGCCGAGCCGGCCTGCTGTGCCGCCGAGCCCGCGTGCGCCGCTGCCGAACCGGCCTGCTGTGCCGCGGAGCCCGCCTGCGGTGCCGAGCCGGCCTGCTGTGCGAGCCAGCCGACCCACCGTCGCGCTCGTCGCGGCCTGTTCTCCGGCCGGCGTGCCCACCACGGTGGCAGCACGAGCGGCTGCGCGAGCTGCTGCGAAGAGCCGGCCTGCTCGGCCGAGCCCTGCTGCAACGCGGGCTGATCGGGCCAGCGGGCAGGCATCCGCCTGAATCCGGTGCTCACGAACGCGGCGGGGGACACGACGTCCCCCGCCGCTGTCTTTACGGCATGTCTCGACATCCTGTCGAACGTGCCTTGGCCGGCCTCCGCCGGCTGGTGGTGACCCGGCCCTCCGGGCCTGGCGCGTTTTGGTAGTGGTATTCTGTCGCGCATGGTGAAACGACTTTTCGGCGGGGCGATCGTGGCGGCGGGGCTCTTGTCGGCGGCGTGTGGCATCGCCGACGGGCCCGCGGACAATCTGCCGGGGAGCGTGCGGCCGATTCCGCCGCCTGGGATCGAACTCGCCGACGCCACGCGGCAGCGGCTGCTCGATGGTGCAGCGGCTCTCGTCCGCGACGTGGCTGCGGTCGAACAGGCCGCCGCAGCTGACCGTGCGGAAACGCTCGTCTTTGCCCGCGCCGTGCGGCTGGCCGTGGACGATCGCTTTCTCTATTCGGAGAAGGAGGTGGAGCAGGCGGAACGGCTGCTCGATCACGGCCGCGAGCGGCTCGCGGCGCTTCGAGCCGGCGCGAGCAGAGCGAGGCTCGTGCTGTCGGGGAGTGCGCAGGCAAGCGGGCCGCGGCTCGCCGTCGGCGGCTTTCACTCCAGCATCGACGGCTCGGTGCAGCCCTACGGCCTCGTGCTGCCAGCGGATGTCGATGCAGCCGACTTCCGCCCGCGCCGGCTCGACGTATGGCTCCACGGCCGCGACGAGAAGGTGAGCGAGGCGATGTTTCTCGCACGGCGGCTCGCGACGGCCGGCGAGTGCGCGCCGCCCGACACGATCGTGCTGCATCCCTACGGCCGCTATTCCAATGCCTTCAAGTTCGCCGGCGAGACCGACGTGATCGAGGCCATTGAGCACGTGAAGACGCTGTTTCCGATCGATGACACCAGGATCGTGATCCGGGGCTTCTCGATGGGAGGCGCCGGCTGCTGGCAGTTCGCCGTGCACTTCCCAGGCAGGTGGCTCGCCGCCACGCCAGGGGCCGGGTTTGCGGAGACGCGCGAGTTTTTACGGACGTTCCAGCAGCAGGCGTTCGAGCCCACTGCCGCCCAGGCTCGGCTGCTCTACTGGTATGACTGCCCCGACTGGGCGAACAACCTCCGGCATCTGCCGACGATCGCCTACAGCGGCGAACTCGACAGGCAGAAGCAGGCGGCCGACGTGATGGTGGCGGCCGCAGCGGCCCGGGGCTTCGAGATTCCGCACGTGATCGGGCCGCAGACGGCGCACAAGCTGCATTCCGAATCGAAGGTCGAGATCGAGGCGTTCGTGGCCCGGGCCGCGGAGCAGGGGAGGCCTGTCGCGCCGCGCGAAATCGATTTCACCACCTACACGCTCCGCTATCCCACGCACACCTGGCTCACGATCAACGGCCTCGGTGAACACTGGCGCGAGGCGCGGGTGCAAGCGGCGGTACGATCGCCGCGCACGATCGAGATCACGACCACGAACATCACGGCGCTCGCACTCGACATCCCCACCGATGCCAAGCTCGTGGGTGGGAGCGACACCGTCGCAGTGCGGATCGACGGGGCCGTGCTCGACGTGCCGCTCACGAGCGGGCCGCGGTGGCGGGCCGCGGTCACGAAAGCGGATGGCGCGTGGCGGCTCGACACCGCCGTGGCTGCAGACGGGGCCCTGCGAAAACGGCCTGGCCTGCAGGGGCCGATCGACGATGCCTTCATGAGCGCTTTCCTGTTCGTCGGGCCGGCGCCGGGGCGAGAGCCGGCATCGCCCGCGGATCGCTGGGTGGCCGACGAGTTTGCCCGGGCGAAGCGCGAGTGGCGGCGGCACTTCCGCGGCGACGTGGTCGAGCGGCTCCCGGAAGATCTTTCGGCGGACGACATCGCCACCAAGCATCTCGTGCTCTTCGGCACCCCCGAGTCGAACCCGCTCGTCGCGAAGGTCCTGCCGGGCCTGCCCGTGAAGCATGGCGGCGAGGCATGGAGCATCGGCACCGCGCGATCAGCAGTCGGCTCGAGCCTGCCGGTGCTCGTGTACCCCAACCCGCTCAACCCCGAGCGATACGTCGTCTGGAACAGCGGCTTCACGTATCGTGAATTCGCCTACCTCAACAACGCCCGGCAGATCCCGATGCTGCCCGACTGGGCGCTCGTGAGCACGGTCGAGGGGCGTGATTCACAGTTCCCTGGCACGATCCTCGCCGAGGGATTTTTCGACGAGCGCTGGCAGCCGTGATCGTGGGCCGCCGCGGCGGTCACTGCGGGGGTACGCGTGCGGTCGGCTCGGAGGCAAGCAGGGCCCGGCGACAGGCCGCCAGATGGGCATGCCCATACCAGCGGCAGGGCTCGAGGTGGGTGCCTTCCGCCCACTCGTTCCAGGCGTTGATGAACACGAGCCCGTCCGTGCGCGGATCCTGCAAGGCCTTGGCGATCGCGTGCCGGAGCCACCGCTCGAATGCGAGAGGAGCCGTAGTGCAGGGCGAGGTCGATCTGCCGCCGCATCACGTCGGCGTTGGTGAGGTCGTAGAAGCCCAGGTCTGCCGGGAGGTGCGGCTGGAGGTGGCCCGGGAAAAAAGGCTGGGTGCGGGTGACGTTGGTCCACTCGGTAAAGCCCGAGCCGCTGCGGCGCCTCGACATGAAACTCCGACTTTCCCGTGTGCATCGTGTCGAGCAATTCGAACGCCGTGCGGCAGTGGCGAAGCGAGGCGTCGAGGGCAAGCGTGTGTGGTTGCACGGCGGCAGTCTACAGGGCACGATGCATCGCTCGGGCGTACATCATCCCCGAGCGACGGCGGCACCACGTTCATGAAACTCAAAGCCGTGGTTCTCGGGTGGGAGGGCAAGGAAGAGCGGGCCCGCGCGATTGCCATGCAACTGCGGGACCAGGCAGACAGTGTCCGCCTCACCTATTCCACGCGGGGCAGCGACATCGTGATCCCTGGTGTCGAAGGCATTCGTGTCCCATCGGAAGCGTATTTCGGAGGGAAGTTCGCACAGTCCATCAGGGAGTGGGGCGACGAGGCGATGCTCCTCGTGCACGCCGACACCTCCGCCGCCTACTGGCCACAGGTCGCTGCCGCGTGCGGGCGAGCCCTGTCCTCTCCTCCCATCAAGGTGTGGGCCCCGGAAATCGACGTCACTCCCTGGCCCACGGCATTGGTGCAGTTCGAGCAATCATCGACGTCAAGCTATCTCGCGGTCGCCCACACCGACGCGATCGTCCTGGGGCTCGCCCCGGATGTCGTGCAGCGGCTGAGGAAGCTCGACTACCGGGAAAACAATCTCGGCTGGGGGGTCGACTGGGTGGCGCTGTGCTACACCTACGCGAACAACGGCATCGCGGTGAGAGATCGATCCGTCGCCATTCGCCATGATCCGGGCAGTGGGTATTCACCGCAGGAGGCGGCGCGGCAAAGGGATGCCTTCCTGCGGCAAATGACCCTCACAGAGCACATCCAGTATCGATTCTTGGACTCGATGATCGAGGCCCGGAGGCGTCACCTGCGCCGGACGAGCGGGACAGCGTAGCGAAGCGCACGCAGCCCCGCATGCTCGCGAACACCAATTCTTTGAGGCCGCTATGGTTCGACGGCTGGATCGTGTGACTCCCGCGGACTCCCTGCCGGTGCGGGTCGACGGCGTCGTGAAGCGATATGGGCGGCGGACGGTGCTCGATCGCGTGGCCTGCACCGTGCCGCCGGGCATCACGGGGCTCGTCGGCCCCAACGGCGCCGGCAAGAGCACGCTCGTGCGGTCGATCCTCGGCCTCGTGCGGCTCGCGGCGGGCAGCGTGCACGTGTTCGGCCTCGATGCGGCGCGGGAGCCGCGGGCCGTGCGCCGGCTCGTGGGCGTGGTGCCGGAAGACGAGTGCACCGTGCCGGGGCTCGCCGGTGTGGAGATGGTGCGGTATGCGGCGAGGCTCTCGGGGCTCCCGGGCACGGAGGCGCTCCGCCGGGCCCACGAGGTGCTCGACTGGTGCGACGCCGGTCAGGAGCGGTATCGCACGGTCGAGACGCTCTCGGTCGGGATGCGGCAGAAGGTGGCCTTCGCGGCTGCGATCGTCCACGATCCGCCGCTCGTGATCCTCGACGAGCCGACCAATGGCCTCGATCCGCTCGAACGGCAGGCGATGCTCGGCCGGCTCACCACGCTCGCCCGCGACCACGGCAAGACGGTGCTCGTGTCCACGCACGTCTTGCCCGATGTGCAGGCGATCTGCGACCGCGTGATCGTGATGGCCGCCGGCAGTGTGCGGCTCGAGGGCACGATCGCCGAGCTCACGCGGCCCACCGTGCCGCAGCTCGAGCTCGATGCCGTGGGGCCGCTCGCAGCGTGTGCCGCAATCCTCGTCCGCCGGGGCATCGAGGCCACACAACGCGACGCCACCACGCTCCTCGTCGCCGCCCGCTCTGAAGACGTCGTGGCCGCGATCTGGCAGGCGGCCCGCGAGTCGGGCGTGGCGGTGCGTGGGCTCGCACCAGTGCGACTTGGCTTCGAAGACGTATTTCTCGAAGCGATTGCGGAGGATTCGGATGCCGCTGCATGAGGTCGGCTATCGCAGCTGGACGGGGCGGCTGCTTTCGCCGTGGGCCGCGGTGGGCGTGATCGCCGCCACGGGCCTGCGGCTGGCCTGGAAGAGCCGCTGGCTGCGGCGCGCGATGCTGTTGGCGTGGAGCCCGGCGATCTTCTTCGCGGCCAGCTTCTTCGCGTTCGAGCAGGCGGTGGACGAGGGGCGGCTCACGTCGCTCACCGAGCGGGCGGCTCGCGGCGGCAATCTCGACGGCGTGGGCATCCTCGGCACGGTGCTCGCCGACACACTCGGCCGGGCCGCGGCCAGTGCCGAGCATGCAACCGACGCCGAACGGCTCGTCGCCACGCGGAAGCTCGTGTGGACGCGGCTCCTGCTCGCCTTCATGCGGGCGCCGCAGGCCGTGCTGCTGGCAGTGGTGATCGGCCTCGTGGCGCCGACGCTCATCTCCAGCGACCTGCGGGCGAAAGCCTGGCTGATCTATTTCACGCGGCCGGTCGGCTGCACCGAATACATCCTCGGCAAGGTGGCGATTCTCGGGGCCATCGTGGCGGTGATCACGGTGCTGCCCGCCGTCGCGCTGTGGCTGGCCGGCGTGCTCGTGAGCCCGAGCATCGTGGTCGCCGCCGAGACGTGGGATCTACCGTTGCGGGCCGTGGCGGCGAGCGTGGTGCTGGCGGTGCCGACGGTGCTCTTGGCGCTGGCGTATTCCTCGCTCACGGCCGAGAGCCGGATCGCGAGCTTCGCCTGGTTTGCCACCTGGGCCGCCTGCTGGATCGCGCACTCCGCGCTCACCACGGCGGATCTCGTCGCCGCCACGAACGACACCGGCGCGGCCGTGGCCGGCGACACGGAGCCGCCCGCGCCGCCGCCCCGCCGCGGCCACTGGATCGCCCGGGCCGCCGGCCTCGACGGCGCGCTCGACCGCTGGGCCTGGATCTCGCCCTATCACGCCGTGGGCGCGGTGCAGGCGTGGATCTTCGGCATCGAAACGCGGTCGCGTGCGGTCGTCCCGCCGGCGCTCGCGCTCATCTCGATTGCATGCGCCTCCTCGGCCGTGCTCGCCTGGCGGGTCGCCGCCCCTGCGAGGGTCTGACATCGTGATCACGCTCGAACACGTCACGAAGCTCTACGGCTCGGTGATCGGCGTCAACGACGTCACGGTCGCCCTCGGCGCGGGCGCACACGGCTTGCTCGGGCCCAACGGCGCCGGCAAGACGACGTTTCTCGGGCTCGTGACCGGGCAACTGCGGCCCACGCTCGGTACGGTGCGGGTGTTCGGCGAACAGCCGTTCGGCAATCCGCGCGTGCTGCGCCGCATCGGCTACTGCCCAGCCGCCGATCTGCTCGACCGCACCGTCACGCCGCGGGCCTGGGTGCGGTATCTCGTGCGGCTCGCCGGGTTTTCCGCTGCGGCGGCGACGGCGCGGGCCGATCACGCACTCGAACAGGTGGGGCTCACGGCGGCAGCGCGGCGGCCGCTCACCACGCTCTCCAAGGGGATGCGGCAGCGGGCCAAGCTCGCCGGTGCGATCGCCCACGATCCCGACCTCGTCGTGCTCGACGAGCCCTTCAACGGCCTCGATCCGGTCGCCCGCCACGACCTCGTCGCGCTCGTCCGCAGTTGGGCCACCGCCCGCAGCCTGATCGTGGCCAGCCACCTGCTCCACGAGGTCGAGTCGCTCGACGCGGGCCTGGCTGTGATCCTCGGTGGCCGGCTCGTGGCCAGTGGCGGCGCGGCCGAGATTCGCGGGCTCGTCGACGCGCTGCCCGGCGAAGTGACGATTCGCTGTGCGGAGCCGCGGCAGTTCGCGGAGCTTGCCTTCCGGATCGGCGGTGTGGAGGGAGTGCGGATCGAGGGCGACGCCGTGATCGTGGCCACGCATCGGCCCGTGGCATTCGTCGAAGAGGCGGCGGTGCGGGCGCTCGACGAGGGGCTGCACCTCGGCGAGGTCGTGCCGGCCGATCGCTCGCTCGAGGGCATCTTCGGCCAGCTCGTGCGGCTGCATCGTGGGGTGAAGGCATGAGCAGCGAGCATGCAGGCCTGCCGGCTGCGGTGTGGACCGTGGCCATGTTTCAGCTCGCGCGGCTCATCACGTGGCCGCGGCTGGCGATGGCGGCCGTGGGCGCGGTGTTTCCGGCCGGCGTGATGCTCGCCGCGGGCCGCGCCGCCCGCGGTGGATTTCCATCCGACGTATCCGTGGCCTTGCTCTATGCGCTCATTCCCGAAGCGGTATGCATGCTGGGCCTGCTCGTGACGATGTGCCCCGCCGTGGCCGACGAACTCGAGCGCGGCACCTGGGCCCACGTGGCGACGCGGCCGCAGGGCCGGCGAGCCTTGCTGCTCGGCACCTGGCTGGCCGCGGTCATCTGGACGGGCATCGTCGCGATCGCCGCGCTCGGCCTCGCGCTCTGCGTGGCCGACGTGGAGCGGCCGGCTGCCGTGGCCGCGATGTTCGTGGCCCTGATCCTGCTCTCGTGCGTCGGACGGGCGGCCCTGTTCGCGCTGCCGGCGGTGGTGCTGCCGAAGCGGGCCCTGGTGGCGAGCGTGGGCGTGGCGCTCGACGTCGAGTATCTCGCCGGCACGATTCCGGCCGTCGTCAATCAGGCCACGGTGAGCCTCCGCCTGCGGAGCCTGCTCGTCGACTGGATGGCGTGGAAGCGCAAACTGCCGACGGAGATGCAGCTGTTCATCGACCCGCAGCCGGCCTGGCTGCACGTGCTGGCCGTCGCCGTGCTCACCGTCGTGCTGCTCGCCGCTGCCGTCTTGATCCTTGAACGCCGCCAGTTCCCGCCGAGCGACGAGGTGTGAGCCAGGCCGCCTGCGTTCGAACGGGAGAGTCCCACAGGCCGGCCGATCAACGAGCGAAGGCCCCGAGAGGGAGCACAGTGATGCCTGGGAACCGGGCAAAGTCCCGGTCCTCCGTAAGGAGCGTCGTCGCGCCATGCTCGAGGCAGACGGCGGCGATCTGCGCGTCGAAGACGAGATTGCCGCTGACTCCCGACTTTTCGATCAAGCTTCGTAGCAGCGGCAGGTAGCGGTCGTCGGGGACGAGCAGTCGCGCCGAGGGGCTTGCCAGCAGCGATTCCATCGCCGTCAACGCGTCGGCCACCGGCGTGGGTGGATCGAAGACACGGTCGTGCGACACGACCCGCAGGAATTCACCGACGCAGAAGATCGGGATGGCCCACGCTTCGTGGCCCTCGGCAAGGCGACGAACTGCTTGCAGCGCGGCCTCGTGCTGGGGCGACTCCTCACGGTCGGCGTAGATCAGGATGTTCGTATCGACGGCGATCATCGGCGGCCATCCAGCACCTCGAAGAGGCGGTCGCGGTCGGCGACGTCGATGCCCGGCAGCAGGCGGCCGCGATGTGTCTTCCAGGCCAGACGGTAGGGCTCACCAGTTTTCGTCCGGCGGGCGAGTGCTGCTGAGAGCGCGTGCTCCACGAAGGCGGTGAGAGTCGTTCCCTTCTCGGCGGCGCGGCGTTTGGCGGCCAAAAGAAGTGAGTCATCAATGTCGAGCGTCGTCCTCATGCATAAATACATACATAGTATGCATAAATATGTCAAGTCGGATTCGCCAGCGTGTTGCGTCATCATGGCGCTGCACGAGGTGCTCGACGGCGATGTCGCCGCGCACGAGCGGACGCCCGTTGGCCCATCAGCTTCCCGATGAAACGGCCAGCCCATTGCCGCATGTGGGCTACCATGGTTCGCCATGATGAATCAGACGCACGATGCAGAGACGGTTCGCAGCCTCGCCGGGCAGCTCGTGTTTCTCGGCACGGGCACGAGCGTGGGTGTGCCGATCGTCGGCTGCTCCTGCGCCACCTGCACGAGCACCGATCCGCGAAACGACCGCACCCGCACGAGCGTGGTCCTCGGCCTGCCGGAGGGCACGCTTCTCATCGACACCACGCCCGACCTGCGGCGGCAGCTGCTCCGCGAGCGAATCGGCCGCGTGCACGCGATCCTCTACACGCACGACCACGTGGATCATGTGTACGGCCTCGATGACATCCGGCCGATCTGCTACCGCTCGGGCGGGCCCGTGCCCGTCTACTGCGAGGAGCGGGTGGAGCGACGGATCCGGCGGGCCTTCGACTACGCCTTCGAGCCGATGCCGGTGCCCGGCGGCGGGGTGCCGAAGATCACGTTCGAGCGGATCACGACCGCGCCCTTCGACCTGCTTGGGGCCCGGGTGACACCGCTGCGGCTGCGGCACGGCGTGTTCGACGTGCTCGGCTTCCGGTTCGGGAATCTCGCCTACTGCACCGACACGAACCAGATTCCCGACGAGACATGGCCCCTGCTCGGGGGCCTCGACACGCTCGTGCTCGACTGCCTGCGGCCGGAGCGGCATCCCACGCACCTCTCGCTCGACGAGGCGCTGGCCGTGGCCGCCCGCGTGGGGGCGCGCCGCACGCTGTTCGTGCACATGTCGCACGACATCGAGCACGCCGCGGTCTCGGCCCGGCTCCCGGCAGGCGTGCAGCTCGCGTATGACGGTCTCGTGGTACCGCTGACGTAGGACAGGCTTCAGCCTGTCAATGTGGGCGACAGGCTGAAGCCTGTCCTACACGGGGCGGCAGGATGCAGCGGCGAGCCGTTCGAGCGTATTCGCCGCATGGCCGGAGTCGATCGCGGCGGCAGCCAGGCTCGCCGCCAGGGCAGGCGTATCGGCCCTTCCGGCTGCCCACAGGACGGCGGCTGCGTTGAGGATCACGATCTCACGCGCCGCACCAGGGCTGCCCGCGAGCACGGACCGGATCAGGGCGCCGCTCGCCGCCGGGCCGTCGACCGCGAGCGTGGCCAGATCGGTGGCGGGCCGCGTGGCGATCCCGAAATCGCTGGGGGTCCAGCGGAACCGCGCGGTGCCCGCGGCCGACACGTCGATCACGTCGGTCGGCCCGAACAGGCTCACCTCGTCGAAGGCCTTCGAGGCGTCGTCGGCGATCGTGCCCGAGACGACGAGCACGCGCGTGGCGCCGAGCGCGAAGGCCGCTTCGGCCATCGCGTCGCGCACCGCCGGCCGGCCCACGCCGATCACCTGCACCGTCGCGCTCGCCGGATTGCACAGTGGGCCGACGAGGTTGAAGACAGTGGGCCGGCCGAGCGAGCGGCGCAGCGGGCCGACCGCGGCCATCGCCGGATGGTGGACAGGGGCGAGGCAGAAGCAGAGGCCGATCTCGCGCAGGCAGGCAGCCGACACGCCGGGCTCGGCAGCGATCGCAACGCCGAGCGCTTCGAGCACGTCGCCCGACCCTGTGCGGCTCGAAATCGCCCGGTTGCCGTGCTTCGCGACTGGCAGGCCCGCCGCGGCCGCGACGATCGCCGCTGCCGTCGAGATGTTGAACGTGCCAGAACCGTCGCCACCGGTGCCGCAGGTGTCGGCGATTGTGGGGAGCGTGTGGGCGACCGGCCGCATTCGAGCCCGCAACGCGTCGGCCACGCCGGCGATCTCGGCGGCCGACTCGCCGAGGTCGGCGAGCTGCACCAACCAGCGGCCGAAGGCCGGGAGATCGATCGTGCCCGCGAGAACCCCGTCGACGAGGGCGGCCGTCTCGGCCCGGGAGACGTGCGTGCCGGAGGCCAGCCGAGCGGTGCTGGCAGCGAGCAGGGCGGAGGTGTCGGACGAGGTCGACAAGGGAATGAGCCAGTGGCGAGGTGTTCGTGCCGCGGGAAGGTGGTTTCGGATACCATTTCAGCGTACATCCCCAGGAAAATCCACGTGCCCCGCAAGGTGATTCTCGACATCGATCCCGGCATTGACGACGCCGTGGCGCTTGCCATCGCCCTCTTCGACCCGCGGCTCGAGGTCGTGGCCGTGACGGCCAGCGGCGGCAATGTCTCCCCGGAGCAGGCGACGGCCAACCTCCAGACGCTCGTGGGGCTCCTCGACCCGCCCCGGCTGCCCCGGCTCGGCACCGCCCCCACCGACACCGTCTGGCCGGCCAAGCCCTTCAACATGCACGGGCCCGACGGCCTGGGCGGCATCGATCTGCCCGTGGCCAGGCTGCACAGCGGGCATGTCTCTGAAAAGGTGATCTGGGAGACGTTTCATGCCTATCCGCGGGAGGTGACGTTCGTGGCCCTCGGGCCGCTCACGAATCTCTCCCGCGTGCTCACGCGCGACCCGGCGATCGCGGAGCTCATCGGCGAGGTCGTGATCGCCGGCGGTACGGCGCACGGCAACGGCAACGCCACGCCCGTCGTCGACTTCAACTTCTACTGCGACCCGCGGGCCGCGCGGCACGTGGTGCGCGAGCCGATGCCGAAGACGCTCGTGCCGCTCGAGACGACCGGGCAGGTGACGTTTGGCTTCGAACTGCTCGATCAATTGCCGGCGGAGTCTTCGCGGGCGGGGCTCATCCTGCGGGCGATGCTGCCGCACACGTTCCGGGCGCACCGGCAACTGCTCGGGAGCGAAGGCATCGGCCTGCACGACGTGGTCGG
>Ga0315902_10005752_pt1 | contig 17393 bp, 25 predicted proteins | sample LakEriMetagenome_9_FD_203523 | JGI IMG/M metagenome (GOLD analysis project Ga0315902, IMG submission 203523) | Freshwater fungal communities from buoy surface, Lake Erie, Ohio, United States - Buoy 12 MA117 | ecosystem: Environmental > Aquatic > Freshwater > Lake > Lake biofilm | place: USA...
CGGCTGATCAAAGTACTGGCGACATAATCGACGCCATACTTGAGGCACATCGTAGGCATGCTAGCGACTACAGCAAAATCAGTTCTTTTTTTAATGCAGGATATAGACGAGAAACAGCTCGCAAAATTTTTAATTTTCTTAAAAAAAATGTGCGCTACGTTATTGAGCCTGGGAGTAAGCAGACTGTAAAAAGTCCGGCCGCTATACTAGCAACGGGGTACGGAGACTGCAAGCACTACAGCTTATTTGCTGGTGGCGTTTTGCAGAATTTAGGAATACCGTTTGCGTATCGTTTTGCTAGTTACAAGATATTTGATAAGCAGCCGCAGCACGTATTTGTAGTTATCAACCCAGGTACTAATAACGAAATTTGGATTGATCCAGTAGTCGGAGAATTTGACTACAAAAAACCATATACATACGCAACAGATAGAAAAATGGCACTATACAGTATATCAGGAATTGGCGCGAAAGCGCAACAAAGGGCAGACCTAAAAGCTGCCAAAGCAGCAAAGAAAGCGGCGCCGACTAAGGCGGCGAAACAAGCAGCCCAGGCTACAGTCCAGGCTGCCCGCAAAGCTGCAGGACGTACAACAGGTCAGGTACTAAAAAAAGGCGCTAAAGTAGTTTTAAAAGTAGCGGCTGCCCCAGTACGAAATTCGTTTTTGTTACTTGTAAAATTAAATTTTACCGGCCTTGCTACAAAACTAGCAGCCGCCTGGCAAAAAGCACCCAGCAAGCTACAAAATTTTTGGGAAAGCGCAGGCGGACAGATCAATGCACTAAAAAAAGCCTGGGAAACAGGATCAAAGAAAAAAAGAATATTTGGCGTAGATCAGATTGGTGTAGCACCAGCTGCAGCACCAGCGGCAGCAGCAGCAACAGCAGCTCCATTACTTGTAAAAGTGGCTGATTTTTTGAAAAAAATTGGGATAGAGCCTGACGAACTTGTTCAAGTTAGTAAAGATGCTTTAAATAAAAGAGCGCAACAGCTAGCAAAAAAGGCACTAGAGCCAAAAGCGGCTACAGATGCTCAGAATATTGATATTGCAGATCAAATTTTTGAGCGGCCAACAGAAATGGAGCCGATCACAGACATGGCGCCAGTATCAACTACTACAACAAAAAAGCCAAATTTTTTACCATTATTGATCGGCGGTGCTGCCGTTCTTTATTTTGTAACTAGAAAAAAATAAGATGACAGCAAAACAACGAGCAGCAAGGGCAAAATTTAAAGCCGTAGTAAAAGAGGCATCAAAGCTGCGTAAAAAAAACCCAAAATTGACTCAGGCACAAGCGGTAAAGCAAGCCTGGGCAATTAGCTACAGCAAAAAAAATGATAAAGTTGGTGCTATTAAAAAGAAAACAGCGACAAAAAAGAAGTCGGCGACTAAAGTAAAAGCTAAAAAAGGGAAAAAGACCAGCGAAATGCATACTGACACAAAAAGTCATAATGTAAGTATTCGCGTTTTAAGTGGAATGGACAAAATAAAATTGAATTTGAATATGCATCACGTACAAGAGTTGAGGCATTTAACAAATTCATTGTCAATAGCGCAATATCATTTAAAAAAAGCTATGGATCAAAGAAAAGCATCACGAGATAAAGATGCGAAAAAATACTTTAACAATTTGGCAATTAGGTTTAGAGACGAAATACAAGGGATAAAAAAACAAATATCTATTGTTAAAAAATTTATTAAGTAGTGTACAAGATCTTGCCATATACTGTAGCGCAGGCTCGCCGATTAAATGTAAAGGTTAAGCCGAGTATCAGGGAAGGCAAAAAAATAGACGTATATGATAAAGAGGGCAATTTTTTAACAAGTGTAGGCGCTAAAGGTTACTTAGATTATCCGACATACAAAAAGTTATTCGGAAAAAAAGTAGCTGATCAGCGGCGGCGCCTATACAAGCAAAGGCATCAGGCGGATCGAAAAGTAAAAGGATCAGCCGGTTATTTTGCAGATCAGCTGCTGTGGTAAATTAGGACGTAATAAACACATATAAACAACAACAATGGCAAGACGTAGAAAAAGCACCAAAAGACGCAGCTCACGCCGTCGTATCGGTGCCGTTGGCAAAGCCAACTTTCAAGCAGCCCTCGGTATTATCGCAGGAGCAGTAATTGGTAAAAAGGTCGCCGGGTTTATTCCCGTAGGCGACGAGCGTATTAAAAACGCAGCAGTAGTCGGTATCGGACTGGCATTCCCTATGCTTTTAAAAGGCGATTTGGGTAAAGCTATCGGAAACGGTATGATCGCTGCTGGTGGCGCTGGTCTGGTAGGTAGTCTGATCCCTGCATTAGGGCAAATGGACGACACTATGACGTTCCCAGTAACTGTCGGTGAAATTCCCGACAACATTAGCGTAATCGCCGGTAGCGATGACGTTATGGCTGGCGACGACCTTTCTGTACTAGCTGGTATGGAAGAGGACGAAACGTACTAAAAACATTCACCTGTATTCACCTTTATTTAAAAACAAAAAGCCCTGCCCTGGGCCATATCGAACAGGGCACAATTAAAAATGGCATCAACCGTTGGCACACGCCTCGCCTTTGAAAAGGCAAAAGAAGCGATCAACCGCGCTGGTTTTTCGCTCGGACAGGCTGTATTATCGCAGTCTTATCTTCGTTTGGAAGTAGCACTATCAACAACCGTTACCAGTTATCAATTCCCCGTACTGACTAACGACGTTAGCGCTACAAACACTAGCAGCTTTGTAACAGAACAAAGATTGAACCTACAAGACGCTTTCGTTTGTAGTTCAATTGGTTTGTTTTTCTGCGCTCCATCAGCTACAACAGCTACTAACTTTCAGCTGTGTACTTATCCGAATACAGCTATTTTTGCTACAGCTAACGCTGCAACTAGCCTGTTTAACTGGTACAACAGTAGCCTTTCTTTGACAGTAAATAACCGTCAAATTGTACCAGCTTACGATTTGTACCGTCATTACAACGTACCACAGCAGCAGCAAACAACAAACGCCGACTATACTACATCGGCTATTAACTATCGCGATCAGCAAGACGGTGGCGAAAGTGGTTTTTACCCAGTTGAGCCAGCTTGGGTAATGGTAGGATCAAAGCAAAATGTACTGCAAGTTCAATTGTCAGAGGCTATGGCCGCTGTACAAGCTAACAGCCGCGCCGTACTTATTTTGCGTGGTCATTTGGCACAAAACGTTACACCAGTTCGTTAATACTGGTAAGATCGATAAAAGAGGGCCGGTTACGGCCGGCCCTTATTTTTTAAAAAGTAAATAATAAAAAAATGGCATTCAAAGCCGCAAAGTACGAACTAGTTGAGCTGCTGGTACCAGGTGTAGCAGTAACAGGACAGACACAAACGCAGTGGTCGTTCCCAGATTTGCCAAAACTGCGATACACAGCGCTAATGGCATTAGAAACTTTTGCTGTTGATACAGTAACTGTTTCTCCTAATAACGTTGCATTGCCTTCAGCAGCTATTATGCAAAGAAGTTATTTGGTTTTGTATTCAAACGAGCGTCAAGATTTATTTCGTATTCCTTTGATTAGCTTAATTCGCACACAGGCAACAACTGGCGCAAGCGCACCTTTTGTTCGTAGCCTTGCTGAATTTAGTGGTCAAAAAATAACTTGGGATAAAAGCTATATTAGTATCGCATCTGCACCAGGTAACACAACTAACATTAGTTTTGTATTTGGTGTTTATTATATCTAATTAACAATGGCCGCAACAGCACAATTACGCAGCGCTAACGCAGTCCTTAACTGGTATAACGAGCAGCCGCAGGCAGCTTGGAAACTTTATCGTTTTTCTGTAATGACAAAAAACATTACAGGAGCATACGATGGTAAAAGTAAGGACGAAGGATATGAAAAGCTACAAACAGAGTTGTCGTATATATCGCCCGACGACTACAACAATTTTGTTTTAGGTCTTTTTAATGATAAAGACAAAGAAAAGGCTGCACCTGCTATTAACAAAGTGTTTGTACTGCATGAGGCACCTGTTGGAATGATAGCCGGATATGGAATAACAAATCAACAGGCACAGATTAACAACGAGATATTGAATGAGATCAGAGCACTACGAGCTGAAAGGATAGCTGAACTGGAAACAGAAGAGGACGAAGAGGAAAAAGAGGAACCAGTAACGCCAGCAAGTATTTTAGCCGGAATGCTACAACAACCACAAGTTCAACAAATGCTAATAGCTATGCTAGGAAATATTGTCAGCAGCTTTTCTGCTCCTAAAGTTCAACACGTTAGTGGAACTCAGGATCTTGAGCAAATTATTCAAACACTATTCAGTAAAGGTGTAACAGCAGATGATCTAGCAAAGCTAGCAGCAATGCCTCAGACGCAGATCAGTATGCTGTTAACAATGCTTAGAAAATAATATGCCAATCATATCAGCTAGTCAACTAATCGGTAAAACATTAACAATAAAACAGGCTGCGCCTTTTTATCGAGTTAATGATATAAATAATCTTGGCGATCGAGCAAAGCCTGTTAGCAATATGCTGCCAGCAGGCTATCAGTTTATTGTTGACGGTTTTTTGACAAAAACACCGGCATACACAGATAGTTATGGCTTTTTAAAAGCTAAACGTAGTGACGACTACATAACATTTTTTGGAAAAGATCGTCAGTATTATGCTATTAAAACACAGAGCTTGTCTGTAGGCAAAAAAGGACTAGAGCAAGCTGGTGTTAAAACCGTACAACAAGAAAAAAAAGAAGCTGAAGACGCTTTGAAAAACCCTTTAGACAAAGCGATTGAATTCGGCAAAAAACTAATTATTGGCGTAGCTGTAGTGTGGGCAGCCGGTTATTTATATCAATCTATTAAAAAATGAAAAAAAATATTATACCATTACTACTAATCGCCGGAGCTGCAATTGCTTTTATGGTATATCGCAGACGCGGTAGTGTTGCTGTTGAGGCTGGACCTGCTGAAATAATCAGCGAACAAGATTTTGCTGCGCCAGTAGATATATCTAAAAAGCCATCTCCGTTAGATATTGGTACAAAGCTTGTCAGTCAGTTATTTACTAAAAAAGCTGGCGTACAGGCTCAACGTACGGCTGTAAAGCGGGCTGTAAGAACAAAGACGGCTACAAAAAAACAAGCTAAAGCCGTTACGAAACAACTTTCAAAAGGGATTCGATTTGCTGGTTTTGACGACAATGTACTTGTATAAACTTATTTTAAAATGAAAAAAAGCACTGTATTGTATCTAGTAGCAGCTGCAGCTTTATATTATTGGTTGCTGAAAAGAAAAAAAGTTAATGGGACTAACTTACAAAGCGTAGATGCTGCAGGTAAAACAGCTCGTCAATTAGTATCAGATATTGTAGATCAAACTACATTTTTGCCCGACGATACTACGTTTGCAAAGGAATACGCTAACGATCAAAAAAATTGTAGATAATGGCTTGCGTTAAATTCATAACAGAAACAAAGATTTTTCAGCAAAGCGGCCAGACGGACACTAACGCCAATAGCGTTATTTTCGTTAACCAGGGTACGTCAAATGTAACTATTGACGGCTTTTTGCTGACGCCAAACCAGTCCTGGAATATTACAGGCAACCGCGACGAGATTAACGTCAAAGTATATTCTTTTAATTTTAGTGGCGCAGGAATTAATCAGCTTACAGTAATACTCAAACGATACGTTTAATGTTTGTAGATTTTAATATACTTAATCAGCTTGGATCGCCGTCAATTAATAGTAATACGTTTGCTAAAAGGCCAGCCGCAGGACAGACAGGCCGACTCTTTGTTAGTACCGATACTTTTCAAATCTTTCGGGATAATGGTACCGGATGGGACTTGTTAGGTGGAGGCGGTGGCACAATTACTGGTAGTGGTACGGCTACACAAGTGGCTTACTTTACTGGTTCGTCAGCGATTGGCAGTAGTTCAAATTTATATTGGGACGCTACTAACTCACGTCTTGGTATTGCAACTGCTAGTCCCGGATCAAGGTTAGACGTTCACGCACCCGGAACGACTGGGAATTTTATAGCGGAATTTAACGCCACTAACGCTATTGGCAATACATATTTGCAATTCAAATACCAGGGTACAAGTACCTGGAGAATTGGTAATACTTACAACGCTGGAAACAACTTTTATGCGCTGCATAATTCAGCGCTAAATTTAGATGCTGTTAGATTTTTAGCATCAAATAATATAGCCGATTTTACAGCGCAACAAACATATACTACAGGTCAAGCGCAAAGTGCTTTATTTACTTACAATTTAACAGTACCAAACGGGACTAATTTTTCTACGCCTAACGTAATTGGAGCTGTAAACAGTTTTTTAAATTTATCACTAGGCGGAAATACAACTATGCCAGCGAGCAATAGGCAAGGTTTAGAAGGTAATAATCGTATCAGTTTTACTGGCGCTGGTACGCTTACTATGACACAAGGCAGTACGGTAAGGGCATTTAGCGCTTTAAGTAGTGTTCATTCATTTGTTGGTAGCGCTATTGGTACTGTAACTCATTTAGCTGGTTTGCGTATTTGCTTTCCAGATAATACCGGTAGTTCAATTAACATTACAAATAACTATGGCATTTTATTAAATGATCAAACGGCTGGTACTGGTACAGTAACATATTCAAACAGGTGGGGAGTTTATCAAGAAGGCAGCAGCGATCTAAATTACTTTAACGGTAATTTGCTAATTAAAAGTACCACAAATACTGGTCAAGCATTACAAGTTACCGGTACGGCAATTATATCAAGTACTATAACTTCAACAGCTTTCATTCCTACGGTAGCAAGTATTGTTACAATTGGAATGTACTCACCAGCTACTAATGTAATAGAATTAGCGACTGCTGGTACTACTGCAATTCGTATTAATGCTACGCAACAAGTAGGAATTTTTACTGGAGCAATAGGCAGTCGTTTACAGGTAAATGGTAACTGTGCTATTGGATATGCAGGAAGTACCGCAGCACCTACGAATGGTTTACAAGTAGCTGGCGCAACAAATTTAAATAACTTAGTTACGCTTGGCGATGCCGTTAATATAGCCGTCAATGCAACTACCGGAACAATTATCGGTACTGCAACGACACAAAAATTAGCATTTTGGAATAAAACACCAATAGTCCAGCCAACTACAGCCGTCGCTTCAGCGACTAGGGTAGGTGGTGCAGGTACTAACATAACAACTTTAGATACTTTTGGCGGCTATACTTTAGCACAGGTAGTGCAAGCATTACAAAACGTAGGAATTTTAGCATAAAAAATATAAAATGGGGTACAATATTCAACCTATAACAATCTGGGCAAACGGCGAGGCAAAGCAAGGAAATTATATTCAGGCATCTATTGTAAACGACAATTTGAGCGATTATGCGCAGTTTTACTGGCAGATCAGTAGCGTAAGTGGTACCGGGGAAGATCAGCAGAAACAATCACTAGCGCAGGGCAATACGTCAATAAGCGGAGCCGCATACGACGCCTGGGGCCAGTCGGACGATATAAATTTTGCCGCTTATGAGTATATTTGCAATGAACTTAATTTAACACTAATATATTAAAAAATGACAAACCTACAGGAACTTAAAGCGCAGGCGTACGACTTATTAGCTAACATTGAATGGCTGCAAGGCAAACTACGCGAAACAAACGCAGCAATATCTGAAGAAACTAAAAAACAGCAAGAAAATGGATCTGCAAGTAGCGACAATAGTAATTAGTAGCCTATGTAGTTTTGTTGCGTCCTGGGCCGTCCTTAACCAGCGCGTCAAGTCGCTAGAAGATAAGATCGCTAAAAATGACGATCACGACCAGCGTCTTACCAGGCTCGAAACTAAACTTGATATTTTACTTGAACATTTAATAAAAGAATAATGAAAAAACTAATCAAAAACTGGAAAACAACATTTTTTGGCTTTGCTACTATTGTAGGTGGCATTGCGGCTATTTTAAAAGGCGATTTGGTAAGTGGAATTACTACTATCGGAGCTGGTTTTGGACTTGCCGTTGCTAAAGATTACGATAAAACAGAACTTTGAAAGGTAAAAAATATATTGTTATTGGCGCATTAGCGTTGTTACTTTTATTATCTAAAAGAGTGAAAGCGGAAACTATCATTAAAGAATTTGAAGGCGAATATCTTGACGCGTATTTAGATCCTGTCGGCATACCTACGATTGGTTATGGAACTACTCGCAACCCCGATACAGGTAAAAAAATAAAGCTGGGCGATAAGATAGATAAAGCAACTGCGCTACGCTGGTTGCGTTTAGATACTGAAAAGGTTCGGGAAAGTGTAAAAAAGATGGTTAAGGTACCAATAAATGCACGACAATTAGACGCGCTAACTAGCTTTGTATACAACGTTGGACCTACCGCCTTTGCCGATAGTACAATGCTAAAATTGCTTAATAACAAGACCGACAAGCGTATAGTTGCTAATCAATTTGACCGTTGGGTATATGCTAAACGCGTTAAATTGCCTGGTTTAGTAAGACGCAGAAAGCTAGAAAAGGAACTTTTTTTGTCATAAATACCTTATATTTAACTAATTGTATAATCTACTCAGTTACAGAGTAGATTTTTTTTTTTTTATATCAAAAAAAGTGCTATAAATTTGTTTTGACAAACGACTTTACTAACCTTAATTAAAGAACTTATGGCAATCTTAACTGATCGCGAGGCTTATATTCGCGAATTACAGCAAAAAATTAGTACGTTACAGTTTTTAGGCAGAAATTTAGATCAATCTAGGATCAAAATTGAGTTTACTTACGACTGCGGTACTAGGGCACTTGTAGATCAATCGCTGATCCCTTTTAACCTGGCTATGGAGCTGCGTGTACTTATTGGAGACAGTATCGACTACTATCAGCGTGTTATCGTAAACGTGAATACGATCCCAGATGAGATTGGCTAAAATTTTACTCGAAATTTTATTTTTAATTTTTGTATGCTTGCCATTATTTTGCACAGCATATATTTTTATTCATTCGTCTTTTTTTATTTACTATACAATAAAAACACTTAAAAAATGGAAAATCACAACCACCCGGCGTTCCCGCCACAAGTAGCACAGGACAATTTAGGCAGATTTGTAGCACCAATCCCTGGTATGTCTAAGCTAGAGTATTTTGCAATTCAGCTACTGCCAACGTATTTGGATCTTGGAAAAAAACACCCATTAGCCGACAAAGGCAAAGCAATTACACCTATACAGGCTGCTATTATCACTGCAAAAAATTTACTAGAACAATTAAATGAAAAACCTAATGAAAGCACTTTACAAATTATTGAATAACCCAAAAACGTGGTTATTCATTACACTATTATTTATGTTGTGGCTATCTAGCTATTGGAATATGTAACATAATGGCAAACGATATACGGGAACTTTTACAAAGCAGGCGATATGACCCAGCTAACAAACCTATCGATCAGGTTCCAATATTTACAATACAAGGTAAAACTGTTGGCTGTTTACAGAGTTATATCGTATTTAGCGGCTTGCCTAAAGCAAGCAAGTCGACGTATATTGGAGCTGTTGCCGCATCTGCTATGATCCCTGTTTTTCAAACAATATGGGGAATGAAACTACAATTGCCTTACGACCGGCCCAGGATCGGGTATTTTGATACAGAAATGAGCAGCTTTGACTTTTATCGGCAAGTCGATAAAATAATTACACTAGCTGAAAAAAAGTCCTTGCCGCCTACTTTTGACGCATATAGCTTACGCGAAGATATGCCGAGCAAAATTAGAGCAATGATCGAACAGTATTTAATAGAAAATAAAGACTGCAGCTGTATTTTTGTCGACGGAATGCTGGATCTGTGTTTGGACTATAACGACCCACGCGAAACAAGGCTTGTTACAAACTGGCTTAAAAGAATAACAAAGCAATACGATATTTTATTGATAGGCGTTTTACACTTAGGCAAGGGGCAAGGTGAAACGCTTGGCCACCTAGGTAGTAACACGGACAGGTGGAGCCAGTCGACAATGATAGTTGAAAAAAACAGAGACGTAGGGCAATTTGTTTTACGACCAAAATATCTTCGTAGCGATGAGGACTTTGAGCCAATAGCAATTAGCAATTTTAACGGGCAATGGAAACAGGTAGTGTATATCGAGCCAATTCAGCCTATACCTAATAAAAAAACAAAAAAATGAAACAAATTAACTTATTCGGAAAGGAATTTGCACCCGGCGATGATCAAAAATATACAACAAAGATAGGAGCACCGATATATGAGCCAAAAAATAAGCAGCCTTATTTATTAGAATTATGCGACAAATCTAAAACGCATCGGCTAATGAAAGAGATTGAGGCAAGTAATTTGTCTTATGACGAAAAAAATTTTTTAATAGACGCGGCAAGGCGGCATACTGTATTTAATTACGAAAAAATTGCAGACTATTATGCACATGCCTCAAAAGAGATGCAGCAGCTAATGGAACGCAGCGCGCTTGTGATAATAGATTTTGAAAAGGCCATCGAATACGGCTATGTAAAATTATCTGACGACATACGCAAACAATATTTAGAGGAATATGGCGAATAATTTTGTAGTGTTTATTATAACACACGGCAGGCCAGATAAAATACTTACTTTAAATTCGTTAAAAAAGTGCGCGTACAGCGGCGACTGGTATTTAATACTAGATAACGAAGATGCTACAATAAATAAATATCAAAGAAAGTTTGGCGAGCATAAGGTAATTGTATTCGATAAAAAAGCGATGGCGGATCTAGTTGATGAAGGCAATAATTTTGATAACCGTAGAACGACTACACACGCCCGTAACGCTTGTTTTGATATAGCTAAAAAATTAAATAAAGAATATTTTTTGGTACTAGATGACGACTATACAGGTTTTTCATTTAGATACGAAAGAGGTCCATATATTAAAAACATTAACAAGGTTTTTGATACATTTATTGAATTTATGAAAAACATTCCAAATTGTCTGTCAATAGCTTTTTCGCAAGGCGGTGATCATATAGGTGGGTTCGCTGGTACTAAATTAAAACGCAAGGCTATGAACTCGTTTTTTTGTAGCGTTAATAGGCCATATCAATTTTTAGGTCAATTAAACGAGGACGTAAACGCATACGTTACAATAGGATCAAGAGGTGGGTTATTTTTTACATTTACGTCGGTACAATTAACACAGGCGGCAACTCAAAAAACAGCCGGTGGTATGACTGACGCATACTTACAATACGGAACATTCTGCAAATCGTTTACAACGGTTATGATGATGCCGTCTTCGGTTAAGGTATCAATGATGGTAACTACTAATCAGAGATTGCATCATTCAATTACTTGGGTCAATACAGTACCAATGATTATTCGCGAGAAATATAAAAAACTTAACCTGGGGACAGAGGTATCTGAACAAATTCAAACTATGGAAACAAAAAACAACAGCGGCAGCCTTTTTAAGCAAAAAAAGGATAAGCCAACGCAGCCAGACTACACCGGGACTGCTTCAATCGATGGCAAGCAATTTAGAATGAGCGGATGGGTCAATACTAGCAAATCGGGCATGAACTATTTGCGAATTTTATTCAGCGAGCAACAAATGCAGGATCTAAATACGCTATCGGTTCAAGGTCAGGTGCCGTTAACACCGCAGGCTAGTCAAGGCGAAGATCAGACCGATGACCTGCCTTTTTAGGTAAAAAAAAGGGCCGGGAGTAAACTCGACCGGCCCAGACAAACGACTACGGAACTTGCCGCAATCACCTGTATTCATTGCTAAAATAGTACAAAATGAACAAAAAATACGAGACAGCGATAGTTTTTTTTCAGCCAGGGACAAAAAGACCGAGAAAATACCGGAACATAGCTAATAGGACTAAATTTGGCCAATTTTGCCTCGATTTGGGCGCTTGGTATATTAACTGGTACGACAAGGAAACGAAAAAATTTGAGTGCCGAACATGGCTGATACGCGATTTTCAAAAAAATATGTAAATTTGTAATACATAAGCAGACAGGGTTGGTTTAGGAAAAGCCCGGCGTTTCTACGCTGGGCTATTTTTTTACGCTTTTACACCTTATTTTGTTAAATAAAGGTCAATACAGGTGAATGTGTTAATAACTTTTAGCCTGTTTTTATACGAAATATCAACTTTTTTTAGTAACTTTACTTCAATCTTAAGCGGCTCTATATGGCCGCTGTCTAGATTGAAGTAAAAACTACAAATTTACAAAATTATTTTTTTTATCAATATTTTGTAGTAACTTAGCTAAAGACAAACGACAAGGATCAAAAAGCCGCAGCAGTCATAAAATGCGGAATATTTTATTACTAATAGGCGGAGCAGCTGCGCTGTTTTTTATATCGCGTTTTCGATTTGGCCAAAAAGCCGTTTTTAATTTTCGCAGTTTACGCCCAGGTGGTACTTTATTTGCTCCAGTATTTAATGTTGATCTAGCGGTATCGAACCCAACAAATCAAACTATCGTAATAAAGTCAATTACAGGAACAGTAAACGTTAAAGGATCAGCAGTGGCGAACGTTTCTGCTTTTGGTGATCAGCGAGTAGCGGCTAACAGTGAAAGTATTTTAAAGCTGCAAGCAAGACCGAGCGCTGTAGGTGTATTTGAGACAGTTCGTGAATTATTAAAGCAGCCAGTTGGATCGACTAATGTCAGTTTTACTGGTACAGCTAATGTTGATGGCATAGTGGTACCGGTTAGTGAAAGTAAAATGATCTAATCAATGGATGCCGCTACGTTAATGGGTAGGCTTGGGCCGTTTGAGAATAAAAGAGAAATGCTAACGGCTGATCAAAGTACTGGCGACATAATCGACGCCATACTTGAGGCACACCGTAGGCATGCTAGCGACTACAGCAAAATCAGTTCTTTTTTTAATGCAGGATCTAGACGAGAAACAGCTCGCAAAATTTTTAATTTTCTTAAAAAAAATGTGCGCTACGTTATTGAGCCTGGGAGTAAGCAGACTGTAAAAAGTCCTGCAGCTATACTAGCAACAGGATACGGAGACTGCAAACACTACAGCTTATTTGCTGGTGGCGTTTTGCAAAATTTAGGCATACCGTTTGCGTATCGTTTTGCTAGTTACAAGATATTTGATAAGCAGCCGCAGCACGTATTTGTAGTTGTCAACCCAGGTACTAATAACGAAATTTGGATTGATCCCGTAGTCGGAGAATTTGACTACAAAAAACCATATACATACGCAACAGATAGAAAAATGGCACTATACAGTATATCAGGAATTGGCGCGACAGCGCAACAAAGGGCAGACCTAAAAGCTGCCAAAGCAGCAAAGAAAGCGGCGCCGACTAAAGCGGCGAAACAAGCAGCCCAGGCTACAGTCCAGGCTGCCCGCAAAGCTGCAGGACGTACAACAGGTCAGGTACTAAAAAAAGGCGCTAAAGTAGTTTTAAAAGTAGCAGCGGCCCCAGTACGAAATTCGTTTTTGTTACTTGTAAAATTAAATTTTACCGGCCTTGCTACAAAACTAGCAGCTGCCTGGCAAAAAGCACCTAGCAAGCTACAAAATTTTTGGGAAAGCGCAGGCGGACAGATCAATGCACTAAAAAAAGCCTGGGAAACAGGATCAAAGAAAAAAAGAATATTTGGCGTAGATCAGATTGGTGTAGCACCAGCTGCAGCACCAGCGGCAGCAGCAGCAACAGCGGCTCCATTACTTGTAAAAGTGGCTGATTTTTTAAAAAAAATTGGGATAGAGCCTGACGAACTTGTTCAAGTTAGCAAAGATGCTTTAAATAAAAGAGCGCAACAGCTAGCAAAAAAAGCACTAGAGCCAAAAGCGGCTACAGATGCTCAGAATATTGATATTGCAGATCAAATTTTTGAGCAGCCAACAGAAATGGAGCCGATCACAGACATGGCGCCAGTATCAACTACTACAACAAAAAAGCCAAATTTTTTACCATTATTGATCGGCGGGGCTGCCGTTCTTTATTTTGTAACTAGAAAAAAATAAGATGACAGCAAAACAACGAGCAGCAAGAGCAAAATTTAAAGCGGTAGTCGCAGAGGCAAAAAAGCTGCGTAAAAAAAACCCAAAATTGACTCAGGCACAAGCTGTAAAGCAAGCCTGGGCAATTAGCTACAGCAAAAAAAATGATAAAGTTGGTGCTGTTAAAAAGAAAACAGCAACAAAAAAGAGGTCAGCTACTAAAGTAAAAGCAAAAAAAGGAAAAAAAACCAGCGAAATGCATACTGACACAAAAAGTCATAATGTAAGTATTCGCGTTATTAGTGGCTTAGATAAAATAAATACACATCACGTTAAAGAATTACAGCATCTTACAAATTCTTTATCAATAGCACAATATCATTTAAAAAAAGCTATGGATCAAAGAAAAGCATCACGAGATAAAGATGCAAAAAATTATTTTAACAAATTAGCTTTTAGGTTTAGAGATGAAATACAAGCTATAAAAAAACAAATATCGATCGTTAAAAAGTTAATAAAGTAGTGTACAAGATCTTGCCATATACTGTAGCGCAGGCTCGCCGATTAAATGTAAAGGTTAAGCCAAGTATCAGGAAAGGCAAAAAAATAGATGTATATGATAAAGAGGGAAATTTTTTAACAAGTGTAGGCGCTAAAGGTTACTTAGATTATCCGACGTACAAAAAGTTATTCGGAAAAAAAGTAGCTGATCAGCGGCGGCGCCTATACAAGCAAAGGCATCAGGAGGATCGAAAAGTAAAAGGATCAGCCGGGTATTTTGCAGATCAGCTGCTGTGGTAAATTAGGACGTAACAAACACATATAAAACAAAACAATGGCAAGACGTAGAAAAAGCACCAAAAGACGCAGCTCACGCCGTCGTATGGGAGCTGTTGGCAAGGCCAACATTCAAGCAGCACTCGGCATTATTGCTGGAGCTGTTATTGGTAGAAAAGTCGCAGGCTTTATACCTGGCGATAATGAGTACATTAAAAACGGGGCTGTACTTGCAGTCGGCTTAGCTTTCCCAATGATCTTAAAAGGTGAGCTCGGAAAATCTATCGGAAACGGTATGATTGCTGTAGGTGGCGCTGGACTTGTTGCAAAGGCTTTACCAGGTCTTGGAGCAATGGACGACACTATGACGTTCCCAGTAACTGTCGGTGAAATTCCTGACAATATTAGCGTAATCGCCGGTAGCGATGACGTTATGGCTGGCGACGACCTTTCTGTACTAGCTGGTATGGAAGAGGACGAAATGTACTAAAAACATTCACCTGTATTCACCTTTATTTAAAAACAAAAAGCCCGGCCCTGGGCCATATCGAACAGGGCACAATTAAAAATGGCATCAACCGTTGGCACACGCCTCGCCTTTGAAAAGGCAAAAGAAGCGATCAACCGCGCTGGTTTTTCGCTCGGACAGGCTGTATTATCGCAGTCTTATCTTCGTTTGGAAGTAGCACTATCAACAACCGTTACCAGTTATCAATTCCCCGTACTGACTAACGACGTTAGCGCTACAAACACTAGCAGCTTTGTAACAGAACAAAGATTGAACCTACAAGACGCTTTCGTTTGTAGTTCAATTGGTTTGTTTTTCTGCGCTCCATCAGCTACAACAGCTACTAACTTTCAGCTGTGTACTTATCCGAATACAGCTATTTTTGCTACAGCTAACGCTGCAACTAGCCTGTTTAACTGGTACAACAGTAGCCTTTCTTTGACAGTAAATAACCGTCAAATTGTACCAGCTTACGATTTGTACCGTCATTACAACGTACCACAGCAGCAGCAAACAACAAACGCCGACTATACTACATCGGCTATTAACTATCGCGATCAGCAAGACGGTGGCGAAAGTGGTTTTTACCCAGTTGAGCCAGCTTGGGTAATGGTAGGATCAAAGCAAAATGTACTGCAAGTTCAATTGTCAGAGGCTATGGCCGCTGTACAAGCTAACAGCCGCGCCGTACTTATTTTGCGTGGTCATTTGGCACAAAACGTTACACCAGTTCGTTAATACTGGTAAGATCGATAAAAGAGGGCCGGTTACGGCCGGCCCTTATTTTTTAAAAAGTAAATAATAAAAAAATGGCATTCAAAGCCGCAAAGTACGAACTAGTTGAGCTGCTGGTACCAGGTGTAGCAGTAACAGGACAGACACAAACGCAGTGGTCGTTCCCAGATTTGCCAAAACTGCGATACACAGCGCTAATGGCATTAGAAACTTTTGCTGTTGATACAGTAACTGTTTCTCCTAATAACGTTGCATTGCCTTCAGCAGCTATTATGCAAAGAAGTTATTTGGTTTTGTATTCAAACGAGCGTCAAGATTTATTTCGTATTCCTTTGATTAGCTTAATTCGCACACAGGCAACAACTGGCGCAAGCGCACCTTTTGTTCGTAGCCTTGCTGAATTTAGTGGTCAAAAAATAACTTGGGATAAAAGCTATATTAGTATCGCATCTGCACCAGGTAACACAACTAACATTAGTTTTGTATTTGGTGTTTATTATATCTAATTAACAATGGCCGCAACAGCACAATTACGCAGCGCTAACGCAGTCCTTAACTGGTATAACGAGCAGCCGCAGGCAGCTTGGAAACTTTATCGTTTTTCTGTAATGACAAAAAACATTACAGGAGCATACGATGGTAAAAGTAAGGACGAAGGATATGAAAAGCTACAAACAGAGTTGTCGTATATATCGCCCGACGACTACAACAATTTTGTTTTAGGTCTTTTTAATGATAAAGACAAAGAAAAGGCCGCGCCAGCTATTAACAAAGTATTTGTACTGCATGAGGCACCTGTTGGAATGATAGCCGGATATGGAATAACAAATCAACAGGCACAGATTAACAATGAGATATTAAATGAGATCAGAGCGCTACGAGCTGAAAGGATAGCTGAACTGGAAACAGAAGAGGACGAAGAGGAAAAAGAGGAACCGGTAACGCCAGGCAGTATTTTAGCTGGTATGCTACAACAACCACAAGTTCAACAAATGCTAATAGCTATGCTCGGAAATATTGTCAGCAGCTTTTCTGCTCCTAAAGTTCAACACGTTAGTGGCACTCAGGATCTTGAGCAAATTATTCAAACACTATTTAGTAAAGGTGTAACAGCAGATGATCTAGCAAAGCTAGCAGCAATGCCGCAGACGCAGATCAGTATGCTGTTAACAATGCTTAGAAAATAATATGCCAATCATATCGGCCAGACAACTAATTGGTAAAACATTAACAATAAAACAGGCTGCGCCTTTTTATCGAGTTAATGATATAAATAATCTTGGCGATCGAGCAAAGCCTGTTAGCAATATGCTGCCAGCAGGCTATCAGCTAACTGTTGACAGTTTTTTGACAAAAACACCGGCATACACAGATAGTTATGGTTTTTTAAAAGCTAAACGTAGCGA
>Ga0315902_10005753_pt1 | contig 17391 bp, 18 predicted proteins | sample LakEriMetagenome_9_FD_203523 | JGI IMG/M metagenome (GOLD analysis project Ga0315902, IMG submission 203523) | Freshwater fungal communities from buoy surface, Lake Erie, Ohio, United States - Buoy 12 MA117 | ecosystem: Environmental > Aquatic > Freshwater > Lake > Lake biofilm | place: USA...
ACGGCCTTCTACGAGACCGTCTTGCAACGAAGGCTGGCGCCCATCGTGGATCCGACCGGCGAAACAGTGATGAACAGCTTCCCCGCCGACATGGGGACCTATGGCGCTGGCGGCGCGCTGGTGCGCTCCCCGCATGGCCGCCCGGGCCCTGGCGGCACCCTGATCTACTTCAGCGTGGAAGACTGCGCCGTGGAGGCCGACCGCGTAGCGGCAGCTGGCGGGCGGCTGCTGCGGCCCAAGTTCTCCATTGGCGAGTTCGGCTGGGTCGCGCTGTGCTCCGACACCGAAGGAAACCTGTTCGGACTGAGTTCGATGCGCTGAAGCGGTCGCCGTGGACTGGCCGCTCCTGGCCGCGAGCGTAAGGTCACGACCGCAGCGTAGAGCAGCCTCTGGCCGGCGAGGCCACAGTACCGATGGTCAACATCATGGCCCGTCCTCTGGCTCGCGGTGCTGGCCGGGCGGCGACGCTGGATCCCGTCAGGATTTGCGTCGCCATGTCGGAGAGCCAGGGCGCTGACTCAACCCGCTATTGATGGACGCCCGGCCCACCCGCATTGAATCTCCAGAGCGCCAGATCGATGAACTCACGCACCTTGGGCGCCAGGTAGCGGGCACTGGCGAAGACCGCGTGAACCGGGATCTGCGGTGCCGACCAGTCGGCCAGAACCCGATGCAGACGGCTGCTGAATTCACCGTCTTCAACGATCAGGCGCGGCAGCAAGGCGATCCCCAGACCCCGCAACACCGCGTCACGCGCCGCCAGGCTGTTGTTGACACGCAGTCGAGGCTGCAACGGGACCTGCTGCGACTCGTCATCGCGCCGCAGCACCCAGGCGCCTTGGTGTCCACCCCCCGTGAAGGCGATCGTGCTGTGCTGTGCGAGTTCGGCGGGGTGGGCCGGTTGACCTTGGCGTCGAACATAGTCGGCGGACGCGTAGAGCCCGTACGACAGCGTGCCGAGTCGGCGCGCCGCCAGCGAAGAGTCCGACAAGGGTCCGACGCGCACGGCCAGATCGAAGCCCTCGTGCACGATGTCGACCACACGGTTGGTGAAGTCGGCGTCGACCTGGACCTGGGGAAAGCGCGCCAGGTAGTCGGCGACCCAGCCGCTGACGGCGACGAGGCCAAACTCGACACCGCAGGTCAGCCGCAGTTGGCCGCGTGGCTCGCCCTGGGTCTGCTGCATGGCCAGCCGGGCCTCCTCCACCGACGCGAGGATGCCCACCGCGCGTTCGAAGAACTCGCGCCCGTCTTCGGTCAGTGACAAGGACCGCGTCGTGCGGGCCAGCAGCCGCACGGCCAGTTCCTTTTCCATCTGGCTGACCACGCGGGACAGGTGGGCCTTCTGGGTGTTCATTGCCTCCGCGGCGCGCGTGAAGCTGCCGGTCTGCACGACCTTGACGAATGCTTGCAGTGCCTGCAGTTCCATTGTTGCCTCCTTGGGCAACAGAGTATCTCTGCGGGGTGTATTTGATTCAAGGGGACTCGCGACCACACTGCGCGGCATCAATCCCCTGCCGAGGAACCTCCCCATGAGCCTGCAAGACCCCAACGTCCTGAATCCGCAGCGTCGCAAGCGCGTCGCCCTGGTGATCGCCAACCCGGCGGTCTCCACCACCACCGGCTGGCCCGTGGGCTTCTGGTGGAGCGAATTGACCCACCCCTACCACCTGTTCGTCGAGCACGGCTACGAGGTGGCGGTGTTCAGCCCGAATGGCGGCAAGTGCGAAGCCGACGCGATGAGCGACCCCAACGACGCCAGCGGCTACAGCAAGACCGACCTCGTCAGCCAGGGCTTCATCCACACGCCCGAGCTGATGGCGCTGGTGGACAGCACCCGGCCGCTTTCGGACCTCGACGTGGCCGCCTTTGACGCCATCGTGGTCGCAGGCGGCCAGGCGCCGATGTTCAGCTTCGAGTCGGCCACCGAACTGCACCGCAAGTTCGCTGCCTTCTTCGAGGAAGGCAAGGTGGCCGCGGCGCTGTGCCACGGCGTGGCGGTGCTGGCCTATGCGAAGAACAGCCAGGGCGAGTACATCGCCAAGGGCAGGACGGTGACCGGCTTCGCCAATGTCGAGGAGGACTTCGCCGACAACGCCGTCTGGAACTATGGCCTGCTGCCGCGCGACAAGCACGTGATGCCCTGGCGCATCGAGGACCGCCTCAAGGCGCTGGGCGCTAATTACGTGCAGGCCGGCTTGTGGCGCAGCTACGCCGTGCGCGACGGCAACCTCATCACCGGGCAGCAGAACTTCTCCGGCCAGGACACCGCGCGCCTGGTCATCGAAGCGCTGGGGCGTTGAAATGAAGCTCTCCATCATCGGTGCCGGCAATGTCGGCATGGCCTTGGCACGCGCGCTGGTCCGTGCCGGCGAGTCCGTCACCCTGGGCGTGCCCGACCCGGCGAAGTACCAGGCCAGCGTCGCCGCGCTGGGGCCGGCCGCCAAGCTGGTCGGAACGGAGCAAGCCATCGCCGACGGCGACGTGGTGATCCTGGCCGTGCCGTATCCGGCGGCCTTGGCCATCGCAATTTCGGTGCCGGACTGGCAGGGCAAGACGCTGGTGGACGCGACGAATCCGATCGCACCGGGGCTGGCTGGACTCAGCCTTGGCACCACCACCTCCGGCGCGGAAGAGATCGCACGGCACGCCGTGGGCGCCCAGGTCGTCAAGGCCTTCAACACCACCGGCGCCGAGAACATGGCCGACAGCCGCTACGCGCAGGGTCAACCGATGATGCCCGTGGCCGCGGACGACGCCGGGGCCCGGCAGCGTGTGATGGTACTGGCCACGTTGATCGGCTTCGACGCCATCGACATGGGGCCCCTGCAGACGGCGCGCTACCTCGAGCCGCTGGCGATGGTGTGGATCCACCTGGCCCTCAAGCAGGGCCAGGGCCGCCGGTTCGCCTTTGCGCGTCTGGTGCGTTCCTGAGACCGGCCGCGCATGCAGTCCGTTGCAATGCCGGCAGATGTCCCGGCGCTGGCCCATGGCCGCAAGGCCACCTGGTTCGAACTGTTCTTCGATCTCGTGTTCGTCGTCGCCGTAGCGCAGTTGTCGGGCGCCTACGCGCACCACTTCGACTGGGCCGGCGCCGCCGGCAGCGCCTTCCTGCTGCTGGCCATGTGGTGGTGCTGGCTGGGCCACACCTTCCACGCCACGCGCTTCGACCAGGAGCGCCGCGACCAGCGGGTGTTGGGGCTGGCGCAGATCCTGGTGGTGGCCGGCATGGGCTTCGGCGTGACCGATGCGTTCGGCGAGCGATCTGGCGCCTTCGGACGCCGCCGGTGGCCGCAACCTGCGGCTGTGGGCCTATGGCCACGTGCCGATCTACGTCGGCGTGTTCTGCCTGGCCGCGGGCACCGTGGCCATGGCGGGAACGGCGCCCTGGACGGCGGCGCAGTGGCTGCTCTACGCGGCGGGCATCGCGCTGGTTCCGTTCGGCCTTCTGTTGCTGAGGGCGGCGTCACCCCATCACAGGACAAAGCCCGGCGCTTGAACGGGCCTGCCCCGTCGATGCCCTGCTGGCATCGGAGCCCGGGGACCGCGCAAAGGTCGTAGCCGGGATGGGCCACTCCGTTGTCCGCGTCCGAGGTTGTTGGCAGCGGCCTTGGGGTCGGTGGCGCCAGTTCCGTCCTCGGAAATACAGTCATCCGAGCAGCCCTCACGGCCTACCGGGACGCCAGCTCATCGAGCGATCGAGCTGGAGGTGCCGCGCGCAACGCGCGGTTGGCTGACTGTGATCGACCGCTTTGGAGATCGAGCAGCGTCGAGCGGTCATCGGCCTATGGCTGCTGGGCTTTGAAACCTGTCATTGGGACCGCGATTTTCTGGTCGAACGTGCGACTGCAAATGGCCGGTGGCTGCCCGCGAGGTGACGTCGCTCAGTGACTGCTGTTCCTCACATTGCCGACACTCAACCTTCAAGGTCGGGTGTGCGCCGCATTGCTGCCGACCAGCGGCGCGAAGCGAGTACCGGCACCCGACCCGTTGCAGCAATACGGAACTTCAAATTCGCCCCTGCGAAGCCGACGCTTGTCACAGCACGATGGCCGGATCAAGCATTTCCATTCGCATGCGATCGAAGCCGTCACAGCTGCTCTCAAAGTCGATGGGGAACTTCAGCATGGTCGCAATCGCGCGATCAAGAGTTTCACCAGCCGCGTCCTGTGGGTGCCTGCAACGCACATCCCCACACCTCGAAGCGAAGATGCGAACCCACCGCGCTGCGCTGAGGTCAGCTTGTCATCCAGGCAACTTCGCCGCCAGCAGATCGATCTTCTCGATGTTTGGCGGTGTATTGAGTAAGGCAGCTGCGTTGGCCATCAACGCGGCGGCGATCGGGCCTTGTAGGTGAGCCTGGCGGCCTGCCTCGTCGGCAAAGGCGTCGAAGACGCCGAATGTCGAGGAGCCGAACTTCAATGCAAACCAGGCGGTGGTTCCCGACTCGGCGTTGGCGAGCGGCAACGCGCCGGCCAGAAAGTCGGCAACGGCTGCCTCTTGGCCAGGCTTGGCTTCGAGACGGACGAACAGGGCGAACTTGGTCATGGAGTGATCCTCTGGTTGAACGAGTGACTGCGTTTGCGAGTCCGCAGTCTCAGGCGCGACGGCAATAACCGCGAGTGGCAGGAACGCCAACATTGATATCATTTCTGCCATGCGACTGCATCTTCTTGTTCTCGACGGCGTTTTCGACTTGGGCCTTGCGGCGCTCACGGACACACTGAGCACAGCCAATGAACTGGCGGGCTCGCTCGCACAGGCGCCGGCGCCTATCGAAGTCACGTTGGTCGGAGTGCGGCGTCGCGTGCGCACCGCGCACGGTCTGACGGTGCCGGTAGTGCCGGTGCAGTGTGTGCGTAACCCGGACGTCGTGCTCGTACCCGCGCTCGGCGCCAAGAAGCCAGACACGCTCGCTGCGCGCCTGACACATGCGGACGTGGCCGACGCGGTCGTCGCGTTGCGGAAGTGGTCAAACTCCGGCGTGGTCGCTGGCGCCGCCTGCACAGGCGCCTTCTTGCTGGCGGAGAGCGCGCTGCTCGACGGTCAGCGCGCCACGACTTCATGGTGGCTGGCGCCGATGTTTCGGCAGCGCTACCCGCACGTGGCGCTTGACGAGTCCCGCATGCTCGTGAACTCGGCCGGCTTCACCACGGCCGGCGCCGCCTTGGCGCATCTCGACCTTGCGTTGAGCGTCGTGCGCAGCCGCAGCCCGGCGCTGGCGGCGCTGGTGGCGCGTTACCTGCTGGTAGAGGCACGAGCCTCGCAAGCTGAGTTCGTGATCCCCGATCACCTCGCCCACGCCGACCCGGTGGTCGAGCGCTTTGAGAGCTGGGCCAGGCAGCAGCTCGTGCACGGGTTCTCGCTAGCCGAAGCGGCCGTCGCAGCGGGCGCGAGCGAACGCACGTTGGCGCGGCGCGTGCAGAGCGTGTTGGGCAAGACACCACTGTCGTACTTCCAGGATCTGCGCGTCGAGCGTGCGGTGCATCTGCTGCGCACCGGCAGCGAGAGCGTCGACCAAATCGCCGCGCAGATCGGCTACTCCGACGGGGTGACCCTACGCGCCTTGTTGCGACGCAAGCTGGGCCGCGGCGTTAGGGAGTTGCGCGCGCGTGACTGAACGGCTCCGGTTGCTGCAGAGTCGATGGACAGCCCGAAAGCTGCCGTCGCTGAACGTCTGCTCCTGGCCGGCTGCAGCCACTCGAGGGCAGTCCGCTGAGTGACCGGAGGTGTTTAGGTTTGTTCGACACCTGCCCGTGCGACGCCACGGCGCTGCGCGTGGCGCAGACCTGAGGGCAGGTGTTGGACAAACCTCGGGGGAGGAAACCGCGGGACATGCTGCGGTGCTCCGAAGTCGCTGCGGCCCTATGGCGATAGTGGCGCCGTGTCGCCTTCGGATGTGGCCTGGGTAGGCACTTGAAGCGCCTTCAGGCCGTCGTTACGGCCGTCAGTGATGACGTCGGGCCATCGCGGCGAGCCCGATTCAGCTGGTGGGCGAGCGGCCAGGCAGTGGCAAGGCAAGGCAGGCCCTGCCGAGGTCCATGAGCGCACGGTCGGCCAACTGCGCAAGAGCAGCAAGTGAGAAGTCATGGCGTGCCCCCTGGACCCGGTGGCGCACGAATCGACTCGCCGCGCATGAAGGTCTGCAAGATGAGCATGGCGTGGCCGCAGTGCCGGCAGACGAAGGCCGGTGGCGCGGTAGACGGCAACTCGCCTGCTTGCCCATCGGTCCTGGCCAGGGCTGCGGCAACGGGGATGACGTGCAACAACTCCCGCGCCAGCGCCAGGCTGGTCTTGCGTGCGCCATTGGCCAACAAGCCGTAATGCCGGATGCGGTGGAAGCCACCGGGCAGCACATGCAGCAGGAAGCGACGCATGAACTCCTCGGGCGCCAGCGTCATGGTCTTGTGGCGTGTCTGGCCCTTGGCGTCCGCCTTGACGCGGTAGTCCTTCCACTTGAAGGTGACGCCGCGTTCGTCCAGAGCGAGCAGCCGGCTGTTGGAGATGGCCACCCGGTGCGTGTAGCGCGACAGATAGGCCAGCACCGCCTGCGGCCCTGCAAACGGGCGCTTGGCGTAGACCACCCACTCGCACTGGCGCAGTGGCGTGAGCCAGGCCTTGAACGCCTGGGTATCGGCAAGCGCCGCGTGCTCGCCAAAGAATTGCAGCTTGCCGGCCTGATGCACCCGCAGCAACTCTTCCAGGAAGCGCCGCCGGAACAGGCGTGACAGGACCCGCACCGACAAGAAGAAGCCCGGCCTGCACGCTACCCAGGTCTTGCCGTCGGCGCTGAGCCCGCCGCCTGGCACGATGCCGTGCACATGCGGGTGGTGGGTCAGCGCCGAACCCCAGGTGTGCAGCACCAGCGTGGCGCCGATGCGTGCGCCCAGATGCTTGGGGTCGGCGGCCATGGTCAGCAGCACTTCGGCGGCCACGTCGAACAGCAGGCCGTACACCACGGTCTTGTTCTGGTACGCGATGTCGGCAATGGGCGCCGGCAGCGTGAAGACGACGTGGTAATACTCCACCGGCAGCAGATCGGCCTGCCGGGCATCCAGCCAGCGCTTGGCCGCACTGCTCTGGCACTTCGGGCAGTGCCGGTTGCGGCAGGAGTTGTACGAGACCTGATCGGCGCCGCAGCCCCCGCAGCGCAGGACGTGGCCACCCAGCGCCACGCTGCGGCACTGCTCGATGGCCGACATCACCTTGAGCTGGCCCAGGCTCAGGTGGCCGCGCTGGGCTGTGCGCCAGGCGGGCCCATGGGCACGGAAGATGTCGGCGACTTCCAGGGCAGGCTTGCCCACGGCAGCCGGCCTACGAGGGCGGCAAGTTCTCCAGCGGGCTGATCACCTCACGCAACAGATCGGTGGCAACGTGCGTGTAAATGCTGGTGGTCTCCAGCTTCACGTGGCCGAGCAGGACCTGGATCACGCGGATGTCGACCTTCTGTTCCAGCAGGTGCGTGGCGAAGGAATGGCGCAGCGTGTGCATCGACACCCGCTTGTCGATCTTGGCCGTGTCGGCCGCGGCGTGGATGGCGCGGTTGAGCTGGCGCGTGCTCAGCGGGTCCATCGGATCCAGGCCCGGGAACAGCCATCCGTTGCGCAGGATCTTGCCCTGGGCATGGCCCACGCGCCACCACACGCGCAGCCGCTGCAGCAGGATCGGCGGCAGCAGTGCATAGCGGTCCTTGCGGCCCTTGCCCTGCTCCACGCGCAGCGTCATGCGCTGGCTGTCAATGTCGCCGACCTTCAAGGCGATGACTTCGCTGGCACGCAACCCGGTGCCGTAGGCCACGGCCAGCGCTGTCTGGTGCTTGAGGTTCCAGGCCGCGGCGATCAGGCGCGAGACCTCTTCGCGGCTGAGCACCACCGGCAGCGTGCGAGGCACGGACACGGGCTGCATCTTGGCCATCAACTCGCCACGGCTGAGCGTGACGTCGAAGAAGAACTTCAGGCCCGAGATCGTCGCGTTCAGCGTGATCGGTGAAGCGCCCTCGTCGACCAGGCGCATCTGGAAGCGCCGCAGGTCCTCGGCGGTGGCGGTGTCGGGAGATCGGCCAAGGAACTTGGTCAGCTTGCGCACGGCGCGCAGGTAGCCCGATTGGGTCTTGGGCTCGAACTTGCGCATGCGCATGTCCTCGACCATGCGTTGACGCAGCGGCGAAACGGTGGGAGTCGAAACATCCATGATCCTGCTCCAGTCGGTGAACGAGGCGGATTGCCTCGATCACCAACATCGCAGAACCAGCGGCACGACGGGCCGCCACCACTCTCGACGGAGCGCCTACCGCGCGAGCGGTTTAGTCCGACGCTGCAAAGCAGGCACTGACGGGCCATAGACACGTGAAGACCACCTTCCACTCGCTCAGCCTTCGTCTTGCCGCAGCCGCGGTGCTTGAGCGGGGGGCTTCAGGCCTGCGTTGAGCCCACGTGCGCAGCGCACACGAGTCTGCCTCCCACTTCGCCAGGCTCATCGTCGCACCGGCTCTGCCGGACCAGCCGCTGTCGCGCACAGCGCCGCAGCCAGCACGTCATGCGAGAAGCCCTTGCCCTGCCAGATCTCGCCGAAGTCGAAGTCGGCCTGGTTGCTGAACACCACGACCGATACGCCACGCTCCGGCACGATGATGTTGCGCGCCTGGATGCCACCCACATCGCCGCGGCGCTCCACCAATTCCACGGGCTCGGCACAGCCGGCGATCGGCGCGCTGAAGGCCCACACCCCAGGCCGGCATAGCCCCACTTCGGTTCACCGGTCCACATCGCCTGGCGCGACGCCGCACTGACCACGCGCCCCGCCAGCAAGGCCCGGTTGAAGGCCAGCAGGTCGCGCGCCGTGCCTTCCATCGCGCCGCCGGCGCCATAGGTGGCCATCACCGGTTGCGGCACGGGCTGGCCGGTGACGTGCTCGAGCAGGCCGGCCAGCACCAGCGTGTCGCAGTCGCCGTACAGGAAACGCTCGCCCGGCACGGCCGTTGCCGGCCCGGCGCAGAAACGCAGCGCGTCGGGCTGCCAGTGCGGGCCCTTGCGGCGGTAGAAGGACAACACACCATCGGCTTTCATGGGGCCGTCGCCGGGCTGCGCCAGGCCGGACACGTGCTGCATCAGGTGCCGCACGGTGATCTGCGCGGCCCCGGGTGCCTGGAAGGCCGGCCCGCGAGTGGCGAGCGTGTCGTCCAGCAACAGCTGCCCGGCATCCACCAGCTGCATGGCCAGGGTCACCGTCACCTGCTTGCTCACCGATCCCCAGCGCCACACCGCGGCGGGCTACGAACGCTGGCAGGTGATCAGGCCGCAGCCCGCTGCGCCGGCCGGGCCCGGGCCTGACGCCGGCGCGACACGCCCAGCACCGCGGCGCATCCGGCCAGCCACAGCGCCCAGGTGCCGGGCTCGGGCACTGCGGCAATGGTCAGGCTGTCGATGCGAAACCTGAACTGGCCGCCATGGGTGCCGTCGGTCCAGATCGAACCGAAGTCCGAAAACACGCGGTCGACCGCGTAGGTGCCTGCCACCGCCGCGAACAGCGAGGTCGGGTTGGGAGGGGACCCGCTGAACAGGGTGCCGGTGCCGAGCACCCCAACGGCGTCAAGCCCCAGGTAGACCGCGTTCATCTGCACGCCAGTGACAGCTCAGCGCTGCGGGGGCGGAGTGTGCAGGTCACCCAGCCACTGCGCGCCCAGGGCCCGCGCGAGCCAGCGGTCGAAGGCGAAGCCGGGGCCTGCTTCATCGAGGGCGGCTGACAGCACGAGGGGCCGCAGCAGCGCGGCCATGAACGCGGCGTCGGCGTCGGCCAGTGCCTGCACGTGCACCCGGTACTGCGCATCGCGCCAGACGAAGGCGTGTTCGGCCTGATGCGCCTGGAGGGCCGCACGCGCGGTGTCGAAGGGCAGCCTGCCGTCATGGGCGAGCCAGAGCGTGGCGATCGGGTGTTCGCTCGATACCAGGGTGGCACCGGCGGCCAAGGGCAGGCGCAGGTGGTCGGGGTCGGTGTGGGCCAGGGCGTGCAGCAGGTTCACCGGGCTGGCGGGCGCCGCCGGCGGCGGGTCGGCAGCCCGCGCGGCCCGGTGCACGGCCCAGTCGAGCGCGGCACAGTCCGGCAGGTAGGGCACGTCGGCCAGCTGCCCGTTGCGGGCGATGAAGCCTGGCAGCTCATCGCCCCACTCGCCCAGATCGCCCCGCTGCGGCGGGTGCAGATGCCAGAAGTGGCGGGCGAGCGCCGCAAAGGGCTCGTGGCCCACCAGCGCTGCCACCGTTGGAAAGGCCGCGCCGAGCGCCCGCTCGGCGGTGGCGCCGGCGTTGCCACGGTAGGCCGCCAGCGCCTGCGCGGCGGTGGCGCGGGCCGGCAGGCGCAACCCGCCCTCGGGCAGCGCGTCGTCGCGCCACAGCGCCGCCACCAGCCGCTGCTGGCGAAGCGCCTCGCGGTTCATCGGGCGGCCCTGGTGCTGTCGCCACCGTGCACGGCCCGCGCCACCTCGTCGGCAGCGCGGGCTTCGTCCAGCAGCACCTCGAAGGGCGGCAGTGCGGTGTCCCACTCCAGCAGCGTCGGCTGCGGCCCGAAGCGCCGCAGCGCATGGGCGTAGACCGCCCACACCGGCGCGTGCACACGGCTGCCGTGGTCGTCGATCACCAGGCCGTCGTGCGGGCTGTAGCCGGCGAGGTGGAGCTGGCCCACGTGGCGCGGCTCGATCGCGTCGACAAACGCACAGGCCGCGGCCACGGGGTCGGGCGCAGCGGCGTTGAGCGCGTTGACGACGAGGTTGTTCACGTCGACCAGCAGCCAGCAACCGGTGCGCTGGGCGAGCTGGTTGAAGAAGTCGGCCTCGGCCAGCGTGTCGTCGGCCCAGCCGAGGTAGGCCGAGATGTTCTCGACGCCGATCGGCCGCTTCAGCCGGTCTTGCACCTGCTGCACGTTGGCGGCGAGGATGTCCAGGCTCTCGGCGGTGAAGGCCACGGGCAGCAGATCGCTCGCGTGCAGCGGCGCGGCGCCCGCGCGCCGCGGCGCACGCGCGAACGAGGCGTGGTCGGACACTCGAACCGGCTCGAACTGCCGCACCAGCGCCGCCAGGCGGTCGAGATGCCAGGCGTCGAGCCCCGCGGCCGAACCGAGGCCCAGGCCCACGCCGTGCAGGCCGAGCTCGTAGTGCTCACGTGCCGCGGCCAGCAGCGCATGGGGCGCGCCACCGTCGCCGAAGAAGTTCTCCGAGTGCACCTCGATGAACGGCAGCGGTGGCAGGCGCTCGAGCAGTTCGCGCTCGTGCGCGTGGCGCCAGCCGATGCCGCACGAGCCCGGCGGGGCCGCATTCATCCGCATGCTCCGGCCACGGCGGCTAGGAGCGTGGGCGGCAGAAATCCAGCCCCGCGCCGGGGCGGCCAAAGCCACTGGCGTAGGCGCGTCGTGCAGCGCGGGCCGTACGCCCGCGCCAGCGACGCAACACCCGCCAGTGGCTTTGGCCGCCCCGGCCCTTCGGGTTGGGCCGATTTCGGGGCCCATGCGGCGTTGCCACGCTGGCCCGGGCGTACAGCCCGGGCTGCGCGCGGCGCCTTGCCTTGGCCCCGAACTCGGCCCAACGCGGGGCTGGATTTCTGCCGCCCACGCTCCTAGCTCTTGCCGGCCTTGGCCTGGGCCTCCTCGGCCGTCATGCCCTTCAGGCTCTTGCAGGTGCCCCCGGCGACGTATTTCCAGGCACCCGGGTCGTTGTCGACCTTGCTCTGGCCGGCGCAGGAGTGCGTGCGCGCCAGGTTGGCGCAGTCGTTCTGGCCGGCCTTGGCGATGCCGTAGCACTTCTCCTTGGCCTTGGGCTTGTCCTGGGCAGCGGCCGGCGCGGCCAAGCCCAGCGCCAGGACGGACGCGAGGGCCGAGGAGACAACGAGACGGTGGTTCATGGCAAAGCTCCGTGAGTGAAGGGTTCCACGTGTGGAGCGGGGACCGCGCCACCGCCGAGATTCGTGCGCGCCGCCAAAAGGTTACGCCGCCGCCTGTAGCCGGTGTAACCGGATGGCCGCGGCAGCGACCCACGACGAGCCGAGTGCCATCCAGGAGCCCCGCCATGCCGCGCCGCCGTTCGATCCTCATGCTGCCCTTGTCGTTGGCCCTGCCCGTGGGGGCCGAAACGACTTCGACGATCGAAGCGCCGGTGCTGGCAGGCTTCACCAGCCGCGGCGAGGCCATCAGCCTGGAAGCCTTGCGGGGTTCCGTCGTGCTGGTGTTCGCCTGGTCGGCCCGATGCCCGGTGTGCCTGGACAAGCTGCCCGAACTGCGTCGCAACCTCGAAGGCTGGCAGGGCAAGCCCTTCGTCATCCTGGCGCTGAACCTGGACCCGTCGGCCGAGCAGATGCTGAACTACGAACGCGCGCTCGAGCTGACCGGCGCGGCCCGATCCCAGCTCAAGAACCTGTGGCGTGGCGCGCCAAGGCACCGCGACAACTTCGGCGAGCTGCCGCAGAAGATGCCGACGGCGCTGATCTTCGACAAGGACGGGGCTTTGCGCAAATCGGTGCGCGGCCGGGTGCCCGCCGAGCTGTGGGACGACATCGCGGAGCTCGTGCTCGGCTGAGCCGTTCAGATCGCCAGCCGCGCCTTCACACCGTCAGCCTGCATGTCGGCGCCGCGCCCGCGCATCACGACCTCGCCACGCTCCATCACCAGGTACTGGTCGGCCAGCTCCTCGGCGAAGTCGTAGTACTGCTCCACCAGCAGCACGGCCATCGGCTGGCCGTCCAGGCCCTCGCGCGCCAGCTTCTGCAGCGCGCGGCCGATGTCCTTGATGATGCTGGGCTGGATGCCCTCGGTGGGCTCGTCGAGCATCAAGAGGCGCGGGCCCGCGGCCAGCGCGCGGGCGATGGCGAGCTGCTGCTGCTGGCCGCCGGAGAGATCGCCACCGCGGCGGCTGATCATCTGCTGCAGCACCGGGAACAGCTCGAACAACGCTGCCGGCAGCGGCGTGCGGCCCGGCCGCGAGGCCAGGCCCATGCGCAGGTTCTCGTCCACCGTCAGGCGGCCGAAGATCTCGCGGCCCTGCGGCACGTAGCCGATGCCGGCGCGCACGCGCTCGTAGGCGGGCAGCCTGGTGATGTCGGCGCCGGCGAGCGCGACGCTGCCGGTCTTGACGCCCACCACGCCCATCAGGCTCTTCAGCAGCGTCGTCTTGCCCACGCCGTTGCGGCCCAGGATGACGGTGATCTCGCCCACCCGCGCTTCGAGCGCCACGCCGCGCAGGATGTGGCTGCCGCCGTAGTACTGGTTCAGGCCCTGCACCTGGAGCAGCGGTGTGCCGGCGCCGGTGGCTTCAGCGGCCAAGGTACACCTCGACGACCTTTTCGTTGTTCTGCACGTCCGAGAGCAGGCCCTCGGCCAGCACCGAGCCCTCGTGCAGCACCGTCACCTTCTTGCGCCCTTGCGTCAGCGCGGCGACGAAGCTCATGTCGTGCTCCACCACCACCAGCGAGTGCTGGCCCTCGAGCGTGAGGAAGAGCTCGGCCGTGCGCTCGGTTTCTTCGTCCGTCATGCCGGCCACGGGCTCGTCGAGCAGCAGCAGCTTCGGGTCCTGCGCCAGCAGCATGCCGATCTCCAGCCACTGCTTCTGGCCGTGGCTCAAGAGGCCCGCCGTGCGATGAGCCTCTTCCTTGAGGTGGATGAGCAGCAGCAGCTCGTCGAGCCGGTCGCGCTGCGCGCCACTCAGTTTGGCGAAGAGGCCGGCGCGCACGCTGCGGTCGGCCTTCAGCGAGAGTTCGAGGTTCTGCCACACCGTCAGCGGCTCGTAGACGGTCGGCTTCTGGAACTTGCGGCCGACGCCGGCCTGCGCGATCTGTGGCTCGGTCAGGCGCAACAGGTCGACGTTGCTGCCGAAGGAGACACGGCCGCTGTCGGGGCGCGTCTTGCCGGTGATGCAGTCCATCATCGTCGTCTTGCCGGCGCCGTTGGGGCCGATGATGCAGCGCAGCTCGCCCACGTCGATGGTCAGGCTCAGCGCGTTCAGCGCCTTGAAGCCGTCGAAGCTGACGGTGATGGCGTCCACGTACAGCGCCACGCCCTGCGTGAAGACGACCTCGCCGTCGGCCACCGGGCGGCCGAAGCCGGCGCCCTTGGACAGCGTGGCGACGCGGGCCTCGTGCGCGGCGCGGGTGCGCGCGCCGGCTTCCATCAAGTCAGGCGTCATGTCTCGGCGTCCTTGCCGAGGCGCATGAGCTTGCGCCACAGGCCGAGCAGGCCCCCGGGCCTGCGCAGCAGGCCCATGAGGCCATTCGGCAGGAACAGCGTCACCGCGATGAACAACGCGCCCAGAAAGAACAGCCAGAACTCCGGGAAGGTGACGGTGAACCAGCTCTTCGCGCCGTTGACGAAGAACGCGCCGATGATCGGCCCGATCAGCGTGCCGCGCCCGCCCACCGCGGCCCAGATGGCGATCTCGATGCTGGCTGCCGGGCTCATCTCGCCGGGGTTGATGATGCCCACCTGCGGCACATACAGGGCCCCGGCCACACCGCACATCATGGCGCTGAGCGTCCAGATGGCGAGCTTGTACTTCACCGGGTCGTAGCCGCTGAACATGACGCGCGTCTCGGCGTCGCGGATGGCCTGCAGCACGCGGCCGGCCTTGCTGTGCACGATGTAGCGGCTCATCAGGAAGAAGCCCACCAGCACCAGGCCGCTCAGCACGAAGAGCAGCACCTTCATCTTCTGGTCGATGGGCACGTCGAGAATGCGCTTGAAGTCGGTGAAGCCGTTGTTGCCGCCGAAGCCGGTTTCGTTGCGGAAGAACAGCAGCATGGCGGCGAACGTCAGCGCCTGCGTGATGATGCTGAAGTACACACCCTTGATGCGCGAGCGGAAGGCGAAGAAGCCGAAGACGAAGGCCAGCAGGCCCGGCACCAGCACCACCAGCAGCATCTGCAGCACGAAGCTGTCGGACACGGCCCAGTGCCAGGGCAGCTCCTTCCAGTCGAGGAACACCATGAAGTCGGGCAGCGTGCTGCGGTACTGGCCGTCGGTGCCGATCTGCCGCATCAGGTACATGCCCATGGCGTAGCCGCCGAGCGCAAAGAAAAGGCCGTGGCCCAGGCTCAGGATGCCGGTGTAGCCCCAGATCAGGTCCATCGCCAGCGCGCAGATGGCGTAGCAGATGATCTTGCCGGTGAGGGTGACGTAGAAGTCGTCGAGGTGCAGCACGCTCTCGGGCGGCACCAGCAGGTTGAGCGCCGGCACGACGACGGCGATCACCAGCACCGCCGTCAGCACCGCGGTCCAGCCGCGCATTCCGAGCGGGGTGCTCATCAGTCGGCGCTCCGTCCCTTGAGCGCGAAGATGCCCTGCGGCCGCTTCTGGATGAACAGCACGATCAGCACCAGCACGATGATCTTGGCCATCACCGCGCCCTGCCAGCCTTCGAGCAGCTTGTTCACCACGCCCAGGCCCATGGCGGCATACACCGTGCCGGCCAGTTGCCCCACGCCGCCCAGCACCACGACCATGAAGCTGTCGACGATGTAGCCCTGGCCCAGATCAGGCCCCACGTTGCCCACCTGGCTGAGCGCGCAGCCCGCCAGGCCGGCGATGCCGGCGCCCAGCGCAAAGGCGTAGGTGTCCACGCGCGCCGTGTTCACGCCCACGCAGCTGGCCATGCGGCGGTTCTGCGTCACGCCGCGCACGAACAGGCCCAGGCGCGTGCGGCTGATGAGCAGCGCCACGCCCACCAGCACCAGGGCCGCGAACAGCAGGATGAAGAGGCGGTTGTAGGGCAGCGTCAGGTTCGGCAGCACCTGCACGCCCCCCGACAGCCACGAGGGGTTCTCCACCGCCACGTTCTGCGCGCCGAAGACCGTGCGCACCGTCTGCATCAGGATGAGGCTGATGCCCCAGGTGGCCAGCAGCGTCTCGAGCGGCCGGCCGTAGAGCCAGCGGATCACGCTCTTCTCCATCAGCGCGCCCACCAGGGCGGCCACCAGAAAGCTCACCGGAATGGCCGCCAGCACGTACAGGTCGAACAGGCCCGGCAGGTAGGTGCGGAACAGGTTCTGCACCACGAAGGTGGCGTAGGCGCCGATCATCATCAGCTCGCCATGCGCCATGTTGATGACGCCCATCAGGCCGTAGGTGATGGCCAGGCCCAGCGCCACCAGCAGCAGGATGCTGCCCAGGCTGATGCCGGTGAACAGCACGCCCAGGCGCTCGCCCCAGGCCAGGCGCGATTCGACTGCGGCCAGCGAGGCCGCGAGCGCCGCCTTCACCTCGGCCTTGTCTTCCATGCCCAGCCGCTCGATCAGCAGCGCGCGCGTGGCGGGTTGCGGGCTCTGGGCCAGCAGGCGCGCGGCGTCGAGCCGGCGCGCAGGGTCGTTGCTCGACACCAGCACGCTGGCGCGCAGCTGCTGGATCTGCTCCTTCAGCGCCGGCTCGCGCTCGGCCGCCAGGGCCTTGTCGATGAGCGGCAGCATGGCCTCGTCGGCGCTCTCCTTCAGCCCCGTGATGGCGCGCGAGCGCTCCTCGGTGTCGGCCGAGAACAGCTGCAGGGCCGAGCGCGCCGCCTCGAAGGCACGGCGCAGCCGGTTGTTGTTGACCACGTCTTCGGCGCCCTCGGGCAGCGCCACGGGCTGGCCCGTCGCCGCATCGCGCACGGCCTCGCCCTGCACGATGAACGCGCGACCGCCGACGTGTTTGACCTCGTCGGCGAGCAGCGCTTCGATGTAGACGCCGAGCGTCTTGTCGGTGGCCGGGTCGGTGGCCGCCACAGCCTCGGCCAGGGCGGCCAGGCGCTCCTCGCTGTCGCCTTCGGCGATGCGCAGCGCCTGCTCGGGCGTGAGGGCCTGCGCCGGGGTGGCCAGCAGCACCAGCCCGAGGGCCAGCACCGCCAGCAGCACGCTGAGCAACCAGGCGCGGATGCGACCACCCGCCAGCGGCCGCGCCCCTCGCAGACCCGTCATCACCGGCGGCTTACTTCTTCGCCATCACGGGCAGGTTCTTCTTGCCCTTGTTCTCGGCGATGAAGTCGCTCCAGGGATCAGCCGCGACCGGGCCCTTGGTCTTCCAGACCACGTTGAACTGGCCGTCGGCCCGGACCTCGCCAATGAACACCGGCCGCTGCAGGTGGTGGCTCGGGTCCATCGTGGACATGAAGCCGTTGGGCGCCCGGAAGGTCTGCCCGATCATCGCCGCGCGCACCTTGTCGACATCGGTGCTCTTGGCCTTGGCCACGGCCTGCGCCCACATGTTGATGCCGATGTAGGTGGCCTCCATCGGGTCGTTCGTCAGCGGCTTGTCCTTGTGTCCCGGCAGGTTCTTGGCCTTCGCGTAGGCCGCCCACTTCTTGGTGAACTCGTCGTTGGCGGGGTTCTTCAGGCTCATGAAGTAGTTCCACGCGGCGAGGTGGCCGACCAGCGGCTTGGTGTCCACGCCCCG
>Ga0315902_10005754_pt1 | contig 17390 bp, 11 predicted proteins | sample LakEriMetagenome_9_FD_203523 | JGI IMG/M metagenome (GOLD analysis project Ga0315902, IMG submission 203523) | Freshwater fungal communities from buoy surface, Lake Erie, Ohio, United States - Buoy 12 MA117 | ecosystem: Environmental > Aquatic > Freshwater > Lake > Lake biofilm | place: USA...
TGTCACTGCACACATAGAGCGAGAGCCGCCACTCAGGTGCGATGCTCCCGGTTGCCAATTCTAGCCGAAGGTACTGATGAAGACGGAGATCTTCTCGAGCAGATGGAGATAGCTCTACCACCGGATGCTGATGAAGGTGGACGGGGAATAAAGCCATCGCCTCGACAGTCGCTATGCTCGCGCTCTGGAACAGGCTAGCAAGGCGGTAGACTACTGGCGAGCCAAGTTCAATGTCGTCGCGGAAGACGTTCACGACAACAGCTTGGTGGACTTGGACGATTGTTTTCGCGGATGGATTTAGACTTGAGCGACCAGCTTGAGGGCATGCCGTGCGAGGGATAGAAAGGGCTATGGATCGAGGCCTTCGATGCAGACACGGTGTGAATATCACCCTACTCTTGCGGGAGTGAGAGGGTACCGTCATCATTCGAATCATGGAGGAAAAGTGAATGGCCTCGTCTGTGCGTCTGCAGGCGCACAAGAATAGGACGGCTTCCGCCATTCCGCAAACATTGGGCAGAAAATCTACTATGGCACCGTAGGGTAGCAGTGGGCGGCAATGAAGCTACTGACCCATCGTGTTGATGGATGGACTCAAGAGATGCTACTCAATTTAGAACCATTCGTTTCGCAAAGTGTGCGTTGGCCGAAGTCGGGTCGCGTGATACTAGCACAATCGGATTCCGAGTCAGTTGTTGTCTATCAAGCGTACCGACCGTATGCGGGCCACTTCGCGGCAAAACACGGCTACTTCGGTGATGGGTTCCGCATGTCGCGAATGACCTGGATCAAGCCTAACTTCCTCTGGATGATGTATCGTTCTGGATGGGGTACGAAAGAAGGCCAACAGGTAACCCTTGCAATTCGATTGGCTCGCGAAGCATTTGATGAGATCCTGAAAAAGGCAGTACATTCGTCATATAACGAGCGAGTGTATTCGTCCCATGACGATTGGAAAAAAGCGGTTGCAGATTCTGATGTACGCCTGCAATGGGATCCCGATCATGACCCATCGGGTGCGCCGCTCGACCGGCGTGCAATACAACTTGGCCTTCGACGGCCAACCGTAGAGAAATACGCTCGCGATTGGATACTTTCCATTGAGGACATTTCCGAGTTCGTTGAGCATCAGCGACAGGTTGTCGCTGCTGGGAAATTAGAGCAACTAGTCATACCGTCGGAGACAATTTACGTTGTGACCGATGCAGCGGTATCTGCGAAGCTGGAATTGGATCACGGACAAAGCTAAGTCTTGCTCAAGTCTAGCCGTGCAACCAAGCTGCAAACCGAGTGGACTAGGAAATCGATTTTCGTGGCATCCGCTGGATTACCCTGGTTGTTCGCTTATGGGCGGAGTAGCTTACGGAGCCACCAAGGCGCGGAGATGGAAGGGAAAGGATTTGAGGCCACCGGTTCGTGACCTGCTTGGACTCGAGACAACTTGGGATGCTGGAGAAAGGTATGGTTGGATTTGCCTCTCCAGTTGCGAAGGTAAGCATCTCTTGACTGGCGGTGAGTCAAAGGCCTTTCTCTATGGCTACGTTCTGTGAGATCCACAAAGGGGCGAACAAGCCGTTCTACCAGAGCCACGCGCCGCACGCTTTGAAAACAAAGTTGCTTGATGATGCTCGATGAAATGAGTCGTTCTGATTGTCAGCCCTTGTGCTTGGAAACAGCCTCGTCAACCGCGCGATCGTTCGTCCATGAACGACTCGAAGGTCATCAGCTACGTGCGGTTTCGGCGAGTCGAACGCAGATCCAGAGGAAGAGATTGATGATCCGCATCGCAGAGCAGGAGCTCGAAAAATCGAGAAGTCAGCAGCAGGGATGAATGCAAAAAACCCGGCCGCTTGACGCGGCTCGGGTTCAGTCGATTGGCTTTCTTCGACTGCCCGTTGCAGTCGAGAAAACGATCAAACCAGGTGGCAGGCCGAAGGTTCACTGCGGGGCGGCCGGACGCTTGGCTCAGTAGTCGGGCGTCGGAACTTCTTCGGGCGTATGATCCTGCTGCAAGGTATCGGCGGGGACCATTTTTTCGTTGACCCGATCCCATCCCATCATTTGATTGGTGCGCCAGCTTTCATTCGCCATGTTGACTGCCACCACGCCAGCCAACCCCAGTTCGGGCGGGCAGTTGAGCGGCTCGCCGTTGCGGATGTGGTTGTGCAAGTTGGTGTGGTGCAGATTCTGATCTTCACCACCTGTCTTCGTATGCTCGGCCAGCACCTTGCCATCCTTGTCCTTGGCGACCCAGCCCGTGGGGGTGAAGTAGAGCGTTCCACGGTATCCGCGGATCAGGTGATCGACCCCCACCCGGTTGCTCATCGTTCCCAGCACATAGACCGTCATCCCGCGCGGGTACTCGCAGATCATTTCGATGTTGTCGGGAAGGTCGCGACCATCGTTCCACTGCCAGATGCCACCCATGCCGACGACGCGCCGAGGATACAAGAGATCGCATGCCCTCATGATGCGGGTGATGCGATGGATGAAGAGGTCGGTGCAGATCCCGCCCGAATAGGCCGAGTAGCAACGCCATTCGAAATAGTGGTGGGGATCCCAAGGGCGATCTTCCGCCGTCCCCAGCCATGCTTTCCAGTCAAGGTCCTTGGGCTGGGAGGCATGAGCCGCCACCTCTTCTGGTTCCCGCCATGGGCCAGCCTTGGCATCGTAGCGGCGCACGTATTCGATCTGCGCCTGAATCACTTTGCCGATCACCCCTTTGCGAATCGCATCCCGCGCCGTGATGTAGCTGTTGTCGGACATCGCCTGCACCCCGACCTGCAGCGGCAGTTTGGTTTCCTTCTGCTTCTTGACCACTGCCTGAGCTTCCGGAATGGTGTGCGTCAGTGGCTTTTCGCAGTAAACGGCTTTGCCCGCATCGAGTGCATCGATCGTCATCGGAGCGTGCCAGTGCTCGGGCACTGCGACGATGGCGTAGTCGACCTCCTTCATCTCCAGTAGCTTGCGATAGTCCTGCATCGCATGGGCGGCACCGATCTTGGCCTTCCCCGCCTCGGCCCGCGTCATCCAGCAATCGGCGACGGCAACGGGAAGGAGGTTGTTCTTTTCCTTCAGGTTGTTGATGACTCCCATGTGGGCATTGCCGATTACCCCGCCGCCGATCAGGCCAACCCCCAGTCGGTCGTTCGCGCCGATGATCCGGCCGTAGCTTTTTGCGGTCCAGGTCGTTGCGGCCAATGTGGCAGTGGCAGTGAGTGCGGTGGAACTGCCCAAAAAGTTCCGGCGGTTGGTGGGTTGCTTCGTCATCGAAGGGCTCCAGGTGGGAGGAATTCGGGAGGGGTAGTGCATCAGGTGGCTAGCGTTGCCAATCGGCCATGCCTTCCGGTGCAACCGGCGATCGTTCTAACCGCTAGCGCGATCGACGTCCTTCAGGATACACCCTTCCGGCGAGCAATGCATCGTCGAGATGCTATAATGCAAGTGGTTGCCATCAACTCCCCCCCCTCCCCGCAGCCAAGACGTTGCAACCCGCCTTCCCTCCCCTGCCCCGATTGGTTTTTGATGGATCAAACTGGTATGCCATCTGCAATCGGCTTTCGAGTGCTTACTGATTGGCTCCTACGAGCTGATGCGGTACGGTTTCTTGCCGTTTATGGGCTGCTGGCGTTCAGCCATCTGGCAACGGCTCAGCCACCAGTCGCCTCCGACTCAGCACCAGCCGATCCTCCTTCGCAGCCCACGCCGGAGGGAATTGCTTTTTTTGAGACGAAGATCTGGCCTGTGCTGGTGGAGCATTGCCTGGAGTGTCATGGTAGCCCAGCCCAAGGGCCGCCCGAAGCAGGGCTGTCGCTGGCCAGTGCGGCGGGGATCGCAACCGGTGGCACTCTGGGGCCGGCGATCGATCCCAAGGATGCCGCCAACAGCGTCCTGATGAAGGCACTGCGTTACGATGGGCTGCAGATGCCTCCCGATCAGAGGCTCGACGCCCAGACGCTGGCTGACTTCCAAAAATGGATCGACATGGGGGCTCCCAATCCACGCCAGGAGGAAGCGGGAGAGCCCTCTCCTGGTGAATCGGGCGATCGATGGCAGAGCCGGATGGAGGAGGGGCGATCGCACTGGGCGGTGAGTCCATTGCAGAGTAATCCCACGCCCGAGTCTTCGCTCTGGTCCAGAGAGCCGCTGGATGGATGGATCGAATCGTCCAGGCGGCAGGCGGGGGTGGAAGTGCAGCCGGAGGCGACGCGAGCAGCCTGGCTTCGGCGTCTGTCTTTCGACCTGCTGGGACTGCCTCCTGATCCGCAGACGCTGGACGCTTTCCTGGCGGACGAACGACCGGACGCTTACGAGCGGATTGCCGATCAGATGCTGGCTCACCCGGCCTACGCGCAGCGGGCGGCCCGCCAGTGGCTCGATCTGGCACGTTACGCCGACAGCAACGGCGCCGATGAGAATCATGGATTCCCTGTGGCCTGGCGCTATCGTGATTGGGTGGTTTCGGCGATCAATGCCGACATGCCCTATCCGCAGATGGTGATGGAGCAGATCGCGGGAGACCTTCTGCCTGCAGCAGACCATCGCATTGCGCAGCGACAACTGACGGCTACTGGCTTTCTGGTGCTTGGTCCCAAGATGCTTGCCGAACAGGACAAGCCGAAGATGATCGCCGATCTGGTCGACGAACAAATCGATACGATCGGCAAGGTGTTTCTAGGCATGACCTTCGGTTGTGCTCGCTGTCATGACCACAAGTTCGATCCGGTCAGCGCGCGCGACTACTACGCTCTGGCCGGTATCCTTCACAGCACTCGTTCGATGGAGAATGAGGCATTTGTCTCTCAGTGGCTGGAAAGGGAATTGCCCGATCCGGACAAGCAGGCGGAGATCCAGCGACTGGAGCCCCAGCGGCTGGAGCTGCAAAAACAGCGCGATGCGCACCCAGAAGGAACCGAGGAGCGGAAAGAGGCGGAAGAGAAGCTGAAGCAGTTTGAGGCGACGATTCCAAAGTTGGACCGTGCGATGGCGGTCGAAGAGGGGAAAGTCAAAGAGGTGCCGGTGCATGCGCGCGGCAACCACCTCCAGCCGATCGGCCAGCCGGTTCCGCGAGGCGTGCCCGTGTGGCTGGCCAGCGAAGACGGTGAGCCGATGCCTGGCAGCGGCAGTGGTCGAATCGAACTGGCCAAGTGGATTACCGACCAAAATAATGCGCTGGCTTGGCGTGTGATCGCCAACCGCCTGTGGCTCTGGAGTTTCCAGCAACCGCTGGTCGATCCCTCTAGTTCCTTTGGTCTCAAGGCGTCGCCTCCCACTCATCCGCAACTTCTGGACTGGCTGGCGTTTCGGCTACAGGAGTCGGAAGGTTCATGGAAACGAATGCGGCGCCAGATGGTTCTTTCGGCCACCTACCGCACTGCTTCGACGGTGGATCGTGACGCGATCGCGGCCGATCCGGAGAATCGATTTTATGGGCGTTCTGCACGGCGGCGGATGGATGCGGAATCGGTGCGTGATGCGTTGCTGGCCATCAGTGGACTTCTCGACCGATCGTTTGGTGGACAGTCAGCCGACTGGGACGGTGGGGCCGGCGGCATCGGACCGACTCGGCGAACCCTGTATGCCAATATCAATCGTGCAGCGCTGAACGACTACCTGGCGACGTTTGACTATGTCGAACCAGGGGTAGCGGTCGATCGACGCCCCCAGACGACGGTCCCCCATCAATCGCTTTTCCTGATGAATCATCCGCTGCCGCTGCAGTGCGCTGAGCGGTTGGGGGAGCAAGCGGCTAGCAGACCTCCCGAGTCGGGTGTGCAGACTGTTCAGTGGCTGGGGCAGAAGATTTGGGGCCGCGCGCTGAGCGACCAAGAGGCGAATGCCATCGCGCGGCTTGCGATGCCGTCGTCGCAAGCTGCGGAAGGGGAGCCTACGGCATCATGGACTCAGGGAGACTGGGCCGCGCTGGTCCATGGTCTGATCCTAGCTCCCGAATTCCTGCAGCTGGATTGAAAGAGCGTTCGATGGAAAGCGATGCAATCGGAAAACACAGCACGGCGAAGATGACGCGCCGAAACGCGGCGTTACAGATCTGCAGCAGCGTGGTGGCGGCCAGTGTCGCTGCGGCGATGCAGACCGAGGCGGGAATGGCTGCCGGGTTGCATTTTCCTGCGCGCGTCAAACGGATCATCTTTCTCTTCATGCATGGCGGTGTCTCTCACATCGATTCGTTCGACTACAAGCCGCTATTGGAACGAGATGATGGCAAGCCGCTTCCCTTTGCCAAGCCGCGCGTGCAGTTCGCGCAGACCGGGAACCTGCTGAAGAGTCCTTGGCAGTTCCGGCAGCACGGGCAGTGCGGAGCCTGGGTGAGTGAACTCTTTCCCGAGGTAGCCAAGCAGGTCGATCATCTGACATTTCTCAAGTCGCTGCATGGATCGAATGAAGCCCATGGAGGTGCGCTGCTGAAAATCCATACTGGCAGTGACACCTTCGTGCGTCCCAGCATGGGAGCCTGGGTCAGTTATGGGCTGGGAAGCGAGAATGAAAACCTGCCCAGCTTCATTACGATCAACCCGACCCTTGGCCATGGTGGAGTCCAGAATTTTGGTGCCGCCTTTCTGCCGGCTCAGCACCAAGCGACGCGGATCGGATCGAGCGGCAACTTGGAGGAGCCGGCGGGGATCAGCAACCTTGCCAATGGCCGAATAGGGCCTGAGGAACTGCGGCGTCGAATCGACCTGGCCAGCCGCTTGGAATCGCTTCGTCACTCAGGCCAGCCCGGCGATGATGCGATCAGCAGCCGCTTGTCGGCGATGGAGCTGGCTTTCCGGATGCAATCGGAAGCGCCGCAGTTGCTGCGCATCGATGGAGAGACGGAGGCGACGCGACGGCTCTATGGACTCGATCGCCCCGAAACAGCTGCGTTTGGAAAGCAGTGCCTGCTGGCTCGGCGGCTAAGCGAGGCGGGGGTGCGATTCGTGCAGGTCAGTCATGCCTATTGGGATCAGCATGATGAGCTACGGGAGAAGCACAAGGAGCTGGCTGGGCAGGTCGATCTGCCGATCGCTGGTCTGCTAACCGATCTACGGCAGCGAGGATTGATGGAGGAAACGCTGGTCCTCTGGGGGACGGAGTTTGGCCGGACGCCGACCGCTCAGGGGAATAATGGTCGGGATCACAACCCGCACGCATTCACCTGGTGGATGGCTGGTCCGGGTATTCGGCCTGGGGTTTCCTGGGGTGCGACCGATGAGTATGGTTTTTATGCGCAGCAGGATCGCGTTCATGTCCACGACCTGCACGCCACCTTGCTCCATCTGCTTGGGATCGACCACCAGCGCTTGACGTTCCCTTATGGCGGTCGCGAATTCCGGTTGACCGATGTGCACGGCACCATCGTCCGAGAGATCCTCACCTGACGAATCGGGACGTGCTGGAAACCAGTAGATGGCGATTTTTGTCGCCACGCTTATGACTTTCTAGTCGAGATGGCACGTCGCAACTCACGCCGTGTTAGGGCTATCTGTTGCCTTCCGGGATGACTAGAAGCTTTCCGTTTGTGAGCAGTGACAGCGGAGGGTCATCGTTCCTGTCGGAGTCGATCGAGCACATTTCGGGTGATCTGGGAGACTACCGCATCGCCTCCTCGTAGGCCATGGGACCAATCGGTCGACCCGACGGTGACGACGGTACCGCCTCGCGTGTAGGTTCCAAGGACTGCATGTCCCTGGCGATCCTTCGGAAACTGATCGTAGAAAAAGGCATCGTCGGGTGCCCATCGGGCGGGGGCGGTGGCGATCACTTCGAACCCTTCGGGTGTTCCATCGCGTCCAGTGGCGAAGGGCTTGCCATCCCGCCACTCTAGTTCGCATCCATCGCACTCATAGCCGACGATCGTATCCTTACCGCCAAAGGGATCGCCCTCCTTTAGCTCGGTTCCCTTTAGCAGCCAATGGGTGGGCTGGTGCACCGTATAAGCCCCACTGCCATCCATCAACTGACCGTGGCTCTTGTGGTAACCGCCATGCAGAAAGCCGACGCCGGTCAGTTGGTTTTCAGGTCTTCCGACCAGTTGGTGACTCCATAGCGTCGAAAGTAGATGATGCTCTTGAGATCGGAACAGCGGGTCCTGGTTCCATCGCTGCTTCCAGCAGACCAGTGCCGATCCGGTGTCCTCGCTGCGGACCTGCCAGCAGCAGGTGTTGCCACTGAAGAAGGCAGCATTGCCTCCTTTGGCGATGAAGGCTTCCAGATGATCTCGCATCAGACTGGACCAGTATTCATCATGCCCGACGCTGAGCACCAGTCGGTAGGGATCGAGCAGTCCTGGTGTTTCCAGATCGCCGTTGGCTGCATATTCCAGGGCGTAACCCTGCGCTTCGGCCCAAGCGGCAAAAGGGAGTTCCCAGTTCCCGAACTGACTGTCCGGAGGCCGATGAAAGCTGACACGATGCCCCTGAATTCCACCTCGTCCGTTGTAGGCGTAGAGGCTGGAGCCACCCCAGTTGTTGTAGGCGTTGTAGGTGTTGGTGCTCAGCTGGAAGAGGATCTTGGAGGTGGCGCCTGGGGTTTTGCTTCGAAGGATGAAGTAGCAGGTTGTTTGCGCGGAGCGTTGGGATCGGTGAGTGAACTTGCCACCGCGGTCTGCGACGCGCAGCACCACTTCGTAATAGCCGCTTGTCCATTGCTCGGGAATCGCCATTTCCCAGGAAGCTGGCCATCCGCATCCCTGCGAAGAGGCCAGTTCGGGGATCGCATGGACTTGTCCTGGGATCTGTTGCTGCTGATGAACGACTTCTCGTTTGGCACCTAGCCTAGCGATCTCCAGCGACCATTGGGCACTGGCGCTGGAGACATGCAGCTTCAGCATGTCGCCCGGTGCGTAGCTGACCTGCGACGTATAGCCTTCGACAAACAGGGGGCTTGGATCCTGGGCGAAAAGCGGGCGGTGGTGTTGGAAGGCAGGTGCAACGAGGCACCACAGTAGGAGAAGGAACCAGATGGTCGATGGTAAATTTCGGCGAAGTTTGTGGCAAAGAGATGGACGTGGTTTGATCACTGCTGGTCTTCCTCCATTCAATCAAAAAACCTTCCAACGCGACATGATGGCGTCGGTGCACGCCAAAGCCACGGTGCCTTGGAACCGATCATCTTAGTCGATCGTAAGGAAGTCGATGGAAATGGGATAAGGTAGAGAGAATCGCCGAGAGGGTGGGCGATGGCGACGGAGAAGGTCGCGGGGAAGAGGGCCAAGGTATTTCGATGGATTTATTCCGACGTCAGTTCGATCGCTTTCAAGAGCCCCATAGGGTCATCGGGTGCGATGATCAGCCCGGCTTGCGAGTTGACTTTGTACTTCTCGGGGACCTCGGGGTGCGTGATGACCAGTCGGTAAAATCCTGGTGGCAGTCCATCTCCCAGGGAAGCATCGCGGTTGCCATCGGAAGCGACTTTGGCGATGGCCCGTCCCGATGGATCCGTGGTGCTGGAGGCGGTGGGAAAGCCGCTGCCCATCCAGCTTTCGGGAACCCACTCCACCTTGGCTCCACGAAGAGGATTGCCGTTGAGTTTCAGCGTGGTGCTGGCGTTGATAGCGCCGACTCGCAGCGCTTTCCATTTCTCGAATCGTTGCTGAGCTTCAGCGGTCGAGATTCCTTTGTTGCCGTCGGTGTCCCAGCCTCCTACAGATGCGGCCAGTCCAGGACTGCCTGCCAGTTCATCCCCCTGGATCGATCCGTCGGAGTTCTTGTCGAGCGCCTGGAACATCGCCTTGGTGGTTTCGGCGGGGTCACCAAGCCCACTGTCGATGCGAGACTTGCGACCGGAGCAACCGATCGCGCCTGCGAGCAGCAATAGACTCCATCGCCACTGAGTCCCTACCGATGGAAAGGCCATATTCCGTCCTATGCTTCGGATCAATCGTTGTCCTTGATGGCGATACCGTCGGCTCGGTTGCCAGAAAGCAGATGGATATTCGCTTCGACTGTGTATGCAATCGTCCGCACCGAACCATCGCAGAAACTCATGTTGAACGTTCCCGGATGGTTGCTGCCAAAACGCCAGAAGGAAGCAACGCCCGGGCGATCCATCATGGGAGGTTCGTCCGTCCAGCGATGAATATCGAAATCATCGCCGATGAACATGCTGTGGTCGTCGCCATAGTCGAAGCCTGTTACATATTGATCTGGGTTGAGGTACTTATCACCGACCAGGTAAGTGAGCGATGTTCCGTCGCGGATGTCGGAAAAGCGGACGTTGCTGCGTTGGGCGCAGATGCCGTTGAAGTTGGCGAGGCTGATGAAGCCCTGGCCGGAAAATGCTGCCGTCGGATCAGGTCCGTTGCCCCAAAAGACTTTCACCGAACCACCGTTCGCGGCGTAATCGGTGCGATTGGCCTTGGCGACGGGATCGGCGTTCCAAGCGTGGCCATTCGATCCCCCGCCAATGACTCGGTTGGCTGGGAGGCTGGAACGTCGGGACGGGCAGGTAAAGCCCGGCACCCGCGTCTCGGCCAGCTTGGCGCCACCGGCTAACTGGGCCGTGAGGATGGCATTGGGCTGACCATCAGAGGGGAGTTGGTACAGGGCGACCTGCTCCATGAACGGAAGGATCGAATAGGTCCAGGCACCCGGTTGGTTCTGCCCTGATTTTCGATCGGCATCACCAATCCACCACCAACCCCAGCCACCGGATGGGAAGTAGCCAACCGCCGATTCGTGATTGTGAAATGCCAGGGCGATCTGCTTGAGATTGTTGCTGCACTGCATTCGGCGAGCCGCCTCGCGGGCCGCCTGGACGGCCGGGAGCAACAGGCCGACCAGGATCCCGATGATCGCAATCACAACCAACAGCTCCACCAGCGTGAAAGCCGAACGCATGCTGCTTCGCTTCGACACCCGGGCTGCCGCCATCCTTAGTCTGTGCATGATTGAGCCTTTGAGCCAATTGGAGCAAGGGATGGAAACCGAACATTGGGCATCACTTTGCGGAGTATAACGGCGCATTCGGTTGGACGCGAAGGGGAAATCGAGAGGAAATCCCTCATTTTTGGTGATTGCGGAGTCCTTGGCTGATGGAGACGAACGCTGGAACAAGTTGACGGGCCACCACAAACCGAACGCACTGCAGCGCGAGTCTGTTTCGCGTCGCTCAGGACTTGGTTCAAAGCCACTGGGAAAGGCCGATGCGATGGGAGTTGTGCCTGCATCAACCGACAGTCGTCTGTAGAAACCCGAGGCTTCGAATTCCCGTTGGATGGTACATCACGACCCATCCAGGGACGCCATCTGACAATCTGCAAAGCCACTCCTGATCCCCAGTATTTGGTCGACCTCCTCCTCAAAACGATTCCGCCCCTCAACAGAAAACCGAGACAAGATGCACACCCACAAGAGGGGTTCGATTGGTGGGTGGCACCGATTGAAAAGGTGGGTGGCACCGATTGGAGAATCCTTAAGTCTATTATTGAAGAGAACTTAGGTATGCGCTGCGCCAAAAGTGTGGATCGCACCAATGGATCTCTTGCACCCCGATTGGTGGGTTTTCCGTCTCAATTGGTGGGTGGCACCGATTGAGAAAGGTGGGTGGCACCGATTGGTGGATAACACCCTTAGGGGGGGTGTGAGAATGGGCTGCCGCCGATCGATCGCGAAAAAACGATCGCCAAAGGACCTCGGTTGGCCGAACTGCCGATCGATTATGTTAGGAGGCGATATGAATACCGGTGACTCCGTTCCGATCTTATGAACTGTCGCTCCAGGAGCGAAGGAGCCTTGCGATGAGTGTCGGGCGCGTTGTGCAGGTAGTTTTGGCCGTTGCGGCTCTGGGGTTGGTTCTAGGGGCCGGTTTCGGCTGGGCCGCAGGGCATCTGGCCCCTGCATTTTTCACTCCATGGGCCACACCGGCGATCCAGGCGGACCCAGTGGGAGCGGCAGTGGTTCTCGGAGCTTTCGGTGGACTGCTCTGTGGAGGCGCCTTGGGCGCCTTTGCCCTTTTCATCCACGCTCTGACTACGAACCGGTCTTACAACATCAAGGAAGGGGAAACAATAGTTGGCCAATCGAAGCAAGGTCCGCTAAGCTAAATCGAATCATTCCCCGCCTCCATGGAATCTTCCATGATGACCCACCCTGGACCAATCCTCTCCCCAACTTTCTTCCGGATTTGGCCTGTCTTCTCGATTGGGATCATTTGCTGGACGGCTCTGGCCAGTCCAACCCCAGGACAGACGTTTCGCACTTGGCATGTCTACCCCGAGGTCGTTGCTGTCTCCCCTCTCTACCCCGCCACACTGGCATTGGTCGGAAAAAATGCCGAGGGAAAGATCGAGCGGACGATTGCTTTGGAAGCGCTTCAGGGGACGGTCAAGGAACTTCCAGCTCAGGTCGCCTGGGATGATCAAGGCCGACTGGAAGCGAAGTCCAATGGGTCTGGGACGCTGCTTCTGGAGATCGAGCAGCAGGTGGTGTCGGTCCCCATCACGGTTTGGGGAGTTGGGGAGACTCAAATCGATTTCCATCGCGATGTCCATCCGATCTTTTCGCGTCATGGATGCAATGCGGGGATCTGCCACGGCAGCCTGCACGGGAAAGGTGGATTGAGATTGAGCCTGCGTGGCGAAGATGCCCACCTGGATCTCGATACGCTGCTGTCGGATGCCGGAGGCCGCCGCATCGATCGAATAATTCCTCGGTCCAGTCTCCTGCTGCGTAAGGCGGTGCAGGATATCAGCCACCAAGGTGGTGCAAGGTTCTCCCTCGATTCCCCATCGGCCATGCGGCTAATGCAATGGATGAGTCAACCATCGATCCGGCAATCGATCGACCTGGAGTCCAGGAACGAACCGACTCTCCGGCTTTGGCCAGAAGAAGCATGGCTGGAGGGTGCCGAACAGCCATTGCCACTGATTGTTCAAGCGATCGACGCCGACGGATCGGTGCGCGATGTGACTCCCTGGGTCCGATGGGAAACCAGCGTCGTCGACGGAGCCTCTGTCGACGACCAGGGCCAGCTGCATGTTTCCAAACCGATGGACTTATCGGTGAGCGCCTATTTGGGATCGTCCAGTCGCAGTGCCCGCATCGCCTTCGTTCCGCATGCAAGCCAACGCGTCGCCTACTCCCTGCATCACCCTGTCGATGCTCTAGTGAACCAGCGGCTGGAGCGATGGGGGATCGCTCCCATGCCATTGGCCAATGACTGGACGTGGCTGCGGCGTGCGACCCTAGTGGTGGCAGGGCGATTGCCCACCGTCGAGGAGATCCGACAGCTGGAAGCCGCATCTCCCATCGATCGACGGGATCTTGCGATCGACCGACTGTTACAGGAGCCCGGAGCGCACTGGCGGTGGGCGCTTCACTGGAGCGACCTGCTGCGCAATGAACCCAAGACGATGAGTCGCAAGGGAGTCGATCGATGGAACCGATGGCTGCAGGAACAAGCTGCCAGCGATCGCCCAGCCGAACAATGGGTGCGCGAACTGGTCACCACGCTGGGCAGTACTTACGATTCGCCGCCAGCCAGTTTCCATCGAGTCCACCGAGAACCCGAAGTGGCGGCCGAAGCGGTCAGCCAGGTTTTCCTCGGTGTGCGTCTCCAGTGCGCCCGATGCCATAGCCATCCCTTCGACCGCTGGACCCAGGATGACTACTACGGCATGGCGGCTTTCTTCGGTGCCATGGAACGCAAAGCGGTCGATAACCAGCCACCCGATAAACTCGATACCCATGTGATCACTGGCGACGAGATTATCTCGGTGGCCGATCGCAAGCCTCGTGTCGATCATCCCGGTAAAGGCCGCAAGGTTCCGCCACGGCCGTTGCCGCTGCAGTCGCAATCCCACCCTACTTCGCAGGTGCCTTGGAAAGATCTTTCTCCAAAAGAAGGGCTCGATGCACTCGGGGATTGGCTGGTGACCGACAATCGTCTTTTCGCTCGCAACATGGTCAACCGCATCTTCTTCCACCTCTTTGGGATCGGCTTGATCGACCCTCCCGACGATCTTCGCCAGACCAACCCAGCAAGCCATCCGGAATTGCTGGAGTATCTGACGGATCAGTGGTTGAGTCACGATCAGTCGACTAGCCATGTGATGCGTCTACTACTAACCAGCGATACCTTCGCTCGGCAAAGTGTCTCCGTGGCCGAACCAGAGAATGCGCTTGGGATTGCAGGTAGCCTTGCCGGCTATCCCATCCATCGCATGTCAGCCGAATTGGTGGAGGATGCGGTCAGCGATGCGACTGCGATGGGTTGGACCGGGGAGATACCGAAGGAAGATACCGGTGAACTGGTACCGGCGGTGCTGAGGCGAGCAATCGAACGAGGTCCCAGTCCAAAGGGAGCTGATTTCCTGAAAGCCTTCGGAAAACCAGACCGCCTTCTGTCCTGCGAGTGTGAACGCAGTTCGGACACCTCCCTGGCTCAGTCACTCCAGCTGCTCAATGGCGGCCTAGTGCGGGAGAAGATCGAGGCGAAGTCGAATCGGTTGGGGATGCTTCTGAGGGAAGAGGCGTCGCGTGAGGCGATCATCGAGCAGCTTTATCTGGCGACCCTATCGCGCAGACCCACCGACCAGGAGCAACAGGCGATGATCGAGCACCTGGAACGAAGCGACCATCTGCGCCGCGCGTGCGAAGATCTCCTCTGGGCACTTCTCAACAGCAAGGAATTCCAGTGGATCCGCTAGTCCATCACCGATGCTTCGACACAGGGGAATCGCAATGATGCATGGTTGCCATGGATTCCAGAAGATGGTTTCTCGCCGCGGCGCGCTGATGCAGATCGGCGGTCTGGGGATGGGTATGAATGCTGCTCTGGGACGCCTTCTGGCCGCGTCTCCTTCCTACCCATCGATCCGTCCTCGCGCCAAACAGATTCTCTTTCTGCATCAATGTGGTGGCCCCAGCCATATCGACACTTTCGATATGAAGCCAGGTGCACCTGAAGGAATCCGTGGAACTTTCCGACCTATCGCCTCCAGTCTTCCAGGGGCACCGATCTGCGAACATCTTCCGCGATGGGGGAAGAATCTTCATCTATGGACGCAGGTCCGTAGCGTCAATCACCGGATGAAAAACCACAACCCAGCCGGCTACTACTGCCTCACCGGACACTCGCCTCCTACCGATGACATACGCCTCCGCGATACCCTCGAACTGTTTCCTGCCTACGGATCGGTGGTGTCGCATGCGGCAGGGCCACTGGTCGAAGGTGTGCCACCCTTTGTCGCCTTCCCGCATGTGGTCAGCGATGGATCGGTGACCCCAGGCCAGCACGCCAGCTTCCTAGGAAAACAGCACGATCCTTTTTTCTTTCGACAGGATCCAAACGCCGACGACTTCGGGCTTCCTGAGTTGCAGCTTCCTTCTTCGATCGATGCCGATCGGCTTTCTAGTCGCCGGCATCTCCTGGAGGTGATCGATCGGCAACTGAAGCTGCAAGATTCCCTATCGGAGATTCATGGGCAGGCTCAATTCCAACAGCAGGCTTTCAATGTGCTCCAGTCGCGCGCCTTCAAGGATGCCTTTCATCTGGATCGCGAAAGCTCCCAACTGCGCGATGCCTATGGCAGGACCACCTACGGCCAGTCCTGCTTGCTGGCGCGTCGACTGATCGAATCGGGCGTCCGCTTTGTCACGGTCTATTTTTCCCGTGGTATCGGAGGCGCCGGAAGCGAAGGATGGGATACGCATCAAAACAACTTCGTCGACCTGAAGGATCGCCTGCTACCGATCACCGACCAGACGGTCCCAACGCTAATCGAAGATATGGCCAGTCGAGGTCTTCTGGAAGAGACACTAGTGATCTGGATGGGGGAGTTTGGACGAGGCCCGAAGATTGGTGATCGCGATGGCAAGGGACGCGGGCATTGGCCGGAATGCTACACGGTGATGATGGCCGGAGGCGGTTTGCGGGGAGGTGCAATCCATGGCGCCAGCGATCGGCACGGTGCCTATCCGGTCGACGCACCCTGCGGACCGGAAGACATCACCGCGACGCTCTACTGGGCCCTGGGGCTCGACCCGGCCCAAGAGATTCGCGATACCCAGAACCGCCCCTTTCCCCTGACGCCCGGACAGCCGATCACTACCCTTTTTGGATAATGGGCAGCAGTTCCCCATAGATCTCTCGGGCCGAGTGCCCCAAGCTTGGTTCGGGAGCACGATACGATATTGGGATGGGCGATCACTGCGACCCGATCGCAGCGACGGGATTGCCTTACGCATCGCCGATTTTCGAGGTGTTCAAGATGCTGCGCGGGATGATGCTCTGGGTTGGCGTCCTGGCCGGTATGGCTGGCTCTCTGGCGACAGGACAAGGGCTTTCCCCCGAAGACTCGCTGGCGCGGATGCAGTTGCCCAAGGGATTGAGGGCTGACCTGTTGGCATCCGAGCCATGGGTGAGGCAACCGGTGGCGATCGACTGGGATGATCGAGGCCGCCTCTGGGTATTGCAGTATCTGCAGTACCCCAACCCGGAAGGGCTCCGTCGCATCGAGGTCGATCGGTATTCCCGCACCCGTTACGACCGACTGCCGGCTCCACCCCCAGACGGTCCCCGCGGATCCGATCGTCTGACCATCCTGCACGATGACGATGGAGATGGACGCGTCGATCGTGGGGACGATTTTCTCGATGGACTGAACCTGGCATCGGGATTTGCTTTCGGCCATGGTGGGATCTTCGTGCTCAATATCCCCTACTTGCTCTTCTATCCCGATCGCGATCGAAATGACCTTCCCGATAGCGACCCCAAAGTTCTGCTGACAGGGTTCGGAATGCAGGATGCTCACAGCGTCGCTAACTCGCTGACGTTCGGCCCGGATGGTTGGCTGTATGGATGTCAGGGAAGCACCGTAACGTCGAATATTCGGGGGATCGAGTTTCAGCAGGGAGTATGGCGATACCATCCGTCGACCGATCGATTCGAACTGTTCTGCGAGGGGGGTGGCAACTCCTGGGGACTCGACTTCGATGCCCACGGGCATCTACTCTACAGCACCAACTATGGTGGCCATCTGCTGCTGCATGGAGTTCAGGGAGGCTATTACGTCAAGTCGTTCGCTAAACATGGGAACCTCCACAACCCCTATGCGTTTGGCTACTTCGAACATGCACCACATGCGAACTTTACGGGTGGACATGTCACCGTCGGAGGCATGGTCTATCAGGGAGATTTACTCCCCGAATCGTTTCGAGGCAAGTACGTCGCCGCCGATCTGCTAGGACATGCGGCTTACTGGCATGAGATCCAGCCGATGGGTTCGACCTTTGCCACACGCCACGGAGGCAATCTTCTCCAATCGAACGATCCCTGGTTCGCACCCTCCGACCTGACGATTGGCCCCGATGGCGCCATCACCATCGCCGACTGGCACGATGCCCGGACCGCCCACCCCGACCCTGACGCTTCCTGGGATCGTTCAAACG